>Ga0209755_10003971_pt1 | contig 17912 bp, 12 predicted proteins | sample TergutCo191P1_FD_187301 | JGI IMG/M metagenome (GOLD analysis project Ga0209755, IMG submission 187301) | Cornitermes sp. P1 segment gut microbial communities from Petit-Saut dam, French Guiana - Co191P1 (SPAdes) (version 2) | ecosystem: Host-associated > Arthropoda: Insects > Digestive system...
TTTGCAACACATCCAAAAGCGTGTTCGCAAACCCCAGAATGGCCGATGTATTCAGGCCTTTCGAGTTTACGCGCGGATTTTTATTCAATGCAAAAAACGCGCGATAAATCAACGCCATTGCATCTAAGAGAAAAAGTTTTTTCATTGTTTTTGCTAATGTTTCACGACTATTTCCACGCGATTTCCAATGCGTAAAATATAATTTCCTGCGGGAAATGGTGTCATATCGATTGTGAATGTTTCTGATTGCAGCGATGCAATGTGTTGCATGTCTACGGGCGTTGAAAACACACGTCGTCCGTTCATATCAAACAGCTCCACAACATCGCCCGATTGCCATTCGTGAATGATGTGCAACACATGTGTTACTGGGTTTGGAAATATGTGTATAGCCAAAGATTTTTGTCTGTCCGAAAGGATATGCGTTGTGTTATCTTCACGTTCAGTGCCGTTAAAAACAACATAATTTATCGAGGTGTTTCCGTTATTTGCCACCAAAGGCGAACCACCTTTATTGATTGCACTTGCAATGAAAACTTTGAGTTGCACAACGGCCTGATCGTCCACGGTGGCAGGGAGTGGAACGTTAACAAACGTTGGTGTCAACGCTTGTCCATCGATTGCATTGCCTAAATTTGTTATAGGCGTATTTGCCGCGCTATGAATCCTGTCAAAAGCAGTCCATGTGCCGCTTGTGCCAATTCTGTAGGCCAAAGCGAAATCTCTCGGGCCTGAGCCGGTTGTGGCTTGACTTGCAGAAAAAGTAATATTTTCAAAGCCGGTTGTACTAAATGTGAAAACCCAACCAGCAGAATTTTGTGCCGTTATCGGCGCCGATGGCATATTGTCTTCTGGATTTACACGAGGAAACCAACCACCATTCTGTGCTGATCCGCTGTTTGAAACATTGACTGCCACTCTGCCTGAATGTCCAAGAGTTGCCTGCAATCCCATGGCATAAAAAAACTGCAAATTTGTTCCTTCTGTAGAAATTCCAGATGTCGCTCCCCAAATGTTGTTCGACATCGATGACGTTGGATTTCTAAAATTCCAAGACGCAAGATAAGTTGGCGGTTCATGGGCAACCAACGCGTCAAGAGAAACGCGATACAATCGTCCTGTATTATCGCAACAAATCCAAGCAACATTTTCATTCCGATCAACCCAAACGCCTTCCGGAAGGGAGATAAACGAAATGTTCAGCACATTCAACAGCACACCTTCAGTCGTCGTTTGAAACAACCTTCTCAACTCACTACAAATAATCCATAACGTGTTGTCGTAAGCATCAAAACTTACCGCGCTTGCACTGCGCACAAATGTCAGTGGAATTTGTGGCGACCACACACTATTTATGCGATCGTAAGTTATCAAAACAGTAGGATTTCTTTGATTGACGATAAAAAAAGTGTCGTTGTGCAAACTAATTCCTTCCACGCCGTCATTAACATCTGCAGGGCTTAGTACAGTGTTTGGAATTACAAAACTTGATATATAATGGCCGTCTTCATCCAGCTTACTTATTCGCAAACTACGCTCGTTTGCAACAAAAATATGTCTGTTGATTGGGTCGATTGTAATTCCTTCCAGATCCAGCCTTTCGTCAAGCGGATTTGCGGTGTTTGGGTTGGTTGCTCTGCTGAAATGCAGTTGACGAATAGTTGCACCGTCAAAACCGATTTCATAAACACGACCATTATCACAAACGACAAACAAACTATTTCCTGTAAAACTTATTGACAAGTCAGAAGGTTCAACAATGCTTGTTTGGAAAAACTCGAACGATGGCAACGGCGGATTCGCTTGCAATATCGCCACATTGCTTAGCATTATTAATGTGCCAAAAAATATAGCTTTTGGCTGTAAAAAAAGTTTTTTCATACGTGGTTACAAGTTGTAATACTGTCGATAAAAATACAAATACGCATCTAAATTTCGGTCTTGTCTTAAGGTTTGGAAATTTTCGGCAGAAATAATCATGAGGCGGAACATATCGGTTGGAATCGCACCAAACACGTAACGACTACCGCGTAATTGTTGCAAAAATCCTTGTGCAATCGACACGGTGCCGTGCCTGTGAATGTAAATCAAATAGTGGTTGTCGTCCCACATTTCACCGGAGGTTTGTAAGTTGTCTTCTCTGAACCCTCTGCGGTTAAAATCAGCTAATCTAATTTTCAAAAACTGCGTATTTACTTCTGGAACATTCACCAAAATCAGTGTGTAATGCGGTGCGCCAGGATCGTAAACAAACATCGAAATATCGTGTTCCGGCTCATCCGATACTAACGCTTCAGTTTCTTCTGTGGCTTGCTGTTCGGGCGTTTCAACGATTGCAAGCAATTGATCTTCGGATAAACCTTCCGACAAAAATTCAATCGTTGTTCGTGCCAAATCCGCCAATTCTCTTTCGTGATGGAAGTCTCGAATAAACTGTTCCAAATTTTGTATCATCGCCTCAATCCCTTGCTGTGCGCCCGATGACATCGCTTCCAAATATCTGAATTTTGGCATCAATGCATTGCCTGGATAACGCTGTTCAGCCAATCTCACATTCTGAATAACCACATCAAACGCACCAAGCTGATACGCCTCAAACGTGTGCTGGTAAAGCAATTCCGCACGACGGGTATTTTCTCTCGCTACACGATGAAAATCTGGATCGGTAATTTGCAACGTCAAATCTGCATTCGGAAATTCCGTCAACATCAAATTTCGATACTTGTCTCTACCCGCTTGATTGCCCAAAATCATGTTCATACGATACAAATAATGAAACGCTCGCAAACGATATTGCGTGTTTGGAAAACGTTCCAAAAGTCGCTCCAGCGTTTGGATGCCGAGCTCTGCCTCTTCAACCAAATTGAAATATCCAACGCCAAGTAAAAATAAATTTTGCTCCAAACGCCTGTCGGAACGCTCTCTTGCGAGTGTACCAACCGGCATATTTGCCAAATAATATTCGCGATCGGCACGCGTGAAATCGCCCGTCGGACGCTGTTCTTCCTCTTCAACCAACGAGGCCACAACTTCTTCCTCCGCAGGACGACTTATCCCAAAACTCGGCATTTGTTGCAAAAACCAAAAGTCTTCATTTGGACGACGCCCCCATCGGCGATTAAATTCTGCGGCACCAAATGTTCGCGCTTGTTCGTTGTGAAAATACCACGTGCTATGCACCGCAGATGGCGCTTGTGCCAAGGCTCTCGGCGCTCGATCCGCCGACAATTCTGCTCTGTTCTGATACTCCGCAATCAAACGATCAATCTCCGCTTCGCGAGCACCTTCGGGCAAATCCGCAAGATATTGCATTTGCTCTTCGTGTCTGACAATATCCAAAAATTGCACCAACTGTTCCAAATTTTGTGCTCGTGTATTCACACGATAAAAATCGGAATGGTCGTTCGTCATTACGCTTGCCGCACGCCTGTAATAACGCTGTGCAGAAACATAATCGAGCGCATCGAAATACAAATCCGCCAAACGAATAGCCGATGTTGCCATTTGCTCGCGGTTGTGCCCCGAAAATTCCACCGAACGGCGAAGATATTCCATGCCGTCTTCAATGTCGCCATCGCGCAAAGCCATATCCGCCAAAACGAAGTAAATTCGTCCGAAAAATCGCTCGTTTTGAGCACTCTCTAACATGCGTTTCAGTTGTCGACTCAAGTCCGCGCGATTGGCATAACCACCGCCATAACTCATCGCCATATTGATGCGTGCATTATACGCCAATTCCATCGTTGGATTTCGCCGAAGCACGTTGCGATACGCCATATACGCCTCTTGCAAACGCCCTTCTTGCTGAAAAATTTGTGCCAAAATAAATTCCAAACGATTTCTGAAATCCCTTGTATTTGCAAGCGACATCGCCTCTTGCAAAAATGGAATCGCCTCGCTGTATCGGCCTTGTGCAATGAAAAAATCTGCGGTGACGGCCGGCAATTCTCGGCGTGTTAATCGCATCAGCGAAGCTTCGTTATTTCGCACCTGCGAAATGAATGTTGCCGCCAAATCAAATTCGCGTTCTTCAATGTATGTTCGAGCAATCCAAAGCAACGCTTCGTAACGCACCGGACGCTCTGAAAACTGCGACACAACAAAGTTAAAAACCGTTCGCGACATCGAAAAACTATGCTGATAAAAATGTCCTTTTCCCATCAACATATAAGCCCGTTCCATCGTTCGCACATATTCCACGCCACGCACGCGAATCGAGTGTCGTTGCACGGCTTTCGTGCCTTTTTCAATCATTCGAATCGTGTATGGATTGGTCTGAACCGTATCCAAAACTGAGCCGTATTCGAAAACACGCAACACGTGACCGTGATTATCGTGCCCAAAATTTTCGATGGTCACCAACAGCTCGCGATAGGTTTCTCGGCCGTTCCAGTAGACATTGTAAAACGCCCGCATGTTGTGCATATTCCGATTGAGCCACGTGTTTCGTTGCGTAGAACACGCCGAAAACATCAGCACCAAAAGACTGGAAATAAACGCTATTTTTAGAAAACGCAACATATCAACCTACAAAGATACGATTTTTTTTGGAATTATTCGTATCTTTGTAGCCTAAATTGTTCAAAAATGATCGCACGCAAACCCGATTGGCTCAAAACGAAACTTCAAACAAGTGGAGATTTTTCGAAAATCAAAAAGATTGTCGATGCGCATAAATTGCACACGATTTGCAGCAGCGGAAAATGCCCAAACATCGGTACTTGTTGGAGTTTGGGAACTGCTACATTTTTGATTTTGGGCGATGTTTGCACACGGTCGTGCAAGTTTTGTGCAACCAAAACCGGAACACCACTTCCGCCCGATGAAAACGAGCCTGAAAAAGTAGCGGAAAGCATTCGTTTGATGAAACTTAACCACTGTGTGATTACGTCCGTTGATCGTGATGATTTGCCCGATAAAGGGGCAGGTTTTTGGGCAAAAACGATTCGCGTTGTTCGTGAAAAAAATCCAAACATTTTGATTGAAGTTTTGGTTCCGGATTTTGATAATAACGACGAATTTTTGCAGATTGTTTTTGATGCAAAACCCGATATTTTTGGCCATAATTTGGAAACCGTGAAACGCCTCACACCCGATGTGCGAAGTCGTGCGAAATATAATGAAAGTTTGGATGTTTTGCGAAAAGCCAAATCTGCTGGATTGTTAACAAAATCAGGCATTATGGTTGGATTGGGCGAAACCGAAAATGAAGTTGTCGACGTGTTGGATGATTTGCGAAATGTTGGTTGCCGAATGCTCACGATTGGACAATATTTGCAACCCACAAAAAACAATTTACCTGTGAGCGAATATGTCACGCCCGAGCAATTTGAAGTCTATCGCAAACTCGCATTGGACAAGGGTTTTGAGAGTGTTGAAAGTGCACCTTTGGTGCGTTCGTCGTTTATGGCGGAACAGTCGTTTATGCGAAAAAACACGGGGATGACGTTACAATATGCTGACTGGGATTTAATCGATTACAAAACCGCGTGGGACAAACAAAAAACATTGTTTGATACGTTGATTGAACAGCGAACGCAACAATATTTCATCGTCTGCGAACATCCCCACGTTTACACACTCGGCAAAAACGGCCAACAAAATAATTTGCTAATCAACGCCGATTTTTTGAAAGAAATTGATGCTTCATTTTATCACATCGAGCGCGGCGGAGACATCACATATCACGGGCCTGGACAATTGGTTGGTTATCCGATCTTGGATTTAGAACGACATTCCTTGTCGCTGAAAAAATACATTTTTTGTTTGGAAAATGCAATCATTCAAACGCTGTCGGATTACAACATCGTATCCTCTCAAATGGACGGAATGACAGGCGTTTGGGTAGATGCTGACACAAAAAGCCCACGAAAAATTTGTGCCATTGGCGTGCGTGCAAGTCGTGGTGTTACCATGCACGGTTTTGCGCTAAATGTCAATACAGATTTGTCCTATTTTTCGCACATCAATCCTTGCGGAATGACCGACAAAAGCGTGACTTCAATGGCCAACGAATTGGGAAAAAGTGTTGACATCAACGCCGTGAAAAAGCGTGTTTTTGAACATTTTCACCAACACATTAGCGGCACGCAACCAACAAATCAATAAAGGTTTTAACGCCCTCTATCGTGTTGGGAATTTCTCCTCGTTCCAACATTTCTAACAAAGCAGAACAATCGCCTACAACAGATCGTGTGGTTCGCCCATTTCTCAATATCTCTGCAAAAAGATTCGCTCTTTCGCCTCTTTTTGCAACACTGAGATTTGTGGATTCGCTTTCCGAAGAAGGATCAAAATACGCTACATAATCGCCATTAGAATGAACAACTTTCTTGAAAAATGGATTTCTTCCACCTACATCCACGGCTGTACTTGACATCAAATTTCCCATAACATTCATACGCACAGGCTCATAGCGTGTTTCCACACCATTCTCATCAACCAACGCAAAAAATTTCACATTTCTCGGACGAAAAGAATTTGATCGCACTCTCTCTCGACCCCTCGAATCTACGCTCGTATAGGATACCCTAACAACTGTTCGTAAGTCCATGTTTACAATACCATCCATTCCATCAACATCAAAAAAATGTATTGTTATGTTACCTTCAATTCTGTCTCCATTTGTCTGAACAACATAGCCAAATTGATTGTCAACATTTCTTGCTCTTCGTTCTTCATTTGAGAGTCTTTGTGCTTGCAAACCCGCTCCCAATAAGAGAGTCAAGGCAATGAGGATTGTTTTTTTCATAGCGTTTAGTTTTTAAAGTGTTTGATTTTTTACTTATTGAATCGGTCTGTAGTCCGTCACAGGAAGTGCTGGTATGACCATTATTTCGTTTCCGTTTTCACGAAATTGATTGATGAATGCAACTCTATTGAAAATCGCTGTTGCTGCTGATCCTCTAAGGAGAGGCAATGCATCAAGTGCTGCAAGAAAATGGATGCCTGCTTCCTCCGTTTTTCCTGCTAAGATAAAAGCAACGCCAGCGTTGGTCGCTGCAAGTTGAATCATCGCTTGATCTGATTCTGACGTGTATTGAGCCGCAAAAAAATTACCGGATCGTATCAATTGTTGTCTTAATTCTTCGCTGATGGGCTCTCTGCGAAACACTTCTTCAATCTGCGCTTGAAGAATTTCAACAGCATTATTTAGTTCAGGAAAAAGGGCAACATCTCGTCTGTGTAACCCGAAAATTGTAGGTCTTCCATCGATACGAGGGAATCCAAAATATGCAGAAATAATTTCGCTACCAAATCGCACCTTTTCTCTTAGCGCATCGTGCTCCATTCGGGCAAGAATTCTGTTTTCGTTTGAGTCAATCCATTTAAGAATATCTTCATCTCTTCCGCGAAAACCAATCGGCGCAGTTGTTTGTGGTACTGGGGTTCCTGCGGCTCTCGCATCATATAAAAAATCAGGCAAAACCACTCTTCTATGCTCTCTATCTCCGGGAGAAAGAATAAAAGTTTTTAGCAAATCCCCTGCCCTGTTATGCAATTCCATTCTCACAGAAAACGTGTAAGTATACTCAACAGCTCTCATCCCTCCGTGAGGAATAACGGTTGGTCCGGAAAGATTTTCGATGCCGTTTGTTACCAACGTAAAAATGTAATCTGGATTATTAGAACTTCGCCGAGCAGCCACCCAAGGAACAGTCGGATCTATCCGATTGAAAGTTCCTCCAGGTGGAGGTGCATTTCCTATTTGTGCCCAGAAGTGAAGGCTTGTTGGAATTACATAATTAAACGTTTGTTCGGCCGTCAATGGGCGAATTCCTGCCAAGTCCCGAGAATTGGTAACTGTTACAAGATTGTTTCTCGAAATTTGTGCGTGCAACAATGTGCTAAATAGAAATAAAAAAAGAAGAGTAGTTAGTTTTTTCATGAGTTTTCAAGTTTTTATGAGACAATTAGTTTTCGAGTACAAAGTTACGGAAAAAATATAATACTTGCAAGTTTTTTGAAAATTTTCGTATATTTGCAAAAAGAAACACAACTTAAATTTTAATGTCATAATATCTTTAACCCACCTGCAACAAACACATGAACAGCAAAATACATCTGAAATATCCCATAGTGTTGGTGCATGGAATTTTTGCACACGACCGGAAAAGTATTTTTAGTTTTTGGGGCAAAATTCCCGAAGTGTTAGAAAGTATGGGAATACCTGTGTTTTTGGGCAATACAGATGCGTGGGGCGACTGCGAATCAAACGCATTAATTTTGAAAAATACGATAGAAGATATTTTGTCGGAAACGAATTCGGAAAAGGTAAATATCATTGCACATTCCAAAGGTGGTATAGATTCTCGCTACCTTATTTGGAAACATGATTTTGGAGACAAAGTGGCGAGTATCACAACGATATGCACACCTCACAACGGATCGGAAATTGCCGATTTGATATACAACCAAAAAATCACACACACAAAATTAACTAAAAAAGCGTTGGCCATTTTTGGCAAATTGCATGGCGATACAAACCCAAATTTATACAACGTGAATTACCAGTTGACAACGGCAGAAATGAAAAAATTTAATGAAAAAATTGTCATGGATAGCCGTGTGTTTTATCAAAGTTTATACACCACAATGAACAATGCTTCTGACGATTGGATGTTCTTTTTTTCCTATTTGTACGTGAAAAAAATCAGCGGAAAAAACGATGGAATAGTCAGCGAACAGTCCGCACAATGGGGTGATAATCACAGAAAAATAGAGGACGGAATATCACACGCCGAAATCGTTGATTACAAAAAGAAAGCAATATCTGGAAAAAACATTCCCGACATTTACGTGAAAATCGCAAAAGAACTTTGTGAAAAAAACTTTTGAACGCAACACAAAAACAGCAAGACAACCTTGACAAACAGCAAAATTTAATGTGCCAACGAAAAAACTGCCCGATTTTTGCCCCACTTTGCCCTATTTTGCCCCACTTTGCCCCATCGGTTCGTACCAAATATTAGAACCAGAAGTTCCGTTCTTCTGCAATATGCCATTATTTACCAAGTCTGTCAAATCATTTGTTACTGTACGTTTTGAAGCACCTGTCAATTCTTGACAAATAGAATTTGTAACACTACCATGCTCTTGGGCGTAAGTAACAATTTTTTGTTGGCGAGGAGAGAGTCCTTTGATTGGCGCGTTGATAGTTTCTGCGGACTTATCAACACCTTTGTCGGAAAGTCGCATCGGATCACGTTTGATAGAGACCTCCAAACCACCTTGTCGTTCTGTGAATATCGGCTCGTCTAAGCCATCCTCTACACATTCCTTCACGATAGCATTCGTGCCCCTGCCCCAAGCCTCAATGAATCCAGCACGAAATAAAATGTCAGCAAGCAGTGGATTTCGCTTGAATGAATCGTGTTCTTTTTTCAAATCTTCAACGCTTAGTTGTGTGAGTTCGCCAGCATTCCAAACAGATACACGAGATTCAAAAATCCTTATGGAAATCGCCGTTGGCGTTGTATAGTCTTTGTGAATCATTGCATTTAACAGCATTTCACGAAGAGCTATTTCGGGAATTTCCAATGTTTCTAATCGAATGGAATCTTTGTAACTGATGGGCGACCACAGATACTTGCTTTTCAGGATTTCCATTGATTTGTCGTATTGATCAAACAAGTTGCCTTCAAGTTGGTCGTGAATGATTATATCGGAAGAATCCTCACCTCTGAAACGCCCTATTTTGATGATTGCATTTTTGAAAAAACGTGTTGGCTTTTTGCCAAAAAGTAGAATCGCACCTCTCGTCAACTGCCCGTCCTCATTAATCAAATCTAAATTTCTAAATAATTTCTTGATGTTTTTACCATCAACATTTTCGGGCAGTCGTCCTTTGGCAGTCGCTAACTTAACGAAGTGTTCGACGGTGTCCGTATCTATGTCGTTCACTGTAACATCTGCACTTCTCATTATTGTTTCGTCCCAATGCAAATTGTTTATCTCTAACAATAATCTTTGCAATTCTACACCTTTCAATTCTTGCGTGGTACTACCAACACGATGAAAAAATACGCCATTATACGAAACTAACGGTTTGTATGGAATTGTGATTTTGATGATGTCTTTTCCTTGATATTGTTCTAACTCAATGCTCGTCGTTAGTTGCAAAGTATTCAAAATTTTATTTGGCAAACTTTCCAACCAATGCTTAGTATTTTTCAAATCAACGGCATTTCCTTTGTCGCTTACGCCGATGTAAAACGTACCACCGTTAGTATTGGCAAAGGCAGATATCGTTTCCAAATATCTATCCTGCCAAGATTCCTTGAGTTCTATGGTTTGGGTTTCACGTAAAAGCATGTTTATATTTTTTGCAAAGGCACGGAATTATCTTGAGTTTTCTGGAACTTGTTTTGATTTTTTTGCCATGTGAAATTTCTAGCCTACGGTTTGTTCCTAGCTATTATAACTTCTTACTTAGTTTTTTCTTGATATACATTCGTTATTTTCGGCATATCGCTTTCTATTTTTCTCTACCATTTCTTTCGAAGCATTAGCATAGCAATAAGCACAAAAATGAGGACAAGTATTGTACATTCCAATATCTTTACTAGTTATACAACCACAAGCTTTGCGTTGTCCTTTATCCTTTAATTTCACTTCTTTTTTTGGAATTTCTGTTGGAAACAACAAGTTTTTTTCGGGAAGTTTTCCGTAAGAAAGATAGTAAACGAAGTCCGTATCTTCGAAAAAAATGCGCTTCATCAATTTGTCATCAATACAATGATTATGGTCTATTCCGTACTGTCCTAAACTTATTTCTTCGGCACAAGTGGCAAGCGAATAATGCCAGTTTTTATTCAATTCTTTAAGTCCTATTGCAAACTCATTCATCGTTTGTGGCGTAAACTCCCGATAGTTTATATTGAGTCGTTTCAAATTGTTTTCTACCTTTTTGTAAGTATAACCAATGTCAGCAAAGCTGAAAACCAATTTTTCTGTGTGTCCTTTCAGTTGGTTTCCGATATTTTCAACTTTTCGCAACAAATCAGACACACCAATTTTATCAGTCATAATGAGTGGGTCGAAGCGCCAAATCACTTTTTCCTTGCCAATTTTTTCGGATAATTCTTTAAAGATTTCTATCCGTTTTTCTATTAGTGGCACATTTGGCTCAAATTGCTCTTTTTCGTAATCATTGAGTGTAAATTGAAAATAATAGTGAATACCACGCTCATCCAATTCGTGAAGATATGGAATGAGCGGTTTGGGGTTCTTTGACCAAAATACAACTGCTTTTACATTTTTGAACGCAACATACATCGGTTGTTGGTTGAACGGATTGTACCAAACACCGTATCCTGCCTTTAGCCGATTGATAAACCATTTTGCATAAAACGCAGGAATATCAGTACTTCTGCTTGCAGATATGATTATCGGAGCCTGTGCCTCAACTTGCATCCCGCTGTCGGTTATTATTTTGATTTTTTCGTTCATTTTACAAGGGTTAAGATTCTAATTAGAATATAACTCTCTTAGTTTAGCAATAATATCATTCATAAGTTTTTCCCCAATCGTTTTTTTAGAGTTGTTTTCTAGATGTTTGAACACCTCTCTGTTCGAATGGTCTGTTAATTTTACCCATTCTCCCGATTTTTTCTCGTAACCACCTTCTTTATGTACCTTTTGAATCCAATCTATTTCTACTTTTACATCCTTTTGCTTATTCTTTGGAACAACATCTTTTATACGAAACAAAACATCAGCATCTAAATAAAACTCTTTTTCAGGAGCGTCAAAATCTAATGTTGGGGTTGGTGTTTCTAAGCTGGATTTCAAACATTCTTTTATTGCTTTGAATATTTTGGAAGTTTTTCCATACCCTTTGGTATTTGAAATAAGCTCAAGCGATTTATCAATCGCAAAATTATTTTCTTTTAGGATGCCAATAACTAAATCTATTTGAGGTTTCTTTGTTGTTACTTGTTTTAATCTTTCTCGATACTCTGTTTCGTCTGCGCGCTGCTTTGTCTCCTCTATCCTTATTATTTCCTTGTTCATTCTTGAAGGAACAGTAACAATTCTCTTTTCCTGTTTCTTTTCTAATTTTCCTTCCAAATCAATATCGTGAAGTTGCTTGAAAATATATTTGTAAACATCCGAAACATAATCTAAATTATTTGACGAAAATAAATCACTTGTCAATGTTTTGGGCATGTTGGCAAAACCAAAAATAACTCCCCACAAAGCAAATGCAATACGAAAATCCCCAATTTCGTTTGAAATCAAATAATCTTCTAATTTATCAATATCGGTGTCTCCTTTTTGGCAAAAAGCAGCAAAAGATTTTGGTATCGGCTTGTTCGTGCTGTTTAGTTCAAAAGGTCCGCCTTCTTTTAGATTTACTAACAAGTTATTCAAATATGATCGTGCTTCACTATCATCCCATTTTTCTCCTAGCTTTTTCTTAAATGTGTTTTTTATAACAGTGAATGCAAATTCATAACGAGAATGTATAAAATCTTTGCCATTATACGTTTCTTCCAAACATTCGTTTAATAGTTCTGTTAAAAAATCGCCTTTTTCTATTGGAACAGATTCTATTCTGTTACAATGCGACAAAGCAGGGACTTGCACTTTTTGAATATGTTTAGGTTTTGCAAATCTATTTATTTTTCCTTCTAAATCTGATATATATCGTTCAAGTGCCTTTTCTTTTTCATCCATATTGATAGTGTTAGGCACTTGAAATGGCAATAATTGAAACGTTGGTTTTGGCAACCAGCTATTGCCAAATTTTGCTATAAATTCTTCAAACTTATTATCCTTAAAATACTCTTTTGCTATATTTTGTATTTTCTTATCAAATCCCTCTGCTTTATAAAAAACATTACTGACAGTTTCACAAGTAATTTTAAATTGTTCTTGCTGTTTACCTGTTGCTTGTCCGTTTGGGCTTGTAATTACAGCCGATAATATGTTTCGTAAATTTTTCACCTGCTTTTTCAAAACAACCTCCTCGTTAGAAAGGGATTTATTTGTTGCTAAAATATAAGCATACAAACAACCTTTCAACTTGTTAATTTTTCGATCTTTCGAAATGTGGTTTGAATTATCGTTTTTTGAATCTTTAATATCGTTTTTAATCCAATCAAAGCTTTCTATCTTTGCAGGCTGAATATCAAAACAATTCTGATAAAGAATAACCATTTTTGACTCAATACTTGGCTCGGCTTTTGAAAGCGTGCTGCGTTTTTCACTTTCGTTTCGGAAATAAACTTTGGTCAAAAACGGGTTAAAATAAATCGTTTCTTCGGAATAGAAGACCCCGTTTTTATACTCTTGTATAATATATTCTTTTATGGTTTTTGTGTCAACTTCGATAACCATCGGATAATTCTCCGCTCCATCATCATTGATGTCAAACAGCGGATATTTTTCGTATAAAACGACACGATTGTCCAAATTATTCTGCTCCGTTTTCTCAAAACGTTTGTAGCCAAATCCTCGCTTGGAATAAAACCCAGTAGGCGATATGGATTCGCTCGACATAATGTTATTGAAATTGAGCGTTGATGTTGGAATATATAATTTAGTTGGTATCATAATAATTCTGTGTTACCTGTTAAACTTGTTTCGTATAAATTTATTGGCACTGCATCAAAAAAAATTGATAGATGGCCCGAATGCATAATGTATAAAGATTGATATGTTCGTGTGATAGCAACATACAACGGATTCTGGTCATCTTGGTTCTGGCAAGTACATTCAGGCAAAAAAACTGTTTCAAATTGCAACCCTTTAGAGCTATGATAAGTCAGCAATTTTGGATTATCCGAATTAAAATTCAAAGACATTTTTCCATTTCTCCAATCTTCCTTATCTTCATATTTTGCTTCTATATTTAACCCTTTTGCAGAAAGATAATCGTATGCCCTTTTCACATCTTCGTTGTGCCTAAATAAAATACCAACATCCTCAAAGTTACGATTTTTGATAATCTCTGCAATAGCATCAAGTTGCGCATTTAGAGAGTCATATTGCAAAATTTTAGGTTTTTCTACTCCTTCGTTTTTACAACGTATTTCTAAGTCATCGTTTACAGTGCTGATGTGTTGTGCCAATCTTGCCACTTTCTTGGGTAACCTATGATTATACACTAATTTTTCATCCTGAAATCCAGTAAGAACAATAATCTCCTCCATTGAAACAGGTGTTTTGTTCGGAATAAATTTGTATAGTTGCTGTGCAGAATCTCCATAAAGCAAGAGTGCTTTATTCGCTTTGCTTTGGAATAATAAAATATCTTCTTTTGAGAAATCTTGTGCTTCATCAACAATTATATAATCGGCTGAAGGAGACATCTTTTTCCAATTATGGTAATAGTCAACATTGTCTGCTTCAATTCCTATCTGACTAACACCATCTGCCATGTATTGCATTAATGCTTTCGTAAACACAATAAATTGATAAGTTCCTAATCCCTTATTTTGAATATCTTTTGCTTTCCAAAGAGCGAGGATAGATTTCCCACTCCCTGCACAACCTTTCACAATAAAAGAGTTGTCGGTTTTTTTATTAATAACTTTAACTTGATATTCGTCAAGTTCTGAGTCCCTTACGTAAAAACTTCTTTTTGGCATAATATTTTATTTTTTGAGTTTATAACTGTCAATTATTTTCTCTCCATACGAATAAGGACAGAATCTTTCTATACTTTGTTCGTTCTTTTGCAACACATATTTTGCAATTTCATTACTATTTACAAGTGTTCTTACAAATTCAGCCTTTGCTATTACTCTGTAACTCACTCTGCTTTCATCGCTTGTTTTGCCTTTGTGCGACACATAAAATTTTTGCTGTGTAAAACATCGTTCCGTGCAAATTTTTTCATTTTTGTTGCACGATAAAGGCAGTAAGCTTTGATAGTTTTTTAATTCTCGCAAAGCTTGGTTTACTTGTCTGTTTTTCAAGACAGGATTATATAGGTTGCTATGTTCTGCTCTTGTAGTTACATCTAAAAGCACACATAAACCGTTTTCCGAAAGTAGAGGAGCAAATTTCATTACAAAATCATAATATGAATCATCGTGGACTCCATTTCCTGCGGAAATAATTTCACATATCATTTTGAAAGAAAGAATAAAATCGAACGCCTGTTTGCCTATTTGTTGGACGTCAATTTGAGCAACGGAATCAAAAATGGTTTCTATAGTTTTTAATTTTATGTTTTTTGAGTGTATTGTACGAAATTCTTCAATCACTTTCTCCAAAATAGATAATGCTTTCTCATTTCCATCTAGTCCCCAAATATTGATTTCTGAAATCTTCGGGCAGTATTTTTCAATCGTTGTAATCAGTCCTATTAAATCACCCCCTGTACCACAGCCAATGGACAAAATATTCAAGCATTTTTTTTGTGAAATGATTTTTTGATATTGCTCGTTTTGAAAAATGTTGTCGAATATACAAAACGATTCGGCATAACTGCGTGGAAAATAAGTACCGAGATATTTTAAATTTTCATCTTCATTTAAATCAAGATTATACCCAAATCGTTGAAAATCGGGGGCATGTTCAGCATTTAAATGATCAAAAATAAAATTATCCAACCATTGTGGCAGACGAGTTTCTGCTTTTAGGTAATCAATTTCTGTTTCTATCAAATCAATGATAGACTCCTGAATGGATTGTTCGTCCTCAACAATTCTTTCTCCTTCAAACCAGTATATGGCATTTTCGTGTTGATAGATTTCTTTACATGTGAATTTTTGTAATTTTTCTCTGTCAGAAAGTTGCTCGCAACATATCAAAAATTCATGTGTGAGCGATATCTGATTCGTCCATTTGGGCATCGCATCGTTTTCACATTCGTACACCTCAAATGGCACTATGATTTGAAGCGTTGAGAAAATTTCTGATATGTGTTTTTTCAATTCAACTTTCATTTTAGACTGTTGCTCTTTTCTTTTTTGCTGTTTGTAATAATCCTAATCAATAAAAAATGAAATCCTCTGCAAAGATACTCATTTTTTTTTAGTTACACAACTTAATTTTTTCCGTTTTCGGATTTCCCTACATACCTTTCAGAATTCCGAAAATAATCGCACATACACTTTTCTAGCGTCCAAAGCTTTTCAGGCTACAAAATTACGCAAAAAAAAACGACATAACAAAACTCTCAAAAACCCTACCATGTCAACAACTGCAAGAAATTCAACCTTGTAAAAATCTATGTAAAAACATCTCAAAATATGCAACCATTGAAACACTCAGCAAGTGTTTGCTATGTGCAACAACTATTAGCAGATGCCTATATAAGTACTTATATAGGCACTTATATCAGCACTCATATGGGTACCTGTATGGACACTCATATGGGTATTTATATAAGCACTCATATTGGCACCTATATCAGTGCTTAATAAGCACTTCGAAAATTTTTCGTAGAAAAATGGCAAGTTGTGTCTTTGTGTACACAAAGACGACGAGATCGCTCCGGAGTCGCAATTTTCAACTCGCAAAATTTGATAAATCAAATTTGAATTTTCAAAAAAAATGGGGCCGATGAAAAGAAAAAAATACTTGTTGAATACTTGTGTGGGTCAAAAAAAAATCGTATCTTTGTAAAATGAATACACTACATTTATACAATACATTATCTCGAAAAAAAGAAGTTTTCGAGCCAATTCATACGCCCAATGTGGGTATGTATGCGTGCGGGCCAACGGTTTATGGCGATCCGCATTTGGGACACGCTCGTCCGGCGATTACGTTTGACTTGGTGTTTCGCTATTTGAAATTTTTGAAGTACAAAGTGCGCTATGTCAGAAACATAACGGATGTTGGACATTTGGAAAACGATGCGGATGAAGGCGAGGATAAAATCGCCAAAAAAGCACGTTTGGAACAACTCGAACCGATGGAAATCGCACAATATTACACGGATCGTTACCATAAATTTATGGACGAATTGAATGTGTCGCGACCGAGTATTGAGTCTCGTGCCACTGGACATATTCCCGAACAAATCGAAGTTGTACAAAAGATTTTGGATGCGGGCTATGCTTACGTATCCGAAGGTTCTGTGTATTTCGATGTGAAAAAATATAGCGAAAATTATCACTACGGAAAATTATCCGGGCGTGTTTTGGACGAACTTTTAACCGCCACTCGCGACAATCTCGACGGACAAGACGAAAAGCGAAATCCAGCCGATTTTGCGTTGTGGAAAAAAGCATCTGCGGAACACATTATGCGTTGGAAATCCCCATGGAGCGACGGTTTCCCGGGATGGCACATCGAATGTACAGCGATGGGTTGCAAGTATCTTGGCGAAACATTTGACATTCACGGTGGCGGCATGGATTTGCTTTTTCCGCATCACGAAAGTGAAATCGCACAGGGCCAAATCGCCCACGGCGTCGAGCCTACAAAGTATTGGATGCACAACAATATGATAACCATCAACGGTCAAAAAATGGGAAAATCGTTGAATAATTTTATCACGTTGGAGGAGTTTTTTACAGGCACACACGAAAGTTTGGAAAAAGCGTATTCGCCAATGACGATTCGTTTTTTTATTTTGCAAGCGCATTACCGCAGCACGTTGGATTTCTCAAACGACGCACTACAAGCGGCCGAGAAAGGATTGAAACGTTTACAGGATGCAAAAAAAACATTGCAAACATTGGTCGCCGCTGGCGCGGACGTCCACGTCCGTGCCGAAATCGCCGACCTCTCCAACAACTGCCAAACCGCAATGAACGACGATTTCAACTCCCCAATCGTAATCGCAAGTTTGTTTGAGGCAGTAAGAATTATCAATTCGGCAAAAGACGGAAAAGCACAACTATCTGCAAACGATATTGAGTCATTAAAGTCCTTATTTGACATCTACTACACCGAAATTCTCGGTTTGACCGACGAGGCAGACGGCAACAATTCCGAACTCATCG
>Ga0209755_10003972_pt1 | contig 17912 bp, 13 predicted proteins | sample TergutCo191P1_FD_187301 | JGI IMG/M metagenome (GOLD analysis project Ga0209755, IMG submission 187301) | Cornitermes sp. P1 segment gut microbial communities from Petit-Saut dam, French Guiana - Co191P1 (SPAdes) (version 2) | ecosystem: Host-associated > Arthropoda: Insects > Digestive system...
GGATTTTATCTTTTCCTTTACGGTTTTAGCAAAAAAAGCTACGAAAGTCAGACTGGAGTATGGCATTGACTACGTGAAATCCGGCGGTAAAAGAAACAGAAAAATCTTTCAGATTTCAGAGCTTTCGTTTAGTGAAAACCAAAAGAAACCTTACACGAAAAAACATTCATTTGCAGATGTCAGCACAAGAAAGCATTACCCCGGAGTCCACTCGGTTACACTTATTGTAAACGGCGCGGAGCGCGGAACATTAGACTTTGAGGTCAGGTAACGCATTATTCCAATGCGCCCGGTCACAGGTCATCCGGGAAAATTACTTTTTAGTGCTTGGGGAAACTCTATGTGGTCGAATCAGGCAGTAGCTTATAGAGATAGCGCACTAAAAAGTAATTTCCCCGGATAACCTGTGACTTGTTGCAGACCACTAGCCCAGCTCTTTTTTTAGCATCTTCTTCACAACCTCCGGGTTGGCTGTGCCGCCCAAATTTTTCATAACCTGACCCATCAGGAATCCGAACGCTTTTTCTTTTCCGCTTCGGTAGTCAGAGACTGCCGAGGCTTGCTGAGTCATGACGACGCTGACAGCTTCTTTTACTGCCGAATCGTCACTTTGCATCATTAATCCGTTTTTAGTTATATAATCTTCAGGGTCAACATTATCTGTGAATACAGCTTCTGTAACTTGTTTGTATGCGCCTCTGTTTATTTTTCCGTCTGCTACGAGCATTACGAGCGTTCCGAGTTTTTTTCCGTCTAAAGATAGTTCTTCGGGCAGTGTGTTTGTTTGGTTCATTAGCCGCATTACTTCGCCTGTAATCAGTCGGGCTGATTCGAGCGGAGCGTTGCTGTGCGCGGATATATCCTCATATAAATCTGAAATATTCTTATGCCCGGTTATTACCGAGGCTTCAAATTCAGAAAGCTTATAATCTGATATATATCTTTCCCGCTTTTGATGTGCAAGCTCAGGGAGATACTTGCGGATTTCTGAAATCCAATCGTCGCTTATGTTTATAGGGAGTAAATCCGGCTCAGGAAAATAGCGGTAATCTTGTGCATTTTCTTTCGAGCGCATACTATAGGACTCTCCGCGGTCGTCATCCCATCGCCTTGTCTCTTGCTTTATTTTTCCGCCATTTTCCAAGATACCTATTTGTCTATCAGATTCATATTCAATAGCGCGTGATATTGCCTTAAAAGAATTCAGATTTTTCATTTCGGTACGCACTCCAAGCTCACCCCCGGTTTGGCGTACAGAGATGTTGACATCTGCACGCAGTGAACCTTCCTGCATTTTGCAATCACTAATGCCCAGATATAAAAGTATTTCGCGTAGTTTTTCAAGATATGCAAGCACTTCGCCGCTACTATTGAAGTCAGGTTGCGAAACTATTTCAAGAAGTGGTACGCCACAACGGTTAAAATCCATCTGGGTTCCGCCAAAATCGCTATGCAGTAGCTTTCCGGCATCTTCCTCTATATGTATTTCACGAAGGCGTATAGCTTTTCTGTTCCCGTCACTTTCTATTTCAAGTTGTCCGTTTTGCAATATTGGAGTATAGAGTTGAGAAATTTGGTAGGCTTTCGGCAAATCGGGGTAAAAGTAGTTTTTGCGGTCAAACTTACAGTTTTTTGAAATTGTGCAGCCGAGAACAATGCCAAGTCGCACAGCGTACTCCAACACGCGCTTGTTTAGCACAGGCAGAGAACCCGGCATTGCTGTGCAGACAGGGCAAAGCCGGGTGTTTGGGTCACCGCCAAACTTCGCAGAACAACTGCAAAACACTTTAGACTGAGTCAAAAGCTCTGTGTGGACTTCCAAACCTATTACCGTTTCCCATTTCATATTGAAAGCCCTCCGGGTTTCTTCTTGTGAAAATCTGTGCGGTGCTGGTAGACTCTCGCAGCTCTTACAAGATCTTTTTCCGAAAAAGCGTCTCCAATAAGTTGAAACCCTATAGGCAAGCCTAATTCGTCAAAGCCGCATGGCAGGGCAACTGCCGGCAGTCCCGCCAGATTTATAGATATGGAATAGATATCACCAAGATACATTTTCATAGGGTCATTTATGTTTTCCCCGAGCTTGTATGCCGTTGTTGGTGCAACAGGGGAGAGAATCATGTTAAATCTTTCGAAAAGTTTGTTATAATTTTCCTTGATAAGGTAGCGGACTTGCAGAGCTTTTTTATAGTAAGCGTCGTAATATCCCGAAGAGAGGACAAACGAGCCGAGCATAATTCTGCGTTTTACTTCAAGCCCGAAACCCTCACTGCGTGAAAGCCTGTATACGTCAGAGAGTGATTCGGCATCGGGGCTTTTGTATCCATACTTCAAACCATCATAGCGCGATAAGTTAGACGATGCCTCTGCGCAGGCGATAATGTAGTATGCGGGTATCATGTAGGAAGTTAGAGGCATTTCAAACTCCTCAACCACAGCACCCGCATCTTCAAAGTCTTTCACTGCCGTGAGTATTGTATTTTTTACAGATGAGTCAATGCCACCGTCAAGATAATTTCGGGGAATGCCGATTTTAACTCCATTTAACTTTTGGAGCTCCGCTGAAGTAAAATCAAAAGGCTTTTCAAGCACACATGTGCTGTCCTTGCTGTCGCTGCCGGAGATTATGGACAGTAGCGCAGCACAGTCGTCAATATTTTTGCCAATAGGCCCGATTTGATCCATTGAGGAGGCATAAGCAATAAGTCCGTACCGTGAAATTGCACCATATGTTGGTTTTATTCCTGTTATGCCGCAGAAAGCGCAAGGCTGGCGGATGCTCCCGCCCGTATCGGAGCCTAGTGTGAGAGGGATTTCGCCGCCGGAGACAGCTGCTGCACACCCGCCGGATGAGCCGCCTGCAACACGGGAAACATCCCATGGGTTTCTGACCGCCCCGCTAAAACCTGTCTCGCTGGAGCCACCCATGCCAAACTCATCCATGTTGAGCTTGCCGACAACAATCAATCCCGCCTGTTCCAGTTTATCGACGACAGTTGCATTATATACAGGAGTGTATCCGCTAAGCATTTTTGAGGAACATGTCGCTTGAATTCCCTGTGCTCCGATATTATCTTTTAAAGCAATTGGCACACCTGCAAGCGGTGATAACGTTTCGCCCGCGTCAATACGTTTTTGAACATCTGCTGCATGGGCGAGAGCTTTTTCTTCAGATAAAGAAACAAATGCATTGTATTTGGCATCTGATTTTTTTATCCTATCAATGTAAGCATTTACAGCCTCGGTAACGCTTATCTTCTTTTCGCAAATTAAAGCTGAAAGATCCAGTGCGCTAAGCTCAAACATTTAAATGAATATTCCTTTCAAAAACTATAAGGCACAAAACGACGTATGAAAAAATTTATCACAAAACAAAGTAATCATCACGTTTCGGACCCACTGATACATATTTTATAGGACAATCTACGGCGTTTTCGATATATTTTATATAGCGAAGTGCTGCACCCGGCAAATCTTCAGCTTTTCTGCATCCGGATATATCAACCTTGAAGCCCTCAAAATACTCATAAACAGGCTTTGCTCTCACCAGTTCATCACCTGATGGGAAACGGTCTGTTCTGCGACCGTCAACTTCATATGCGACACAAACCGGAATTTCATCAAAATAAGATAAAATGTCAAGCTTTGTGAGCGCAAGTTCGTCTGCACCCTGCATTTGCACACCATATCGGCTTGCGACAACATCAAATCCGCCAACCCTGCGCGGTCTGCCTGTTGCAGCTCCGAATTCTTCCCCCGCTTCCCGGAGTGCGGAGGCGTCTAAGTCTGACATTTCCGCAGTGAATGGACCCTCGCCAACGCAGCTTGAATAGGCTTTCATAACGCCAAGCACGTGCCCGAGCGAAACTCCCGGTATTCCGGCTCCGATGGTTGCGTATGCCGCCAAAGTCTGTGAAGAAGTTGTATACGGGTATATTCCGTAGTCAATATCACGTAAAGCTCCGAGCTGTGCTTCAAGCAATATATCACGTCCCTCATTGATTGAATCGGACAGATATCCCGTGACATCAGCTATATAAGGGATAAGCCCTATTCCGAAAGTTGTTAGCCATTTCATGATTATATCAGAGTTAGTATCAAAATCACCATATCCTTTTGTCGTGACGTTCTTCCACTCAACTATGTCTCCCATCCTCTGCTTCATGGAGGCTAAATCGCGCAAGTCGCCCATCCGAAAACCTTTTTTCATATATTTATCACTATATGCAGGTGCAATACCACGCCTTGTCGAACCAAACTTTTTGTCGCCGAGGCGCTCTTCCTCCAAAATATCCTGTGTTACATGATAAGGTAGGCAAATGAAAGCTTTATCGCTGATTTTCAGGTTGTCCGGCGAAATATCAATTCCTCTCTGCTTAAATGCTGCGATTTCTCCGACAAGATGCTCAATATCAATAACCATGCCGCAGCCCATGACATTTACAGTACCTTTGTGAAGTATGCCTGATGGAAGAAGGTTAAGAATAAATTTTCCATCATTAGTGACCACAGTGTGCCCTGCGTTATTGCCGCCCTGATACCTGCAAACCACGTCATATTTTTCCGAAAGCAAATCGACCATACGACCTTTTCCCTCGTCGCCCCAATTAATACCGACCACAGCTGTTAACATATTTTGACCCCTCCTAAAACTATACAGTGATTTTTACATCTACGCCTAATAGCGTTTTGTTTTCACTTAAAATACTACCGACCTCTTCTAAAAATTCTTCGGTCTGCTGCTTTGCTCTGCCGATAAAATGTTCTGTGTCAAGCAACGAGCTTAGCTCATCAGTGGTAATACAAAAAGCTTCATCTGAGGCTATTCTATCAAGCAGGTCATTGTTACAGCCATCCAGCTTTATCGCTTTTGCAGCCTCTGCTGAATGCAGGCGAATCCTCTCATGTAAAGCCTGTCTGTCGCCGCCTTTTTTCACACAATACATCAAAATATTTTCGGTCGCCATATATGGCAATTCCTCGTCTAAATGCTTTTTGATTACTCTTTGATATACGTTAAGTCCCTCGACAATGTTAATATACAGAGACAATATTGCGTCTGTGGCAAGGAACGCTTCCGGAATAGATATTCGTCTGTTTGCCGAATCGTCAAGAGTTCTCTCAAACCATTGTGCGCCTGCTGTTAGTGCAGGGTTCAAAGCGCTTACCATAATATACCGGGAGAGCGAAGCAATACGTTCGCTTCTCATGGGATTTCGCTTGTATGGCATTGCGGATGACCCCACTTGGGTATCTTCAAACGGTTCATCGACCTCTTTTAAATGCGATAGCAGACGAATATCGTTTGAGAATTTATGTGCGCTTTGCGCTACACCTGAAAGCACTGACAGGATGAAATAATCAACTTTTCTCGAATAGGTCTGTCCACTTACGGAGTACACCTTGTCAAATCCCATTTTTGCGGCTATTTTTTGTTCAAGAACCTTTACCTTTTCATGGTCACCGTCAAAAAGGGAGAGAAAACTTGCTCCTGTCCCCGTTGTACCCTTGCAACCGAGCAGCTTCAAGTTGTCTGCCACGAAGTCAAGCTGCTCTAAATCCATAATCAAATCTTGCATCCACAATGTTGCCCGCTTGCCGACGGTAGTGGGTTGCGCCGCTTGAAAATGGGTATAAGCAAGACATGGTACAGACTTATACTTGTCTGTGAAATCGCTCAAAGCAGAGAGTGTGTTTATCAGTAATTTTTTTATATGAGATAAAGCTGACTTCTGGATGATAATATCTGCGTTGTCGCCAACAAAAGCCGATGTTGCGCCGAGGTGTAATATCGGTTTTGCAACGGGGCATTGCTCACCATAAGCTAATATATGTGCCATTACATCATGTTTTGTTTCAGCCTCATATCTACCGGCAGCCTCATAATTTATATCGGAGATGTGAGATGTCATCTCGTCAATTTGCTCTCTGTTGATGCTGAGACCAAGCTCACTTTGACTCTCTGCGAGGGCGACCCAAAGGCGACGCCAAGTGGAAAACTTGGTATCCGCGGAGAAAATTCGCTGAATCTCAGCACTCGCATACCTTTTACATAACGGGTTTTCGTATCTGTCAGACATTGGTTTCACTCTCCATCATACAAAGTTTTTGGCGCAATAATCATTTCGTCATTCCTGTTTGGTGCATTTTTTAAGATAAGTTCACGGTCAAGCGAGGGTAAGACAGAATCTTCACGAAACGCATTGACATTGTCAAAAGGATGGCTGCGCTCAGGAACACCCTCCGTATCCAGCTCACTGAGCAGCGCCATGTGGCTCAGTATATCTTTTAAATCGCCTTTTAGACGACCTTTCTCATCACTTGAAAGTGAAAGACCGGACAAATCCTCCAAATATGTAATTAACTTATCATCAATTTCTATCATCATACTTTGCACTCCGTGTCAGATTTTCTTGGGCCTCAGAAGACTGCGTCCCCTACGTCAAGCCGTTAAGTTCTCATAAACTATTTATCATTACCCATTTCTATTGTACCGTGAAATACCTTTATGCAATCGCCTGTCATGTGAACAATGCCGCCGGTATAGTTGATTATAAGCTCTCCGCCGGGAAGTAGTACAGATATGGCGGTATCTTCATCGCAATGATCGTTTAAAACAGCGGCGACCGCGGCTGCACAGGCTCCTGTCCCACAAGCGAGAGTTTCTCCGCTGCCTCTTTCCCAAACGCGCATCTTTAGGCGATTTCGCCCCAAGACCTCAACAAACTCAGTGTTGACTCTATCAGGAAACAGCGGATTATTTTCAAACAGCGGTCCTATAGTTGAAATTGCAATATTATCGACGTTTTCACAAAAAACAACTGCATGGGGATTTCCCATAGATACACAGGATATCTCGTACTCAGCTCCACCTATATTAACAGGCATGGCCACAATTTTTTCCTGTGCCGGGCTGAGCGAATCCATTGGCAATATATCAGTTCGGATAGGAATTAGTTCAGGATTTAAAATAGCGTGTCCCATGTCCACCGTGGCATGGGTGGCAACACCGTTTTGCGTGGTTAAAGAGATAGATTTTATCCCGCTGAGCGTTTCTATGTTGATGCTTTGCTTTGGAATAATTTGGTTGTCATACAGGTATTTTGCTACACATCGTATGGCGTTGCCGCACATCTTTCCCTCGCTGCCGTCACTGTTGAACATCCGCATTTTAGCATCGGCGTTATCTGAGCGCATTATCATAACAAGACCATCGCCGCCTATGCCGAAATGTCTATCCGACAGACGGACTGACAGCTGCTCGGGACTATCTAACGTTATATCAAAACAGTCGATAAAAATATAATCATTTCCAGAGCCGTGCATTTTTGTAAAATCCAGATACATACTCTCACTCCATCTCTTTGTGTTTAAGCTCTTTCGCTACGCTCAGAATGACATGTGGATTTAATATAATTGAGGCGGTACACTTACCTACAGCGTTTTCTTCATCTCAAATAGCAAACTGAGAGCTTCAAGCGGTGTTATCGTATTTAAATCGGTAGAGCGGAGTTTTTCTGCCGCTTCGTTTATGCCGATGTCGAGCAGGGATATTTGCTGTGAAGAAAGTTCTTCTTGCGCAATGGTGTTACTCTTTCTCTTTGAGGGAGTGCCTCTACCGTTTTCATCTAAGCTTTCAAGTGTTTTTAAGATTGATTTTGCTCGCTTAATAACGCTGTCGGGAACGCCGGCAAGACCCGCCACCTCTATGCCATAACTGTCGTCTGCGCCACCGGGGACTATTTTGCGCAAAAATATTATTTCATCGCCACGTTTTTTTGCTGAGATATTATAGTTTTTTACGCTGTCGATTTCATCTTCAAGGATTGTAAGCTCGTGGTAATGCGTTGCAAACATTGTTTTTGCTCCGAGCTTTTTCTTGTCGGTACAGTGTTCCAAGACAGCTCGAGCAACGGACATTCCATCATAGGTTGATGTACCGCGTCCGATTTCATCTAAAATGAGCAGCGATGCCGAAGTTGCATCGGCTAAAATGTCAGACACTTCGGTCATTTCGACCATGAATGTTGACATTCCGGCGGCTAAGTCGTCTGATGCGCCAATCCTCGTAAAAACCCTGTCAACAATGCCGATTTGCGCAGAGGTTGCAGGGACAAATGAGCCTATTTGAGCCATAAGCACTATGAGTGCAGTCTGGCGCATGTATGTTGATTTACCCGCCATGTTTGGACCCGTAATCATGGATGTTCGCGCTTTGTCTTTATCTAAAAAAGTGTCATTTGGTACAAATAGCGAGCCCTGCTGCATGACTTCGACAACGGGGTGTCTGCCATCCTTTATATCAATAACTCCGGAAGCGTCAATTTCAGGTTTTGAATAACTGTTTGTGACAGCGGCGTGCGCCAGAGAGCAGAGCACATCAAGTTCGGCGATGATTTTTGCAGTGTCTTGTATGCGTCCGACCTGCGCCGCAACTTCGCTGCGGAGGTTTTCAAAGAGATTGTATTCGAGAGTTGTAATGCTGTCTTTTGCTGTGAGAAGCTCTGATTCAAGCTCTTTGAGTTCCTCAGTAATAAATCTTTCGCAATTAGTCAGCGTTTGCTTTCTGATGTAGTCGGCGGGTACATCTTCCGACACCCCACGCGAGATTTCAATGTAATAGCCGAATACCTTGTTATAGCCTATTTTTAGTTTCTTGCCTGTGCGCTTACGTTCTTTTGCCTCTACGGCGGTGAGAGCTTCGGAGCTACCGTGAAGCAACGAACGCAGGCGATCCAACTCCGGGTCTACTCCGTCATTGATAAACCCGCCCTCGCGAACAGAAAACGGGGGGTCATCACAAATCTTTAAGTCTATTTGCTCTGCGATGTCGGAGAGGTCATCCAGTTCGACACTCTGCCTGAGTATGGCGGATTTCATAGGCTTAAGTTGCTCTATAAGTTCGGGTAGTGCCGCAATGGATATGGCGAGAGCTTTCATGTCGCGGCAACCTGCATTGCCAAATACAATTTTGCCGATGAGCCTCTCCATATCACCGATTTTTTTCAGGCTGACGATTAGTTCACTGCGAGCGACTGTATTGCGATAAAGCTCATCAACCGCACTTTGCCGCCGCATAATCTGGGAAACTTGAAGCAGCGGACGTAAAATCCAGTTTCGGATAAGACGACGCCCCATAGGTGTTTTTGTATGGTCAAGCACGCCCAGCAGACTTCCTCGCTTGTCACCAGTTCTGAGTGATGCAACGAGTTCAAGATTTCGCATTGTTGTTATATCCATTTCCATTAATGAGAAATCATTGTTGTAACAGAGTGATTTGAGGTGCGATATATCAGTCTTTTGTGTGTCGGTCAGATATGAAAAAAGCGCCCCTACGGCTATGTGTGAGGGGCTCCCCGCCAGTGTGTGTGAACTTTTGCCCATCTGTGCAAAATGTTCAAGCGCAGCTTTTGCGTTTGACTCGTTAAACCTGTTATTATCACACTGCACAAGACATGAAAAACGGGTGCTTATCTTATTTGCAAGCGTTTTCACCATATCGGAGTTTCCGCCGAAAATTGCTTCAGTGGGGGAAAATGAAGCCAGTTCGTTTTCTATGTGGCGCAAATCCACGTCTGTAAACTCGGTTACAGATATCTCTCCTGTCGAAAGATCAGAAAAGCAGGCGGCTGACACATCATTAAGATACACGGCACAGAGGTAGTTAGATTTGCTCTCATCAAGCATAGAAGATTCCATTAACGTTCCCGGACTGATAACGCGTACAACATCGCGTGCGACAATTCCTTTTGCCTCACGCGGGTCTTCCATTTGTTCACAAATCGCAACCTTGTAGCCCTTTGATATGAGCTTAGCTATGTATGACTCGGCACTGTGATACGGAACACCACACATGGGTGTGCGCTCGTCAGGATTCTCTGCTTTATCCCGAGTTGTAAGAACTATGTCAAGCTCATGCGAAGCCGTTTTTGCATCTTCGCCGAACATTTCATAAAAATCACCAAGACGAAAAAAAAGAATACTTTCAGGGTTTTTTTCTTTAATTTCCAAATACTGCCGCATCATCGGCGTCATGGGTGTTCCTCCTTTCCATAGGATCAATTATACTTCGCCATTGCGCTGTCAAGTCCTTGCATCATGGTCATTTCCAGTGCTGCGGCCGCCCGAAGTGCAGCATCTGAAAGGAGCGCTATCTCTTCATCGGTAAGTTTTGACAGTACCCAGTCTGCCATAACATAATCTTCGTGCGGAGGAGAACCAACACCAAGTCTTATTCTCGGAAAATCCTCACCGCCGCATTTTGAAATAATATCACGAAGCCCGTTGTGGCCGCCTGATGAACCGCGTCTGCGAATACGCAGCTTCCCGGGAGGGAGTGAAACCTCATCGGAAATGACAAGAATATTTTGAAGCGAAACTCTGTGAAATTTCATTGCCTGTCTGACCGATGTTCCGCTCAGATTCATGTAAGTCTGGGGTTTTACGAGCAGCACTCGTTTGCCTCCAAGTGTAACAGTTCCTGTGAGCGCACTGAATTTTGCGCGAATTATTTTAACGGCAGCTTCTTTTGCTATTATGTCAGCCACCATGAATCCGGCGTTGTGGCGTGTGTTGTCGTACCTGAGTCCGGGGTTTCCCAAAAATACGGCAATCCACTCAATCGGTTCAACATTTCTTCTAAAAAACATACGCACCTCATTGCGGCAGACTGTTACAAGACTGTCATTCTGAGAGAGCGAAACGACCGAAGAATCTTTGCGGTCAAGCAACGAAAGTGCATTAAGATATTTCGCCACGCTCAGGAGAACAACGTCTTATGGTTTCGCAACAGCTTGACAGATCTAACGAAACAGAGTTGAAATAGACACTTCTTCAAAAATGCGCTTGATTGCCTCGGCAAACAGTGGGGCTGCTGACAGATATTTTATCTTAGCTGAACCCTTACTGCGCTCGTGCGGAATTGTATCTGAAAAAATGACTTCTTTGACGACACTTTTTTCTATGCGCTCGACAGACTCGCCGGACAGCACTCCGTGAGAAGCGCAGGCATAGATTTCTTTAGCACCACCTTTTTCAACCAAAGCAGTTGCAGCTTCGCACAGACTACCCGCTGTGTCAACCATATCGTCAAACATGATAACTCTTTTGCCCTCGACAGAACCTATGATATTCATAACTTCGGCTTGATTTGCCTTTTCGCGCCGCTTATCAACTATGGCAAGACCCAGCCCCATTTTCAAGGCAAAAGCTCTTGCGCGAGCCACACTTCCGATATCAGGTGAAACAATCATGACATCGTCCAGACCTTTAAATTTCTTTTGAAAATGGTCTACAAAAAGCGGCGTACCGAGGAGGTTATCCACAGGAATATCGAAAAAGCCTTGAATCTGAGCTGCGTGCAAATCCATGGTAAGAACTCTGTCTGAACCCGCTGACGTTATCAGATTTGCTACCAGTTTTGCAGAGATGGGGTCGCGAGCTTTTGCTTTTCTGTCTTGACGGGCGTAACCGAAATAAGGAATAACGCACGTGACACGGCTTGCAGAAGCACGTTTGCACGCATCAACCATGATAAGCATTTCCATGAGATTATCATTTATAGGTGTGCATGTTGACTGAATGATGAAAACGTCCGAACCGCGCACTGTCTCGTTGAGGGAAACTGCAATCTCGCCGTCTGAGAATGTAGAGACGTTTGTGCTGCCGAGACGCAAGCCGATGTTCCGGCAGACGTTCTCTGCAAAAGGAATGTTTGAATTTCCGCAAATAATCTTAATGTCTTTACCCTGTGCCATAAAAGCCTCCTCAGTTCCTTGTTTAAGGAAAGGTTAGTTACTTGGAATATGTTGCGCCGGCAGCTTTTTCTAAATCTTCCAGTTTGACAATTGTTAAATCTTCTCTGGTGTGGTCACGCATTGATGAAATTCTGTCTGATTGCTCGGAAACTATGTGCTCGAAGAAATTGCGGACATGGCGTGCATTGCCAAAATTTTCATCGCGCATATCATATATAGCACGGAAATGCTCGCGCGCAAAATCTTTTGCATCGTCAGTGAGCAAATATTCACTGCCGCAGCACATTGATGTGAATATTTCATATAGTTGCTCGCTGTCATAATCGCCAAATTCAAAGTATCTGTTGAAACGCGACTCCAAGCCGGGGTTTGATGTAATAAAACGTGCCATAAGTTCGCTGTAGCCTGCGACAATTACAATCAGGTCGTTGCGGTTATCTTCCATGAGCTTTAAGAGTGTCTCTATCGCCTCTCTGCCAAAGTCGCTGACATTTCCCATTTCCGGAGCAAGGGCATAAGCCTCATCTATAAAGAGTATACCACCGAGTGCGTTTTCAACGACTTCCGAAGTCTTTATTGCAGTTTGCCCAACAAAACCCGCTACAAGTCCGGATCTGTCTACTTCTACGAGCTGACCTTTTGAAAGAACTCCGATGGCGCAGTACAGCTCAGCGAGGATTCTTGCAACAGTAGTTTTACCCGTTCCCGGATTTCCCGTAAAGACCATGTGAAGCGAGAGCGGAGGGTTGGGTAATTTGTTTTCCTCACGCAACTCGCGAACCTTGACGTAGTTTATAAGGCTCTTGACACTTTGTTTTACTTTTTCAAGTCCCACCAGAGAATCAAGGGTTTGAAGAAGCTCATCGAGTGACGGTTTTTCTTCGTCTTTTTCTTCGGTTTCCGCTTTCGCCTGCTCATCAGTTTGTTCTTCGGTTTTTTGTCCCTCTGCCTGATTGGTTTGAGGTGTATTGTCGGACTCGTCGTCCTGACTCTGTTTGAATCTGGGTTTTCTGGGCTCATCAGCTATTTTTGCTGTTTCGTCAAGTAATTCCTTTGCAGCATTTTCTGCTTGCTTTATAGTGCCGAGCAGGTCAGAAAATCCCGCAAGACTGTTAAGATATGTACCCGAGGGCTTCATATCTCTTAACAGTTCTTCTTTACTTTTTTCGCCAATATTGTTTCTAATCATCTATCTGCCTATCTGCAAATCCTGTGATAACGATTTCGTCAGGGGAAACAAGCCCAAGCAATTCCTCGGCGATACGGCGGACAACATCAGGGTCGTCGGTGTTTTCAAGCATGAATTCAAGATCTGCAATTTGTTGTTGCAATTCGGCGGCGCGGCGTGTATCTTCTTGCTGCTGCCTGTTTAGTGGAACAGTCAGCTCCCATATGACAAACAAACTCACCACCGCATACAGTGCAAGTGCGCCTATTATGATTATAGTGAATAGCTTTGAGCGTGATGACACGATAATCGTCTCCTTCTCGGAAATAGTCGTCAACTTGCGAGTGACACTATCATATCACTTTTTCGAAAAAAATACAACAGGAGTGCTCTAAAAACCCATCAATCTGCCGGATGTTTAGTTTTAGAGATGTAAAATCACTTGTCGCAGACTTTTATCCCCAGCTCATCAAGCTGTTTTTCATCCACAACATCCGGGCAGGCAGTCATTGGCTCGGATGCATTTTGAACTTTCGGAAATGCGATGGTATCACGGATTGAACTTAAACCTGCCAAGTGTGCAACTAATCTGTCCAGCCCGTAGGCAATTCCGCCGTGCGGAGGTGCGCCGTACTTAAAAGCGGTTATGAGATGGCTGAATTTTTCGTTTGCTTCTTCCGGAGTAAGCCCGACAGCATGAAAAACCTGCTCTTGCATCTCAGGAGTGTTAATACGAATTGAACCACTGCCAAGCTCAGTGCCGTTTAGCACGAGGTCATACTGCTTTGCTCGGCAATTTGCCTTGTCGCTCTCCAGTAAGTGCATATCTTCATCCATCGGTGCGGTAAACGGATGGTGTGTTGCAACATAACGCTCCTCCTCTTCGGAATATTCAAACATCGGAAACTCGGTTATCCACACAAACTCATAAATCCCTTGCGGAATCATATCAAGTCTTTTTGCACACTCATCGCGCAGTGCACCGAGCGAAGCAAAGACAACACTTTCTTTAGGGTCTGCAACAATCAGCACAAGACCGCCCGCCTCAGCCCCTGCACGTTTTAGGATTTCGTCATTTTCTGCGTCGGTTAAAAATTTTGAATATGAAGAAGAAACGCTGCCGTCCTCAGAGAGCTTCGTCCATGCAAGACCTTTTGCGCCATATGTTTTGACAAACTCTACCAGTGAATCAATCTGCTTTCGGGGCATAGAACCACCGCCCGGCACATAAAGCATACGCACGCTGCCGCCGTTTGCCACAGGTTCAGCGAACACCTTAAACTCGCAGTTTTTCACAATGTCGCTTATGTCTGAAAGTTCAAGACCGAACCTCAAATCAGGTTTATCGCTGCCAAATCTTTCCATAGCTTCACGATAAGTAAGCCGCAGAATCGGCAATTTCACATCAACATCAAGAATATCCTTAAAAATCCGCTTCATGTAACTTTCATTAATAGCAATGATGTCTTCCATATCTACAAACGACATTTCAAGGTCAATCTGCGTAAATTCAGGCTGACGGTCGGCACGCAAATCCTCGTCACGGAAACATTTGACAATCTGCAAATACTTGTCGAAACCCGCAAGCATAAGTAGCTGCTTGTACTGCTGCGGTGATTGCGGGAGCGCATAAAACTTGCCATTATGCACACGGCTCGGCACGAGATAATCCCTCGCACCCTCCGGAGTGGATTTCGTTAGCATGGGGGTTTCGATTTCATAAAAACCGTTTTCGTCAAAAAAATCGCGAGTTACTTTAGTCGCTTTATGACGCAGTGCAACTAAGCGTTGCATATCGGGACGGCGCAAGTCGAGGTAGCGATACTTTAGGCGCAGTGCATCGTTGACATCAGAATCCTCTACAATCTCAAATGGCGGTGTTTCAGCTTTAGATAATATATGAAACGCATTGACTTCAAGCTCTACATCGCCTGTCGGCAAATCAGGGTTCTTTGAAGAACGCTCACGCAAAATGCCCGTTGCTTGCAGCACAAATTCACCGCGAACGGTCATAGCTTCGCTGAATATATCTCTTGATGTGTTATCGTCAAAGGCGAGCTGCAAAATTCCCGTGCGGTCACGCAAATCAATAAAAATAAGACCGCCTAAATCACGGTTTCGCTGTGCCCAGCCGCAAACAGTCAGAGTTCGCCCAATATCAGCACTGCGCGGTTCCCCGCAGTACATATTACGCTTAGTTTTAGGTGTGTTCATGTAAAAATGCCTCCATGTTAATGATAGAAAGTTCGCACCACTACATTAACATAAAAGCACTAAACATTGCAAGGATTTTGGATAAGCTCTACCTCAAAGTGTTAAAGAGCATACCCGCATTTGCTGTTCGTGAAAAACGACTCGCTTGGTGTGGATTAGAAAGAAATCGTGAATCAAACATACTTGAAACAGAGCTTCTTGTGTCTAAGAATGCTGCAGGGTTTCTGCTTACACTTTCCGACGTTCTCGCCAAACGGTTTAAGAAGTTAGTGCCGGTATGTCTGCCGAAACGTTCAAGATCGCCGGATTCAGCCGCTTGTTGCAGCTGTGTTTCGTCTATACGCATTGTGCCGTTGGGGTTCATGGAAATACCCAAGCGCGATAACGATAATCTAAAAGCCTGGGTTGCTGCATTTAAGTCTCTTTCTAAGGTGCCGCCACTGCCGGATTCCCTTGCTGACCTAATCATAGAGTTAAACGAATTGACCATATTGCGAAAAGCGTTGACTTGCGCAGTCTCATCTCTACCCAAAGAAATCTCCGTAGTGCCTGTGCCTGTGAGTTCCGCAGTAATGCCGGAGCCTAGGTTCACATTGTTAGAGCGTGATGTTTGCAGTGAGCCTTGTGACCCGCGATTTATTCTAAACTGCGCATTTTGTGCCTCTTGGGTAGTTTCAGATACTCTTGTAATTTCCACGGCGTTTCCGATTACATCTGACACTGTGAAGTTGGGTTGACCCTCATTTGCCACGCCTGTTGCGGATGATTGCAGGACGAGTGAACTTGTTCCTGCCGTTGTGTCGTTTGAAACTGATGCTGTAACAGCGATGTCGTTTCTGTTATTTATAGCACTCGCAATTCTCTGCTGGACATCTCTGGTAGTGTCGCCTGCCGAAACATTAAAATTGACTTCAAACCGCCGATTATCGACAGTTATAGCTATGCGGTTAGTGCCGAGCGTAAAGCCTGCGGCAGTTGCATTTCTGGATGCACTTAACGCAGCCCCCTCGTTTTGTTGGGCTGTGGCGACTTGCTCTACTTCTACTGAAAAGTTTGTGAAATTTGCAGGTCTTGCTCTGTTTGCATCAAAAGTCCTTACGTTTAGTACATCTGCATTATCTGCAACGGGTCTTCTGGATTCAAATGATGATGCAGCATTATTGCCTACACCTCGTATATTATTTACGCTTTGCAAAAGTGAGCTTGCACTATTTCCCAGTTGTGTGACCGCATTGCGAAATGCGGGAGACGTTGGGGCGGTATTTTGTCCAAAAATATTGTTTCGCGACCTGTTAGTCAGTGAATTTTGCATTCCCATATTCATATTCTGAAAAGAAGTGTTTCGTTGAAGACTGCTTGCCCAACCTGAATTACCGGCTCTAAAAGTCGTACCTATCACAAAGAATCTCCAATTCTTTGCATCCATGCCGAGATTTTTTCCTATATACTCTATTATCGGCACTTTCACAAAAAATATTACAAAAAAATCATAAATTTTTCACAAATATATATTTTTCGCAATCAAGCTTAACTAAAGCGAGAACGCGGCGCTTTACAGCAGCCGCGCTCAGGTAATTATTTCACTTTTCTAACGTGTTATCTGATTCAGCTAAAGCTTATTACATCAATCCGTCAAATAACATTCCCAAATTCATAAATCTGGTCATTGATACTGTTTGCATGGGGCTGAAATTGATTCCCGCGTCCATGAAACGTGCGGGGTCAAACCCTCCAAAACCATCATCGGAACTGACTCCTTGCTCGACGTGTGCAGCGGGATTCCCGCTGACGTTCCCTGCGGTCCTGCCGAGACGGCTCATGAAGTTGAAACCGTCACGTCTCGCAAATTCTTCAAGTTCGCCGCTTTCGGCTGCTGATGCCATACGTGCCTCGTCTATCTGCATACGACCCTCCGAATTGAGGGAAATGCCTATGCGTTCAAGTTGAGATGAGAAGTTTCTTACTATACCGCCGAGCTCATTTGCCAGTGCGCTGCCTCTACCGGCACTTCTGGCAGCTTCCACTAAATCGTTGAAAGAGTTGACCATGTGACGAAATGCGTTTTGCTGAGTTGTTGTATCCCTACCCATCTGCACTTCTGTGGTTCCGGTCTGTCTAAGCTCCGCCGATATGCCAAAGCCTAAATCTACATTGTTAGTTCTTGAAGTCTGCACCGCACCCGTGAAACCTCGCGTTACCCGAAATGCGGCGTTTTGCGCCAGAGTAGTCGCCATATCTACGCCCGCTGTTTCCACTGCGTTTCCGGTTACGCTTCTTACAGAGAAGTTAGACTGCCCCGGTCCTACGTCCGGGTCTATTCCCGACTGTGATGAGCTGAGAACAAGCGCACTTGTTCCTGCCTCTTGGTCAAAGTTGACCGATGCGGAAACAGCAACATCGCTTCTTGCGTTGATAGCATTTGCGATACGTGTTTGGACATCTCTGACTGTATCGTTTTCAGATACATTGAAGTTAAAGTCAAAGCGGCGATTCCCGATAGTGATTTCGATGTGGTGCGCACCAACGCTAAAGCCTGCTTCGGATGCAAGAGCTGTGGCGCTTAGTGCTTCTCCCTCATGTGTCTGAGTCTGCGCCAGTTGAAGCACTTCAACACTGAAATCCTCCGTGCCTGCACCTCTGATTCTGCTTGAATCAAAAGAGTTGATATTGAGTGCTTCTGTATTTTGCGAAACAGGACGTCTTGCCTGCATGGGTTGGTTAAATGCGTTGCCAATGCCACGGATAGCATTGAGCGACTGGGTCAATGCCTCAGA
>Ga0209755_10003973_pt1 | contig 17907 bp, 17 predicted proteins | sample TergutCo191P1_FD_187301 | JGI IMG/M metagenome (GOLD analysis project Ga0209755, IMG submission 187301) | Cornitermes sp. P1 segment gut microbial communities from Petit-Saut dam, French Guiana - Co191P1 (SPAdes) (version 2) | ecosystem: Host-associated > Arthropoda: Insects > Digestive system...
CTGTTTCAGGACTTGTAACTTGAACATAGCCTTCTTTGATAAGAATTTTTAAATCATATTGAAAGTATGGGTAATACTCTATACAGTCATCTAAAGCCCCTTTTAGTTCATAACCGCAAATCGTCATAAACCCTCCGCATTGTACAAAAGCCACTTTAAATTTAATAATTTTCTCAGTTCACGGCAATAAAAAAAGCTCCTACCCGATGTTTTAACATTGAAAGTAAGAGCCTTTTACATCATGTAAATTCTGATTAAGCGTGTTTCCGTTTCAGAGTTTCCTTTTTGTTAGCTGGAACAAAAGAGCGAATATTGCTTTTTACAGGTGGTTTAATATCTTCGTTCTGCGTTTCCGGTGCGAAAATCGCCGCTTGCGCTTTTGTAACATTCGGTACATTCATCGGGTCGGGATGGTTATACCATTCGGTCATACGCTCCGATTTATGCCCTGTAACGCTCTGTACTTGCGAAATCGTCAACCCCTGCCGTTGCAATTCGGTATTCAGGAAATGCCGCCAACTGTGCAATGTCAGTCCTCGGCTTTTTATCTCTTCTTTGCTTATTCCGATTTTATTCAAAGCCTTGTTTAATTCCATTGCGAAATAATTGCGGGTCGCAGGCACAGTTCCGTTATTGAGAGAAAAAACATAACCGTTACCGTTCTTAATCATCAGCTTCCGAAGTATCGCAATCATTTCAGGCATCAGCGGAATACTCCTGTTTTCTTTAGTTTTCGTGCAATTCTGATAACCGTCAGAGCCGTATTGACCGCAGACAGTAATATAGTTGTCAAAGACAAATTCTCCTCTAAGCCCCATTACCTCGCCGATCCTCATACCCGTAATCGAAGCCAGAAGATTGGCGGCGTAGGCAATCTCTTTATCACCCCAAACGGTTTTGTAATTTTTAGGAAATAAAGCCCGCACTTCCTCAATTTTAAGAATGTCGACTTTCTTTTTATTGTTTTTAAGCCGTTCAACTTTATCGCATGGATTAGTTTGAATAAGCCCCCGTTTAACCGCTTCCGCCATCATTACGTTAAGCGTTCTGAACGCAGAATTAGCGTAGCTGTTTTTATAACAGCTTATAATTTCCCCAGTCTTTTCATCTTTTTTCCCTCTGTCTTTAAATCCCAAAAGCCACTTGTTGACCATCTCGCCAGTTATCTTATCAAGTGCAATCTTGCCGAAGAAAGGCTCTATCTGATTGACAGCTAATTGCCTGCTGATAACGACATAACTGTCATTAAAATCTTTCCTGCTTTTTTCGTTCCTGATAAACTCAGAATCAAGCTCCCAAAAGCCGTTGGCAAATTCCGAAAACGTCATCATCTTTTTTCTGTCGGGAATCAAAGCCCCGTTCCTGATAAGCCTGTGGCAGTAATTTCGACCCTCGGTAAAGTTAAGGCATTTGGTAGTCCACGGACCTTTTCTAATCCCGTTCTCGTCATAAGCATAGTAATACACCACCTTAGTCCCGGACGGAACAGCCCTTTTAAACATCGTGAAATCATTGCGCATATCAAACCCCGCATTTTTTTGGAAATTGATAACATCTCTGATAACACCAATTTCCTCAATTTTCCGCACACCGAACCAGCAACGCTAATTCTTTACAGGGTAAGTATTTACGCTTGACCTCATTTTTAGAAATGAGTAAAATGTGCAATGTTGCAAAACTCGGTTAGTTTTGGAAGAGCCTCCAATTAAAAAATATTTACAAGCTTCTGTCTGCTGCTTCTGTCAGCTTGACCAAGAGTATTCCGTATAATACCATTAACTGTCTGCGTCAGGAACCGTGCGAACAGGCGCCGCCCAACCCCGCCAGGTCCGGAAGGAAGCAACGGTAAGCGGAGGCCTGCTGCGCCGCGGCCCTCCTGACGCAGGCTTTTTTAATTGGTACACAGAAACCACGGATTAACGCGGATTTTACGGATTAACACGGATTAGGAGAAGGGGTTTAAAGTGGGACTTTTACATGAAGACGAGACATATTCCATTATTGGCGCGGCTATGACTGTGCATAAGGAATTGGGGCATGGGTTTTTGGAAGCTATATATCAAGAAGCATTGGAAAAAGAATTTAAATTAAAAAGCATACCTTATAAACGTGAGATACCTTTAAAAATATTTTACAAAAATGAACCTTTAGAAAAGTGCTATATCGCCGATTTTATATGTTATGAAAAAATAATCGTTGAACTTAAAGCAACAAGTGAGATAACGAATGATCATCATGGACAAATAATGAACTATTTATCTGCAGCTAAAATGGAATTAGGATTATTAATAAATTTTGGGAAGAAGAGTTTAGAACATAAAAGAATAATCCGCGCTAATCCGCTTAATCCGTGTTAATCCGCGGCTCCTGTGTCCCAAGCCCTAGTTTTTTTCTTTGAATTTTAGTAGACTATCTTCATGGCAGTTTCTGGGTACGAGGTTACCGCTTCTAAATACAGACCAAAGACTTTTGATGAATTGGCAGGGCAGGAATTTGTCGTTTCTACTCTTAAAAATTCGCTTGCAAACGGACATATAGCCCATGCATATCTTTTTTCCGGTCCAAGAGGCTGCGGAAAAACCAGCGCCGCCCGTATTTTAGCGCGTTCGCTCAATTGCGAAAAAGGACCTGAAGCCGGACCTTGCGCCGGCAACGGTGAAGTCTGCGATACATGCCGCGCCATAAGTCAGGGCGCAAGCATGGATGTAATCGAAATTGACGGCGCCTCCAATAATAAAGTTGATGAAGCGCGTCAGATAATTGATGAAGTTCTTTTTCCGCCGCAAGCCGGACGTTATAAAGTTTATATAATTGACGAAGTGCATATGCTCACCAATCAGGCGTTTAACGCTCTTTTAAAAACTATCGAAGAGCCGCCGCCTTACATCGTTTTTATTTTTGCGACAACGGAACTGCATAAAGTTCCCGCGACGATAAAGAGCAGATGTCAGCAGTTTAATTTTAGATTGATACCGATCGAGACAATTCAGGGGATACTTAAAAAAATCTGCGCCGAAAAAAAAATCGACGCCGAAGATGACGCTCTGTTCTGGATTGCGAGGGAATCAACAGGCAGTATGCGCGACGCGTTCACGCTTTTAGATCAAATCGCCTCTTTTTCCGCAGGCAGCATCCGAAGCGATTTAATCCGCGAAAAACTTGGCATAACCGGTCTTGAAAAACTCAACGCTCTTGCGCAAGCCTGCGCAGCGAATGACGCTCATTCAGCTTTCGCGCTGACTGATGAAATCCTCGGCAGCGGCGTCGCTCTTGAACAATTTGTCATCGATCTTGCTGGATTTTACCGCAGTCTTTTACTTATTAAAAACGGCGTTACAAGGGAATCCATTTTGGGTTACCGTCCCGCGCTGTTTTCCGCAAAGGCGCTTGAAACTTACGATTCCATCCGTCTTGAACAGGCGCTGGACACGCTGCTTGAATGTTACCGTAACATCCGTTATTCGATTTCTCCGCGTTTTGAACTTGAGACCGCTGTTTCAAAATTAACATGGCTTAATAAATGGGTTTCTCCTTCGGAACTCAAAGAAGCGCTTGACAATGCGCGGGGTGTTTTAGCGTCAGGCAGTTATGCAGGCGGCGGCAGCGCGCAGACATCGATCCGTAAAACTTCTTCAGCGCCGCCGGCGAAAGCTGAAACCCAGACGCCGCGCGCCAATGCCGCGTCATCGAATAACGGTGAAGAACGTTCGTTGATAGACGAGTTTCAGCGCAGAATTGCCGGAAAAGGCAAAGCGCCGTTAGATGAAGCGGAGGAAGATGACGCGGATGTTCCGATGTGGGACAATGTGCGTGAAGTTCGAAAAGTCCGCGAAGAAGCCGCAAATCCGCCTCAGGTAGAAAACGTGCTTGCGAAAATTCCCGGAACGGTTATTGATTAAAACGGAGAGAACATGAATATAAATCCATTTGATCTTTTAAAAAACGCGCAAAAAATTCAGGAACAGATGAACGGTTTTCAGGATAAACTCGCTGACATTTCTGCGACAGGAGCCGCAGGCGGCGGTCTTGTCGAAATAGAAATTAACGGAAAGCTTGAATTGCTTTCAGTGCGCATTTCACCGCAAGCCATAGACGGCGGCGACGCGGAAATGCTTCAGGATTTAATCATGGCGGCATTTACCGACGGCATGACAAAAGTTAAAGAAGCAATCAGCAGCGAAGTTGGCTCCATGACCGGCGGCATGAACATTCCGGGTTTTTCCGGAATGGGGTGAGATGACATACTGTGTATGATGACAGATTGCTTTTTGATAGAGATTAATGATGTTGATATATGTATATAATTACTCTAAATAGATTTCTCCTTTTTACTATCTGAGAATTCTAGGGTATAAAGAGAAGATATCAAAGCGAAACTTCACACAGTTCGCGGCGAAAATAGGATGTACATGAAAAATATAAATTGGGAATCAATTTTTAAAGCTCTTGAAAAATGGCGAAAAAATCTTGGCGCTGAAGATCCTTCTGTAACCACTGTGGCGGAAAATTACCGGCGGGAAACATCAGTCAATAGACCGTGGGCTGTTCTTGTTTCTACAATTATAAGTTTACGTACAAAAGATGAGGTGACTCTCGCCGCCTCTGAGCGTCTCCTAGAAAAAGCGAAAAATCCTGATGAATTGGACAAGATGAAGGAAGAAAAAATCGCGAAGTTGATTTATCCTGCCGGTTTTTATCGTAATAAAGCGGCTTCGTTAAAAAAAATCGCGCGCATATTGATTGAACAGCATAATGGGAAAGTGCCTTCGTCAATGGAAGAACTTCTTGCGCTGCCGGGAGTTGGAAGAAAAACGGCTAATCTGGTGCTTACGGAAGCGTTTGACCTTTACGGTATATGCGTGGATATTCATGTTCACAGGATTTCTAACCGGTGCGGCTGGCTGAATACGAATAATCCCGAAGAAACAGAAATGACTTTAAGAGAGATTCTTCCTAAAAAATATTGGAAAAGAATTAATTACCTGCTCGTTCTTTACGGGCAAAAACTTTGCCGCCCTGTAAGCCCGTTTTGTTCACGCTGCGTCATAGAGAAAAATTGTGTCAGGAATAATGTTGACCGATTTAGATAGAAATTTTGTGTGATTTTATATAAACGCCGGACTGGGAACGAGAAAAAATTTCTCATTCCGCACTCCGTTTCATAAACCTACCGTGATTTTTCCGCTTTTGAAATTCCTTTGAGCGCTTTTGCTAATGTTTTATTATTCGCGGCTTTTTCAAGATCATAATCCATCTGCGCCAGCAGCCAAAATTCCGGTTTTGTGCCGAAATATTTCGCGAGACGCACTGCGATCGATGTAGTTATTCTGCTTTTGTCAAGGCTGATAAGCCTTAACGCAGTCTGACTGCATTTAATTTCTTTGGAAAGCCTGTTACAATTAAGCTGATACTTTTCGATAAATTCCAAAAGTAATGATCCCGGTGTTTGTTTTGTTTTTGCCATGATAACTCCTTATCTGTAATAATAATAAAAATTTAGAAATTAGTCGAGTGCTTTTTAATAATTTTTGCTAATATCTGCCCTTTGCCAAATTAGTTCTTTATTATTTTTATCTGATAATATGATATGTTCCTTAATATCGGCTAATTTAATCGTATTTAATGCAATATTATAATTTCCTTTAATATCAGCTGCGCAATGAGCGTCCGCCGTGATTATAACAGGAATTTTATATTCGCTGATTATGCGTAAAAATGATAATGAAGGATAAACGTCGTGTATTTTTTTTCGATTAATTCCGCCTGTATTAACTTCTATTATAATATCCGTTTTAGAGACGGCGAGCGCGATTTCTCTTTGGCGCGCGGTTTCTTCCTCTTCTGTCCAGTAGTTCCTGCCGCCGCAATTCTTTTTTAAAAGATCGGGATGACCTAAAATGTCAAAACCGCCTTCTTCGATCATTTCAATTTGCGCGTCATAATAACGGTGCATTAAAGCTCTCGCGTCTCCGTTAAAACCTTCGCTTAATCCTTTTTCAAACTCTTCTTTGGAACCGTCTACCGTAAAAAAAAATTCGTTTGATACTTTAGTATTATAATTTTTTGGGAAAAGATAATGTACGCTTGCGATTATATAATCCAGATTTAAGGAGGTTATATCGTCGTCAAGAGGGGAGCGTCTTCCTTTGATATAATCAACCTCATAACCAAGAAAAACTTTTATTTTATCTTTCCAGCGCTCTTTTGCCGCCATAACTTCCGATACATATTCGCTGACTCTTTCGTCTTTTAGGTTCCAATCGCTCTGCGCGCCGATTTGTTTTTCTATCGGCGCGTGTGCGCTGAATCCGATGGAATGCAGATTATTTTCGTAAGCGGCGCGGCACATAGCTTCTACATTGTCTTTGCCGTCGCAAAAAACCGTATGCGTGTGGATGCTGCAAAACTGTCCGTCACTGTCCATTTATTTAACCCCTTTTATTAACGCGCCGCTTTTTTTATCATATTGATTGTTTGCGGAAAATTCTACAAGCCTGTTTTGCGGAATATGGCTTAACGAATTTAATTCTTCAATTCGCTCCCTGTTTCCTGTTACCAAAATGAGTCCGTTTTCAGAACATGCATAACGCCCAAAAAGATTTTCTGGCAGCAGAAAAGCGTCCGATATAACGCGCGCGCCGCCGTTTTCATTTTTTTTATTTTCTGAAATGCTGGTTTGACGGGCTTTAGCGTTAATCTCTTTTGTTTGCGCTCCTGTTAATAAATAACTGAAAACCAGTCTTTCCTTAGGAAGTTTTGCCGCTTTTGAAAGATCGCGCAGTTTTTTAGGCGCGTCGTATGTTTCAAAACCAAAATGGCACCATCTTTTTTTAGTGTCGATCCAATTGCGTCCTTTAATAATTTTTGTATAACCGCTGATAAAAGGGCACGCGGCGCAATGCGTGCAAGGCGAGACAGGAGCGCGTCCCAATTCCAAAAACGCGCCGCGTAAAAAAGAAATAAATTTTCCAGACTGAGGAACGCCGGGTTCAACAGTTAAAATCGAAGCGTCTTTTTCCGCTTCATTGTGCATTAATTTCGCTGCGTTAGCCGACATTTTTATAAGTCCTTCCGTGTCGCTGTGGGAAAGGCTGTCGTATATTTCATTGAATATGTTTACAGCGCAGACCAGCGACGCTTGTTTTCTTTTTCGCGCGGCTTTAGGCTGTCTTATATCTAAATCCTCTTTTATTGTATTTATTTTCCATGCGCATGTTGAATTATTATCCGCCGCGGCAAGAGCTTTAAAAAATTTTTTCCCTGCTTCAAGAGCGGGACCGCTGCGGTCTACGCAGTTAAACTCAAGCGGAAGTTTTCTAAGATCCGGGCGCGAGATCCAAAGCGCCGATGTAAAAGTGAGCGGACCGCATCCTAAATCTGTTATTGTATCGCCTGAGTTCAGGCGAAGGTTTAAAACAGGCATGAGGAGGCAGAGACGGTAAAGATTCCACGGCAGAAAATAATGAAGGTATGCGGAAAGAAAATTCGGACGCGTCAGATAGGAGAGAGATCTGTCGCCGCGTTTATTTGTTAAAAGCCGTGAAAGTTCGGCGATATCGGAAGGAAGAGCGCCGCGAAAACGCCCCGGAATAGGAAAAGTTTTGTCAATTAAATCAGGAATTGAATCAATCATTGAAGCGTTATCTGATTACTGTCGATACCGGAACAATCGTATAACCTGAACGAATAAGCGCGTCAAGAAGCGCTTCTATTCTCTGGAAAAGATATTCATCTCTGCCGCCGGGAAGCAGCCCGAGGCGGATTGGAACTACGGCGCCTGCGGCTCTTTTTTCTACAATTTGCTCAATCATTTCCGACGGTTGAATCTGGCGAAGGTTAAGCCTTAATGCGTCTTCCCTTGACATCCAATCGCCGGGATCTACGGTTCTGTTTACGGTGAGGTATCCTGTCGCCGACGCTGACGCGTTTACCTGCGCTGAGCTGCGGTAATACGGAGGATGCCAAAGAACCGAAAGTTCTTTTCCCGTCGCCTTGTGGAATTCATCTTCGTTACGTGCAAGACCGCGCGTTATAAATTCATTTGTTACCCGGTAACGCGAATCTGAAAGATCGATCGGAGTGTAGAAAAGCGAAGCTGTCTCATGTCCGGCTTCTGCGATTGCCGCCGCCGCCGCGGGGTTTCGGCGGATAAACTCACCGTTTAAAAAGAAAGTAGCTCTTATGTTAAGCCGGACTAACGCGGATAAAACCTGCTGCAAGCCCGTATCATCATCGTAAAGATCAAAGCAAAGCGCAATCGTGGTCTGTCTTCCCAGCGTATAAGATTTATTAACACTATGATTCGCGGTTAGAGAAATGGTTCCCGTGGAATTCATGTTGCGTATCAAAAGGAGATTTTTATAGTGCCCCGAGATCTGAGGCTCAAGAAAAACGCGGTATCGATCTGAATACAGTATCGCGGGTTTTATTTGAGTGCCCGGCACCGCGCTCCATGAACTTCTCCCGTCGCATGTAAACCATTCTGTTCCAATTCTTGCCGCAATCCGCGAAGAGCCTCTTACGCCGTCTTCAAAACCGAATTCATCTGCTCCCGAAAGACAGATTCTTCTGCGCGGGTAAGAAGAGCTGGAAATATTAATATCTTCGATAAACCTTGCGCTTCCCGCGGCTATCTGCCTGTTATTAATCCACGCGCAGGAATAGACAGGGCTGTTGCTGAGTCTTTGAATCAGCCGCCAGTTTTTATAATCCCAAAGTTCAAGACCGTTTTCTCCCCAGAAGATCGCCTTTGTTCCGTCGGGCGATAACGCGCCGTTTGACGCAAGCGGAAAACTTCTGTTGGCAAGCGTTGTAATCGAGTTCCTGTTCGCTTCAAAACGAAGAACCATTGTTTCACCCATGAGAGAATAAACAACGGTAAGCTGAGTCGGCGCTTCATTGCGCGCCTGACGCGCCGCGCCGGGACCCGCCTGTCTTGTTTCGGCAGGAGGCCATAACACGTTAAAATTAACAGCTCCGTGCGGAATAACCACATGGGGAAGAACCGCCGCGCTGTTTTGATTTTCACCTAACAAAAAGAAAAATAAGCCCTTGCCGCTCTTGTTCACAAGGATCGAGCCTGAATCGGGAGCAATCCAGTAATGATCAAAACCGGGCTCGAAGTTAAGCGGAAGAACCGCGGCGACAGCTCCAATGGAAAGGAAATCACCGTAAATTGTTCTTGTAAAAAGTTCGGGGTTTGTTACGCGATATAGAGTGTTACCGGCTAAATAATAAAAATCACCGTGCTGACCCCACAAAACAGAATCGATTCCGCCTGAGCCTATCATCCTGAAACGCTCGTCTACCAGAACGGATAAATCGCTTAAAATCGGAAAATAAAAAAGCCTGCCATCTTTTGCGTAAACAAAGAGCCGCGAATCGGGAGACCACTTTGCTGGGAAACTTGATCCCGGCAGTTCAACTTTTTCGCTTACGATTCTTTTTTCTCCGGTGGAAAGATCGACAAGAATTAAATTGCCGTAACCTGCGCTTATGGGTTCCATTAAAAGAATCCAGCGTCCGTCCGCTGAAGCCGCTAAATCCTGCAGCCTCCCTCTTAACGGAGTGCTGCCGCCTGCGAAAGACGGATAAACAGGAAGCGGAGAGGGAAGCCCGCCCGATACGGAAATTTTTGAAGCGCCAAGACTGTTCAATACGATAAGGGTTCTGCCGTTTTCTGTAAGGTATATTTTTTCCGGGTGAGATGTAAGCTGCTGTATCGACATATCGCTGAGCCATGAAACATAGACAGCGTGCTGTCCTTCAAAATCGGCTCTGAACAAAAGCCTGTCGTCGTTTGAGATTGTTAAATTGCTGAAGTTAATCGCCGAAAGATTGAAGATCACCGCAAGGAAAAACAGTAAAAAAAACGGTTTTTTCATGCCATTTTCCCGTTTATAAAAGCGTCAAGTTCGCGTTCCAAACCGCAGAGCTTTTCTTCCATCTCCTGAATACGCCGGATAGAATACATTATCTGCCGGTCTTTAAGCTCTTCGCACGCTTTATCTACAATGTCGCTGAATTCGTAAACATCGGTTATTGCCGCGGATTTATCGCCTAGTGTCATATACTAATTGTAGTATACTTTATTGGGTTATTTCCACAGTTTTTTTATGAAGATTCTCCCCTTCGTGCCCGACATCCAAAGCGCGGATAAAGGTGCATGCCGCTAAAAACGCCAGCAAAACAAAGATTAATTTACGCATGATACCTCACTTTATAATCAATTCAGCAAATCCATGGGATTTACCAGTCTGTTATTCTTATTAAATATCCCAAAATGCAGATGGGGTCCTGTGCTGTAGCCTGTGTTGCCCACTTCCCCGATTTTTCGCCCTCTTGCGATCTTGTCACCCTGTTTTACCGAAAAAGCGCTTAAGTGCCCGTAGATCGTTTTATAACCGTTGCCGTGGCTCATGATGATGTATTTGCCGTAAAGCCAATTTTCTGCCACAACGGAAATAGTACCGTCCAGAGAAGCCATAATCGGCGTGCCTGTATTGGCTCTGAAATCGACTCCCCCGTGAAACTGTAAAACGCCGCTGATTGGATCTTTTCGCATTCCGTACCGGCTTGTAATATAACGGCTTTGCAGCGGGTACATGAACAATTCGCCAAGGCTCATCCTCAGATCGATGTCATTCATTCTGGCGCCGGGGATGAAAAATGTCTCTCCAACCTTGATATTGTCGCTTTTTATGTCATTTACGTCCAAAATGACGTCTAAAGGCACGTTAAAAGACGCGGAAATTTTTGAAAGACTATCGCCTTTTTTTACCAGATACGGAATCCCGTCAATATTTGGGATTCTTAAAGTTGTTCCTTCCTGAAGCCGCCTTGCGTTGCTGATATTATTTGACGCAATAACCGCGCCGATTGAAACATCAAACTTTTTTGCTATTTCCGACACAGAATCGCCTTTTTGAACCTTGTACTGCTGCCAGTCAAAGGTGACAAGAGAGCCATGCGGATTATCTGTTACGGCTGCGCTTGCCGCCTCTGTAGTTTCTTTTGATGTATCGTCTACCGTCACATTCGCGAAAATGCCGGAAATTCCGGTTGCCGCATATTGAATTATACGCTGACCGGCTTCTGAATCTTCAGCCGGTTTTGCGGCGTAAATATCAGACGTTTGAATGTCAAACCCCTGCCAGTGTAAAGCCGCTAACGCTATTACCACAGTTCCCGCTGCGGCAGCAAGAGTCGTTACAAATTGAACGGATAATTTGATGCCGCTCGTTTTTTTATTTTTACGTGAAACCGGCGTTTTAGGCGTCCTTGGTCTGACGATTTTTACCTTTTGACGCCTTGCTTTTCCAAAAACCTGAAACGCGTCCGCATTGCTTTTTTTTCTCGCATTAGCGGGTTTTTGATCGAACTGACTCATAAATCCGGTGTTAAAACCTGCCGATTTATTATTATGCCCCGGCGAGGATACCCTTCGTCTTCTGGAGACGCGTTGTTTTTCTATTAATGATGCCATACTGGGTATATCGACAAAAAAGGCGATTAGGATTATATAAAGAAAGAAATGAAATCAGTATTTTTGGCTTTGGCAATCGCTCTTGCTTTAAAACTTTTTTGCTTTGATTTTATCATTGCCCAGGGTCATTCGATGGAACCGGCGATTAATGACGGGACAGTCCTTGTAGTAAACAGAGCCAGATACGGGCTGCAGGTTCCGGCGGTTAATAAATATCTGATCCGCTGGAGCGGACCCAAGCCGGGTGAAGTTGTGATTTTTTATACTCCTTCCGGGGATATAGCGGTTAAACGCTGCGTCTCCCGCAGTGGAAACGGTTTTTTTTATGTTGAGGGAGATAATAGTATAGCGTCGTATGATTCACGTTCATACGGTCCTGTAAACGCGGAAAATGTTATTGGAAAGGTATTGGGGTATTAAATGAACCTGAAACGGCGTTATATCGCGGTCTTTGCTTTACTGGGAACTTTTCTTGTATATCTGCTTATTCATTACGCCGTATTGATGATAAAAGGCGACCTGCCGCCAGCTTTGCGTCAAAGCGCAGCGCTTCCTGATCGCGGGTCGATACTGGACAGAAACGGCAGATTTCTCGCAATTCAAATCAGGTTTGCCGACGTCAGCGTCTGGCGCCCTTCGATAACGGACATCGATCTTTTATCTTATGAACTTTCAACTATTCTTGAAATGTCTCCTTCTGAAATCCGCAAAAGGATAGACGCCTCCGAATCAAATTTTCTTTATTTAAGAAGACAGATCGATGACAGCGCCGCAAGACAGCTTGCCGCTCTTTTAAATGAAAAAAAAATTAAAGGCGTGATGGTGCAGCCCATCGTAGGAAGAGTGTACCCGGAAAAAAATACCGCAAGCCAGATTGTCGGTTTTGTCGGGGATCGAAACAGAGGTCTTGAAGGCATCGAATTTGCGTTTAACAGCGTTCTTGACGGAGTTGACAATAACGGAAAAGGCTCTCAGGTTGTTTTAACCATCGATGCCTATGTTCAGCATATCCTTCAGCAAATCGCCGCAAAAACGATGGAAGAGACGCAGGCTGAATCCGTTATTTTTACGGCGATGGATCCGCGCACAGGCGAAATACTCGGCTCTGCGTCCCTGCCTGATTTTGATCCCAATAATATCCGCGCATCCGATCCGAGCAGCCGCATAAACCGTCCGAATATTTTCGCGTTTGAACCCGGTTCTACTTTCAAAGTTTTTTCTCTTGCGGCTCTTTTGGATTCAGGAGCAATTTCGGAAAACACTGTCTTTAGGTGTAATGGAGTTTATACTCCAAGCAGAGGAAGCGCGATCAACTGCCTTGGCAATCATGGCAGAGTAACGGCGAGGGAAATAATTATACACTCCTGCAACGCCGGCGCGGCTTATGCGTCTGACAATATCGGTTCGGGCGAATTTTATCAGTTTTTAAGCAACTTCGGATTTGGTTCGCGAACCGGCGCCGGAAGCCCCGGGGAGACAGCCGGTTACCTTGTGCGAAGCGAAAACTGGTCCGAGCGTTCAAAGCCGACGATTGCGTTCGGACAGGAAATCGCGGTTTCGGCGTATCAGATACTGCAGGCGGCTACAGCTATCGCGAATGACGGAATTTTAGTTCCGCCTAAAATAGTTTTAAAAATTGTATCGCCCGACGGAGAGGTTTCGGATTGGCATGGAGGCGCAAGCCGCCGCGTAATCAAAGCGGAAACCGCAAAAGCGCTTCGCTCCTACATGGCGGATACAGCTTCTACAGGCGCAATGGGCTGGCGCGCCGGCGTGCAGGATTTATCTATCGGCGTAAAAACAGGAACGTCGCAGATTATTGATTCTGCCACAAGAAAATATTCAGAAACCGACTTCATCGCAAGCTGCGTAGCTCTCCTTCCCGCCGAAAACCCGACTTTAATTCTTTACCTTGCAATCATGAAACCGCAGGGAATCATCTTCGGAAGCCGAATTGCCGCTCCCGCAATCCGCGAAGCCGCCGAAACTTTAATCGATTATCTGGGCATCCCCCGCGGCCGCAATCCGCAGATAAACCATCCTCCGTCCGTTAATATCCCTGCAGGCCGCCTCCCCGCCGTGGAAACATATATCCCCGATTTTACAGGCATTGCCAAAAGAGTGCTTCTTCCGCTGTTGTTACGCGACGATTTAAACGTAGACATCCGCGGTGACGGCTGGGTGCGCAGGCAAAGTCCCGCGCCGGGTGAACCTGTCACCCGCGGGATGAAAATTGTTTTAGAGCTGGAGTAGTTGGGGATTGTGAAGAGCGGAATGATATTTATTTTTTAATTTATTAAGAGGCGACACTTTTATTACTTTGTTTTGGCGTTTTGTAGAATTGTAAGAGGTGACTTAACCAACGCTAAAAAGCGGTTTTACATTCATTTCTGTAATTTTTTAACCGATATTATCGATATGAAAAAGAAATACATAATTTTAACCATTTTAATCGTATCAGCCATTCTGCCATGTCAGATATTCGCTCAAAGTAACGATGTTTTCAGGCAGGACGGCATCGCTTCCTGGTATGGCAGGGAGTTTGAGGGACGCCCAACCGCTTCGGGGGAAATTTTCGATTCGTCCCTGTTAACCGCCGCTCATCCAAGTCTGCCTTTTGGAACGAGGCTTGTGGTTACAAATCAGCATAATAATAAAAGCGTAACTGTCAGAGTAAATGACAGAGGGCCTTTTGTCCCTGCGAGAATTATCGATATTTCCAGAGCCGCGGCAGAGCAGCTTGATATGATTGTGACGGGCACCGCGCCTGTTTCGGTTGTAAGTCTTGACCGGATTGTGGTTTCCAATCTTACCGCCGGCACTCAAATTACGGCTCCTGTGGTTACCGCGCCTGTTGTAAATACGCCGGTTATTGTTCAGCCTGCAGCGCCTGTCGTATACGCTCCCTCAGCGCCGGTACAGTCTGCGCCTGTTGTGATTACGCCTGCTCCTGCTTTGCAGCCTTATGCGCAGCCTGCGCCCGTTTATACCGGGCAGCCTGTTGTTGTTGTTCAGACTCCTCCTCAAATTAACGTGCCTCCCACAATTATTGTGTCGTCGGAAAAAAGTTACAGGCTTCAGGTTGGATCTTTCAAAGTTACGAAAAACGCGGTTGACGCTTTTGATAAGTTAAAAAAAGCGGGACTTAACCCGTCTTACGAGCGGCATACGGACTCCAATGGCGGTGAATATTTCAGAGTGGTGGTTGCGGGTGTACGCGGGAATGATATGGATACAGCTTACGAGAAAGTTGTCAGCGCCGGATTTTACGGAACTATCATTAAAGAAGAAAATTAAAGGATCGCGCTCTTAACGGGCGCGTATTATTTATCGTGAATAAAAAAGCTTTACGCGCAGATATTCTTCTGCTTATTACTGCGGCTATTTGGGGATTTGGTTTTGTGGCTCAGCGTTCCGGAATGGAATACGTTGGGCCGTTTGCGTTTAACGGAATTCGTTTTATATTGGGGAGCTTGTCTTTACTCCCGTTTATTTTAATTAGACGCAGCCGTTTGATTCGTTCTGGTTCTTCGCCGCTGCCGTTTAGCCGTTTGTGTTTATCTTGTTTGCTTGTCGGCAGCTGCCTTTTTATCGCCGTTCTTTTTCAGCAGCTTGGAATTATTTTTACAACCGCCGGTAACGCAGGATTCATTACAGGTCTTTATGTTGTATTTACCCCCATCGCAGGAATTTTTCTTGGAAGAAAAACAGGGCTTCCCACATGGATAGGCTCTGTTCTCACGCTTATTGGTTTATATTTTATCAGCGTTGCCGGAAGTTTCGGCTCGATTAATCCCGGTGATATCCTTGTTGTAGTCAGCGTGTTCTTCTGGACTGCTCATGTGCTTTTAATTGACAGATTGATGAACAATGCTAATAAAAGAGAAATAACGATAGATCCATTGGAATTATCCGCAGGACAATTCGCAGTCTGCGGATTGCTTTCCATGATTTGCGCATTTGCAATTGAGCCGTTTATAGTTCCTGTTGTAGAAAAAATCGATCCTTCGCTTTTAAGCGCAGGTTTGTTTGAGTGGAAACCGTTTGCGATTTTAATATCCGCAGTTTCAAGCGGAACGATTTTATTTCCTGTTGAAGCGATCATTCCAATTCTGTACGGCGGACTCGCCTCGGTAGGAATTGCTTACACATTGCAGGTGGTCGCCCAGCGCGACGCGCCGCCTGCTCACGCGACAATTATTCTTTGCTTCGAAGGATGCTTCGCAGCTCTTGGCGGAGTTTTACTGCTTGCGGAAAAAGTCGGCGGCTGGACCCTGCTTGGATTTGTTTTAATGCTTGCGGGGATGTTAGCTACTCAATGGGCTGTTATCGTTAAGGGACGGGATTAGTTTCTTTACTTTTTTATTGACATTTCACATAGTACAAGTTATTATTAGTTTATGAGGTGATTGTAGAACGCAATCACGTTAATCAAAAGAAAGTTCAATTGGTGAAGTGATTGTACGGCGCAATCACGTTAATCAAAAAAAAGCCATATTTTTACCCCCTTTATGGGGGTGTTTTTATGGGTATTTATGGTATTTCATCGTTTAAGCAAAGCTTTCTATACCCAATATAAGAATTGTGAAGAAATCCTTGTAAAAAATGAAAGACCTTATTATGTATTACTCCTTGAAATAGATAATCTCACTTATGCAATTCCTCTTCGTTCTCATATAACACATCCATATTGTTACATCGCTGATAGTTCTAACAACCAAAGAAGCGGTCTTGATTATTCCAAGTCAATTGTAATTATTGATACAGATAAATATATTGACCCTTCCCCTGTGACGATTCGTCAGCATGAATATAATGTTCTAAAACAGAAGGAATATCAAATAAAAAAACAATTCTCATCTTATGTAAAATCATATAAAAAGGAAATTCAACGCCGTCAGAGAAACCAGATGCTTCCTGTTTCTTTACTATGCCGCTATTCCACACTAAAATATTTTCATAAAGAACTTGGATTGTAAAATTGATTATCCCATGTATTTTTTATCTTTTTTTGCAATTCTTCTTTACTTAAATTTGTTTTTATCGACAGTAAATATTTCTGTCTCAAAATTATTATTAAACCTTTTTTCGATAGATACAATATTATTCATTAACCACCTATTACCATCGTTAAGAATAATATTTAATCTTGACGATTCTTCTATATAAGGTTTTATTTTACCAGCAATATCCAGATTAGTAGATATAAATAAATATAAAAACCATTATATTTCTTATCTTATAGCGTCTTTCATCTCTTTAACATAATTGTAAATATGCGGCGCGGCTTTAACTCCGTGTTGGGCTGCAATTTTCACGATCGCGCTTCCGACAATTACGCCGTCGGCGATTTTTGCCATCTGCGCCGCCTGTTCGGGTGTGTGAATGCCAAAACCGATTGCGACAGGAATGTTTGTTACCGATTTAATCGCCTTTGTAATTGACGCGAGGTCTGTTGTGATTTCGCTGCGCACGCCGGTTACGCCCATTGATGAAACAAGATAGATAAAACCTGTTGCCGCTTTTGCGATTTCTTTTATCCGCATTTCGGAAGTAGGCGCAATCAGAGAGATAAGGTCTATGCCGTATTTGCTTGCGGCTTCGCGGACAGGCGCCTGCTCTTCAAATGGAAGATCGGGAATGATGATGCCGTCTAATCCAACATCAGCGCAGCGTTTAAAAAAAGCTTCATATTTATAGCGGAAGACCGGATTAACATAGGTTAGGAAAACAAAAGGGACATCTGTTTCCTTTCGCAGATCGGATATAAGGTTAAAAAGTTTTTCCACTGTTGTTCCTGCGCTCAGAGCGCGGTTGTTAGCTTCCTGTATAACAGGCCCTTCTGCGATTGGATCCGAAAACGGGATGCCGATTTCTACAAGGTCAGCCCCCGCCCTTATCATTTCAAGAATGAACTCTCGTGTCTTTTCTATGTTAGGGTCTCCGCCCGTAACAAACCCTATGAAAGCTTTGCCGGAATTGCCGTTTTTAAAAGCGTTTTGTATTCTACTCATTTAACGACCTTCCTCTGTAACGGGCGATTGACGCAACATCTTTGTCGCCGCGCCCTGAAAGGTTGATGATAATGCTTTCGCTGCCGGAAAAATTACGCGCTATTTTTTGCGCGTGAGCGACAGCGTGAGCGCTTTCTATCGCGCAGATAATTCCTTCGGTGCGCGATAAATATTCAAAAGCAGAGACCGCTTCTTCGTCTGTGACAGGAACGTACTGTGCGCGTTTGGTGTCATGAAGCCATGCGTGTTCCGGCCCGATACCTGGATAATCCAGTCCTGCGGAGATTGAATAAACAGGAGCGATTTGCCCTTCTTCGTTCTGGCAAAAATAGGATTTCATTCCGTGGAAAATACCGACCTGCCCCTTGGTGATACTCGCGGCGTGTTTTTCTGTGTCGATTCCTGAGC
>Ga0209755_10003974_pt1 | contig 17906 bp, 12 predicted proteins | sample TergutCo191P1_FD_187301 | JGI IMG/M metagenome (GOLD analysis project Ga0209755, IMG submission 187301) | Cornitermes sp. P1 segment gut microbial communities from Petit-Saut dam, French Guiana - Co191P1 (SPAdes) (version 2) | ecosystem: Host-associated > Arthropoda: Insects > Digestive system...
TCAACAGGTGCTTTACCGCAATCTCCTCCTGTAGGTTCCTGTTTTGCTTCGGATAGTATTCGTCTATGGGCGTTCCGATGACGCCGATCACGCTCATACCGCACCTGATAGCCGTTTCCAGGGCGACAGTATCCACCCCCTCGGCAAGCCCCGAAACCAGCGTGAGACCGTGCCCGGAAAGAAGCCGCACCAGCTTTTCGGTGCGCCTGTATCCCTCGTCGCTTACTTTTCTTGTTCCCACCACGGAGATGCAGTCCGTATCTGCCAGATCAGGGTTGCCACGGTAATAAAAAAGGTCTATGGGGTGTTTCGCATGAAGTAGCCTGTCCGGGAACTGGGGGCTTTCCTTAAGCAGCAGGGAAAAAGACGGGGACGAGTGTATCTTACCGTCGATGAACTCCTTTATCACCCCCTTTCGGTGGCTGAAATCGCCGAAAACGTCCGGGGTAACCTCGCCCATCACTTCCGATGGCAACTTTTGCCGTCTGGAGAGGGATTCGGCTATTTTTTTAAGGGAGGAATGCTCCTGCGCCCAGAGGAACTCGTATGCCAGCATTTCGCTGTAGGGGGAAATGACCTTAAAGCTGGGTATTGGTTTTGGAGACACCACAGTTGGAACACCACAATGGGAATCTGGCCTGCTCATGGCTTTTTCCAGCGTCATAACGATTATTATAGTACCTTGTCCGAATTACGTAAAGGTTCATGTTCTTTGCCCCCTTGGAATTCTCAGCAGCCCTTATGGCACTATCCACGATACAAAGGCGTTTTTAGCTTTCGTATGAAATATTTGTCGCATACTCGTAGTTAAATTCAATATGCCCACAGGATTAGCGGCAGTTGTAATTAATCTGAGCCAAGTAATAAGGTTCCCAATATGAGGATAGTAACGCTGGCGGGGGATTGTCGCATTTTCCATCATGTTGCTATTGCGTGATTCCGTATGTGTGATTCCGTACAAGCGGCTAAACTAAGAATATAGGTATATAGTACCATGGAGAGACTTGGTTTTACGCTTTTTGCCTGAAACGTTGTCTCATGGAGGCTAAGGCAAGGAGTTAGGTATGCCAAACGCACGAAATAGACGCAATAGGCAGGATGGGACGATGACCGTGCCTGCTGATACCGGAGCGGAACGATCGTCCATAACACAGAAAGTGGTCAGCAGTTTGAACTTGGGTACTTCCGGCTTTATCAAAGTGAACAGCATACACGGCAGTATCTCCAGGACTCGTGTAGTCAAGGTTCGTATAAAATTGCAAAATATTGATATAACAGAAATCATCAATCCAACGGTACTTGGCTTGGTCAGGGGCATTGACCTAGTTATTGGGATGGACATTATAAGGCTTGGGGATGCCGCCATCAGCAACGGGTTTGGGGAAACATGGTTCACCTTTACCATCCCACCTTTTGAAGACAAGGTTGATCTTTATAAAAAGGCCATTACGAGAAAAGGCACAGTTTCTCCCGTGGATCGAAACGAGCCATTTTAATAGTATTTATCTACCACTTATTTTTGCATCATTCCATGCAAAGTGAACGGCCAATAATTTACCCGTAGCTGTATTTATTGCACCACCCGAGCTGTTAAATTCATCGAGATCGAAAGTTAAATTCACTGGGTTTTGTGCAGGAACATCCACCACATATCCTTCTTCGTCAATATCGTTTCCTTGATACCATGTGACATCGCAATATAGCTTACGTCCATTTTTTAATATCAAAACATTCCATGCATGATTACCCTTTGACGAAGACCACTTTTCAACTTTGTTCACCAAGGGATGATTGGCAAACACTTCTGCTACAGCGTCTGAGTATCCACCACACACAGCCTTTTTAACATTTGGGTTGCGATATTTTACAGATATACCATATGCGCTTTCGAAATCATATTGGTACTCTTTGGCGATTTGCAGCACAACCTTTTCGATTTCTACAAACACAGGATACCGCCTCCGCTGCTCCATACTAAACTGAGATTCATCGGCTAGTTTTTTGGTTAAAGTATACTTTACTTTTCCATTCCCAATAGAGCCCTTTATATTACCCCATGTATAACCTATCCAAGTTGGTTTACGCCAAGTATATCCACCCTTGGGACTCACTGTAAATTCTAGACATGCCTCACCTTTTTTGTTGTACAAAAATACATACTGTAAATCTGAAGCGGACTCTGAATTTTCAAGCAAAAATTCTTTCTTAAACCGCTCAGCTTCTTCAATAGCATATTCTGGAACAAAGCTAGTTTTATTCAACATCGAAACTGATTTTCCATTTTCAATTTCGTTGTTTCCCTGCCGATCCAGTTTTTTTTGTTTTTGAACAGGCAAATCAGCCAAGGAATTCCCCTTTGTTCTTCCAGCGACTCCTTGTTTTGGCCTATTTTTTCCCTGACTATTACTTTTCATTTCTTCATGGTGCTTTCGTACAGCTAGCATAGTGGCAAAAACAATTACAGCTATCACCAAAAGTAATAAAAACATCATAAAACTGTTCCTCCGATGTTCAAATTTACGGTGTGAGTATTCACACAAATATTTTTCCAATATATATTGAAGATAATTACATCATTTCATAATTTTAGCAAAAAAACACCCCGTGCTCTCGTTCCAGCCATAACTGAACTGAATATGTCCCGTAAGTTTTGTACCCTCGTTGACCACCCTTTGGGCCAAATATCCCCCTGCGTTATTTGGAAGAAGAATGTTACGAGATAGTTTTATTCTGAAAACATCAGTCTGCTTACTTTTATATGCTCTGATAATTCCATCTAACTGAGTCATATTGTTGGCATATAGCCCATTCCTTACATAGTAGGAAAGGTTGTTGTAAGAACAGGCTGGCGTTGTGGTTTTATCCCAATTGTGGTCATTCAATATTTCCTCATCCTTCATCGCAAAATAAGCATAAGAGTATTCCCCGAATTCATCATATTTTCTTGCGTCCCATGTGATGTCCATGTGATAAAATTTGTCTCGTACCTTTACGATGTTCCAAGCGTGATTTGAAAATGCCGTTGAGGAATATGCTGAATGTCCAACCACAAGCATGCATTCGAATCCTAGTTTTTTGGCAAGCAAGACAAACGCCGAGGAAAAACCATCGCAGACTGCCGTGCCGTTTACGAGTGCGCCATATGCGTTGTGAGAAGCTGGAAAATTACTTGTCCCTTTTCCCATAGCATTCATTTCTTTTTTATCATACCGAACACTTTTTTGCAAAAAATCATAGGTGTTGATCAATAAGGAATACTCGTTGCTGGATGATGTCTTTATCGATGAAATAATCTGGTTTGCCTTTTCATCTAAATCTGTATTCATCTTTTCGACATGGGCTTTGGGGTGAACACCTGTTAAAATAATCCTTTTTCCAAAAACCGATTCTTCAGTTTGAATCTGCGTCTTGTTGAAATAGATGATGGCTGGATTGTCACCAAGGACAGTCTGTATTACTTTCATCAAGTCAACGCTTCGGTTTATTTGGGAGCAATCAAAAGATGCCGCCATTGAAGAAAGCGCTTTGAGCATCACTTTGTATGCTTGTTGTTCTTGATACGAGAGCTGTTTGAATCCCAAGCCTTCGTTCAGATTCATTTATTCATCCTCCATAATAGATTCGGCGCTGATATATACACATGAATCACCATTCCTCTACATCCCCTGCTCAATTTCCTCTGTTTCACTTGGTTCATTATCTGGCATTTCATGAATACGAGAACGATTCTCTTTAGGGTCTTCAATTTGATACAAGTCAGGATTGTTCATGCGTTCGTTAAACTCATTCTGAGTTAAACCCTCCTCTTCTGCCTTTTGCACTTCTCTACGGTGTTCATGCCCTGGAATATGTCCCAAATCGTATCGCCCCTGAATAGGCTTCCCTGTGTTTGCATCCAGAAACTGTCCCTCTTCATTTTTTGCGGCACGGCGTTCCACCTCGGTACGAACATGAGCACGAATATAAGGTCTGTTCAAGCCCATATCTATTGGTTCTCTTCACCTAACACAAAATCCTTTGATATAGTGAACATACCATCTTCATCTTCACGCTCAAAAGCTGTACCTATTACGGACTTTAAATATGGAGTTATAGTCTTATCAATGGCGATAAGTGTATCGATATCATAAATAGCTATATTATCGAAATTATCGGTATAATCCTGATCCTCATCACCGCAAAAAAACCGCCAGCCGCTGTCTTGATCATTTGAAGGTTCCTCTCGGTACATAAAACGTACTTTACGCTTATTATCTATCAGCATTTTTGTTGCCATCACATAGCCGAAATTATTCATCGCTAATCTCCTTCCCAAAGAGTTCGAGACCTATTGAAACGCCGCACTCAATTGCATGAACCAAGCAAATATTTCCAATGTCACATGCCTTATATTTCATAAGGCATCGCTGGATGCATCCCATTTGCACTTTTTTACTATAATTAGACAACACCCAATATCCTCCTTAGGTAACACAGCAATCTATTGGATTACCTAATATGATAAAAAATTGCTGTTCACATACCCAATTCTGCCATTGCTGTATCTAATCCGTACCCACGTACCGCCAACTCTTTCAAGTATTTCAACCCTGGTGTTTAAGGGAATCGTCTCTATTATGTTAGCATCATTAACGGCAGACGGAGTTCTGCGGACATTTAATCCTGAAACAGTAACAGTTGCATGGGTGGGTTGTAACATTCTCAAAAAATTACTGTTAACATATCCTATTCTGCCATTGCCATACCTAATACGTACCCACGCACCAGTGGCTCTTGCCAAGATCTCAACTCTGGTATTTAAGGGGATTGCCTCTATTATATTTGCGTCATTAACGGCTGATGGGGTTCGGCGAACATTCAAAGTTGAAACTGTAACAACTGCAAAAACAGGTGCTGGAGTTGGGGTTTGTATTTGCGCTGGCACAGGTACTCGTGTCCGTGCTGGTAACGTAGGCAGTGTAATTTGAACGTTATCCCTGAGAAATACCCACCCATTATACAAACCAAAACTTGCAGAAGCAACAAATGCCCCGAAGATAACAAGTGCGAAGACGTGTTTCAGTCCACGTATGACTCCTTGCTTACGTTTTAATGAACCAGAGTGTTTCAAAATCCACACCGCTACTTCTTTTATACCCCACGGTTCATAAGGCCGTCCAGAAATTGCCTCATGACCCATTGCACTAACAAAAAAGTACTGCGCCCTTTTAAATTCGCCATCAAACAAATTAAGCAAATTCCCAAAATTGCGATCGGACAAAAATTTCCGACAAACTTCATTTCCTATTGTTCCCAAGTTACTTTGACCTATTTCGTGCTTAAATTTGTCCGCCTTGGAAATTGCTATGACAATAGGAATATCCGACATTTTTGTTGAATGCTTGCCCTTTAAGCCTTTAAATTCATTAACAAAGCTTGAAAAAGTTTCACTTGCATCATTGGGAGATGCAGTCGGGTCAATAACAAAAACAATAGTCTCGCAATACTTAAATTGTTGCTGCTGTGTGTTACTGCCCTGCGTAAATGCTTCCCCAGCTATATCATATACAGTTAATTGATACGGTACCTTTTTCCCATGTTTATGCACAACGCTATACATGGATGCATTAAAGTCAGAAGTGCTTTCTATCTCCCCATGTTGATACCAGTCTTCCAGTCTTTCAAAAGCATCTGCGGGAAATCTTTCGAGGGTCTTCTTTTTGGATTTTTTTATCTGTTCAAAATACAAATGCCAAAATGCCGCAAGAAAAGTTGTTTTCCCTGAACTTGAAGCCCCAACGAGTTGTATGCCAAAATGTCGTGCTCCACCAGTTGCCAAATCATTCCCACATTGACAAGATGCTTTCAAGCTTGTACGACCATTGAAGACCGTCGATGGTGCTCGTGTTCCACAAGAACATTTTCTATAAAATATACCATAAGGCCCTGGGGTTAGTTTTTTATGCTTGAACCCACATGTGGGGTTTGGGCAATCAAATAATGGCACAACTGATATTTTTTTGCACTCTCCACACCGACCAGAAATTGAGTTTATCAGTAATGTGGTACGATCTGCTAGCCATAGTAAAGAAAAAAATGTGTAAAAAACGCACATGCCAGCAAAATTGACAAGAAAAAGAATAGTGGAAAATATACCCACCCATATAAGACCAAATATTAAGGCTAAAAGATATACCACAATATAAAAAACCCATACCACCGCCATCCACAAAAAATAAAATATACCACCTAATATACCAAGCATAGCTTTCCCCCTTTACCACCCTATCAGTTTATTTCGTAAATCAGTTAGTTTACTAAGATGGCCTTTCAAATTCGAAAATGCACCTTTAACAGTGCTGGATATTTGATAATATCCTGGGCCAAAGAAATAGTTTCGTTTTATTCCTTCTGGTGCGTTTTTTGATTTATCTTTATATGTTGCATATGGGTTTATGTGTTCCACAAGAGACTTGAAAAAACTATATACCGATATGCAAAAAGCATAGAGTACACCAATCGCAAGCACAATAAGCGATGCAACACCTGCAATTGGTATTAAGACATAAACAACTAATAAATACAAAAGATATATTGCTAATATGACCAATATTACGACGACAACCATTTATTTCCTCCCTCGATCATTAGGTAGATCGATTTCCTTCTTAAACATGCCCAAAAATTTTCCGAGTCCAGATTGTGATTTTCGCAAACGAATTATTTCCGTTACTTTTTCCGCAACCTTCCTGAAATAGTTACACACTTTTCCCGATTCCAACATATCGTGAAGTTGTGCCAATGCCTTCTCGCCTTGTTTAAGTTTTGCACACTCTGATACAATAATGTCGAAAATAATGGGGGATCGCATTTCCGTAGCAACAGCTATCAAGATATTCCACTCTCTATTTCGCTTAGGCGTAGTTATGTCGAGAATGGCACCGACAAGTTCTGTTATATACTCTGGAACACGGACAAACATCTGTATAACATATTCTAGTTCCTTTTGTTCCATCTGCATCCTAATAAGCCTGTCGATCAATGCCTTAATATACCCCCTATCTTTCTCAGATGGAAAACCTTGTATAGCAAGTTGACTATATTCATCCGAGATAGGTACCCGCCTGTGTTTATCGTTCAGTACCTCAAATGCATAAATGTGTGCCGAGTTTACACACTTAGCCTCTTGAGGTCTTTCCTGTTGAATCATCAAGGCAACACTTGCAGAGCCTTTTTCAGTAGGGGCGAGTTTGCTGTCAAGTGTTTCATATATCTCAACCAAATCACTGTTATTGATTGGTTTTATAGTTTTGAGTACCTTCAAGAATTGTTCAATGTCGGTGACCCTTGCCAGTTTTCGCATACGACATTTTAGAACTGAGGCAAATAAATGCTCCAGTTTTTCAGCACTAAGTTTTTTGAAGAAAAGCAACATGGATGAATCTGTCTCGACTATAGAACCATCGGAGGCAATGAGGAGATTGATGAAAAATTCCTCGTGTCCTTTTTCAGTTTCCCTTATAATAGAAAACAGCATATCTTTTGCAGAATCCTGTTTACCTTGAGATAATGCCTGCATGATTTTTTTTGCCGAATTAATGTCGTTTTCTTGGGAACACATTTTAAAGCCATAACTAACGAGGCTTTTCTTCAGATCTTGTATATTTACAGCATCCGCAAATGCCGCACATTCAAGGTAGATTAACACAAAGTTGATCTTGCCAGATTTATTCAATTGCTGTAGATAAGCAGCATTGATCTTATATGTGGCTGGTGCTACAAAATAATTAGCGACACTGGAAACAAATTCGGTTTTCTTGATCTCCCCCCAAAAGCCAAAAACACTTTCGCTATCCTGTTTTCTATAAACCTGTTCAGAAAACGTCTTGGACACGATGCCGGTTAATTGTTGCGTAGCGTTGTGATCTCCAACAGTCTTCGATACTGCCTGTAGCCATTTGATTATCTGCAAGGCACTATGCAGATGTTCTTGCAAAAACTGCGGCAATCCGTCTTTGATACGACTATACAGATTTTTAAGCCTTGATGAGGCAAGCACATTATATTTATCCAAAACCGACAGATTTTTCGCCAGCATTTCGGCATTTGGAAGCGAAGCAGTTTCTTCCAACGCCATATAAATATCAAATAAACGATATATATCACTACTTGGCTGTTTGATATTTAACATTTGCAGGAATTCACGACAAAAAACCTGATGAGAATCGTCAAAATTTGTTATGAAGCGATAATAAGGATGTGAGATATCCGCTTCAAACATCGCCCGCTTTTCCTTCCCATCCAACAATACAAAGGGTGAGTTCGCTAGAGGACGTGCCGCTGCCGAATTTGTTTTGTCACGTTCATCAACACCGACAATCATAGCGCGGTAACGTTGTTTTTGATTTGGATCCTGAAGGTTTATTTGCGTCTGATATACACCCAGCTGGTTAACCGTATAACGATTTGCCATAGCGAATTTATCCAGCCGTGTCGAAAATGGAATAGCGGTGGCCATGCGTGGAGAAAACGCACATTCTATCGCTGCTATCCATAATTCAATCATTTCAGATGATACATCACGTATTACAAGAAATTTCCTTTTTTCCATGGGCAACTCATACTGGGAGATCAGAAAAGATACCGCCGTCATCAGTGCCTCTTTGCGCCCATCGGAAATAAATGAGGAAAGTTCGTCAAGATTGATTTGCCCTACTAGATCATTCACATCGCTACGAACTGACAAAGCTGTTGGTACGTTTTCATAATAATACGCTTCCCCACGTAATTTGGCGTTCCAAACGGCATTATCTCTGAATAGCTCAAAAGGATAAAACTCCGTGAAATCACCAATAAGGATATGGTTCAGAAAATTTCCCGCACGATGTGAATAATCACCTTTGGCGTTTGGATCAAATGTAACAGGATGAAAATTAACCATAAAATTATCGCCTTTGTCAGGGGCAAAATACAGATAAGCGTCATCCATAAAAGTAGGATCGTTGTACGGTTGCTTTCCTTGTGCGGCATTAAACAAAAACGGCAAATCGGTATTTCCGCCCTCCATCAGGGATGGGGTACAGGAATAGACTTTAAATCCATCGCTGGTTATGGATTTCCCAGATTTTAATATATCAATACCTTGCCGACAACGTGTGTAAATAAGTTCCGAAAACATCTCTCTTCCTCCTCTCAATCAACGAACTTGGCTTTTTTGAAAAGCCACAATATTGGATCCAATACCCTATGTGGGCGAATGTCATCCACCAAAGTGCTGGCATCTTTCGGTGGACTGCCATAACTTGAGACACCAAAAAAGTAGAATTCCTTAAAATGAGACTCAAGGGCAGAAATAAATGCACCCTCGTCAATGTCATTGAGCCAATTGCGAATTTCAGCATCGACCTGTGCGATTTCGGTAGTGTCAACTTTTCCTTCGCGAATATTCAGGCTTCTTTCCCTGATTCGGGCTTGCGATCCAAACGATTTGTGGTTTATCAGGGTATCAAATTTTGTTAGAACCACAGCAACGGGAATTTTTAGCATTTTGGTAGTATCTATACCTTGTGCCGATTTGATATACTCAGCCAAACTGTTGATGATGTCTTGGGCATTCTTTGTCTCGCCCTCAGTCCCCGCAAGAGAATTTCTCATGATGTCAGGATCCACGACACCACCCTTTCTTATCTTGGGCAAAACAAGTGGATCGATTGCAAGAATGATCGCTTTAGATGCATTTATATACCGGCAAACGGTTGATGAAGGATCTAGATTGTTTTCATGATCCTCACCTGCGCCATCGAATATTGTGAATGTGTAAGTAGGCACATTGTTACCTCGTTTTTTTTGGAGGTTCCTGATATACCATATCTGTGGCATACTCGCTCCACCCTGCGTCTGTTCTGGGCGAGTATGCTTTTCATATATTCGCTTGAAATTTTCGTTCTGATGATCGAGTGTTTCCTTAGTTTGATGCCCCAAAGCTATCCTCAGACCAGACGATCTGCTTAACTCGTGGAGCATAACGGTTATATAATTTGTCTTGCCCGAGTTTGATACTCCTACAATACTGAAAGGCAGATTTGGTGTTTCTAAAGCCACCCTAGGAATATTTTGTGCACACGTTGGACATCTGCGCAAGGTTGCCAACCCTCCGCAACTTGAATTCTTGCACTTGACAGGTTCTTTCTCAAAAGTCTTCGGTACTGCTGTCTCTCCACAATCAGGACAAGCATATAATACTTTATTCTTATTGTACTCGCGAATGCAGAATGGACACGTGAACTTTGCCATAATTATCTCCTAAACTTTCCCTTTAAATCCTGTAGCCCAGGGAAAGCTAAATTTTTCCCCTGGAACAAGGGAAATTTCGAACAAGAAAAACTTTATATCTCTGAGTTGTTTCGTTGATAAATCCGTTTTTACATCATAACTACCACTATATGCCTTTTGTGGAGTTCCCAGCTCTATTTCTGGTATTTTCAGCAATTGCTTTGCTTTTGTATCAGTAGGTGAGAGTAAATGCTGACTTGACGAACAAACACACAAAACCAATTCAGGTATCCGTGTTAGCGGTCTGTTGCCAGAAATTTCTATAAATAACTTCATGCCACCAAGAAAACTTTTAGTGATTTTCCAAAATACACTTGCTGTTAATGGACGCTCAAAACGGCAAGGTTTGGGGTTCGACACTACCTCTTTCCCGTTCATGTCGTAAATAGTGAAAAGAGACACATAATAGCCGCTTTCCTCACGTGCCGTTTCAGTGTATAATATTTCGTCATTTTTTCGATAAGCAGAAATTCCAATTCTTTGAATATCCGCATCTTTCCCTATATCTTGTACGCCAGGCCATCGATTTTGAGAGGCACCCGTCTTTACCGCATAATGAAAACCTGCAACATTCCTAGGAATTAAGCCCCCAACTTTTAGATGCAATTCCAGGTTATACGCTGAGCCCTGCAAGCTCGTGATCGCACTTTCATGGAGATATGATGCCACCTTGTCTACTGAACATGGCATATATGTATTTATTTGCGGACTATTTTCACTTCGCAACCAACCGCCACCAGAAAAAGCCATGATGGTTATCGTGTGAAATCCATCGGGGGGCAATTCCAAATCACAGCTCCCTGCATCCGATTTTAATTCACGCACTAGCTTTTCATTAACTAATACTCGCAAATCAATTCCATTTTGATTGATATTCCAAGAAACTTTATAATTGCATTCCTTTAGCTGCTTTGCAGTTATCGAAAAAGAATTAATTTGAGGCATCGGCGTAATAACTAAATCAACCCCCTTGCTTGAAGAAAGATTGATATAATTCGCACAAAGCTTATATGAATATGCAGTACCGTATTGAATATTTTTATCTTCAAAACTATTATGAGCATTGTTTGTGAGCACAGTTTCTGTCCCATTCAGAACACGGCGAATCGTAATGCCAGTACAATTGGGGGGGGGGTTCCAAGTAAGCCGAACAGTCTTGTCGAACTGTTCTGCGCGGGCGTTAGTTACATCTGCCAGCAAAAGAAGCACTTGACCTGTAGCGGAAGAAAATATGCCATACCTAATTGCAAAAACGGCATAGCCATACCAACAAGCAGGAAGAATGCCCTTATCTTGGTATGACGTTTCCTTGGAATCGTTCAGCAAAATTTCACCATCTTTTTCATTAGCTGGTATTTCCTTCCCTTGTTTGCGAACGAGGCGATAATTAACCCCCAGCTCCAAGGATCGTGACCAACTTATATTCGCATGACCTGCGGAGGTATTAATGCTAACGGAGAAGTTTTTGCAGGGTTCTGGTGATGTAGCCTGCAAGTAATTTATAGCTGGCTCAAAATCAACACAATCCTGTAAAATCGCCAAGTACTCATCTGCCCGCTTAGATGGCGAAAGTTTTTTTGCGTTTTCAAATTTTGCTTGTACCTGGGAAAGCAGGGTATTGATTTGCATTTCAAATGAGGATATATCTATACCACTAATATTTGCTACCGCTAAAGATGCCTTTTGGAACATTTTGTCGGCAATTAGTTTGCGCAATTCATTTATCGGTTTTTCGTATCGTTTTTCTTCCGCATCGATTCGTGCAGCCAGTTCATCTGTCCTTTTCTTTTCACTTGGATCGACTGATTGTGCTTGGAACATAGAACTACGGGCCGATTCAAAGTCGCCTCTACGAAGTGCTTGCTCAGCAGCGGCAAAGTATTTAGTATACATTGCGACACTGACAAAGACAAAACCGCATTCTGGACATTTATCCAAAGATACGAGTACATTCTTATGGCATTTCTTGCATTGCTTATATAATACTTGCCCACAATGCGAGCACTTATTCGCCCTTTGTGCCTCCGTTATATCAGCAAATTCAATTAGGTTCTGACAGTGATGGCACTTAACATGAAACACCGCCGTCACTGGGATATAAGGTTCGTCTTTTAAACCAGCTTCTTTATTGTAAATCGCAAGGGAAACATCGTAACTGCCAAAAACCGCAGAAATTTGCTTGATGCACCCCTCGGCAAATTTGGGATCTAATAAATCTAATTTTGATACTCGCCCTATCGAAGAAAACAATTGGGTAAGGTTAGGGGTTTTATATTTCAAGAATGTTTCATAGGCTTGGCGGTTATCCTCCGAGTTGAAAAAATAGGATTTACCCGCTGTAGCCAGAGAAGCGCATAACTTTCCCAAATCGTCATTTCGCATGGCAAATTTTTTGGCAAAACCGTCAAGTAAGCTTGCCAATTCAGGCGTGGATTTGCTACGGTATTCCGCTGCATTATCCGGCTCACCGACAAGATATGCAGTAAATGCGTACATATCTGTTGATTTGGTCAGGTCTGCCGCATTTGGGTTTGGATCTTTTGATTTTCTTAAAGCCTCAAGTTCAATAAAAGTTTTCTCCGCATTTGTCGGAAATTTCGGGAATGCCTTAAGCGGATCAATTTCTGATTTATTAAACCCTGCGGCTTTGAAAATTTCTTCAACATGCTCTTTTGATAGTTTAGTTTTTTGTCTATGAATGCGAAGCGTCCCTTCTGTGTACCAACGAGAACCAGATTGGCTAAGTAATGCAACAGTCGCCGAAAGCTTTTCCATTTCTTGTCTGGTTCTAGTTTTTGCCTCTTCCTCATAATCTGGACTAAGCTTTCCATCACTGCCGAAAAATTTATCCAAAGATCTGAGTTTCTTATTAAGCTCATCGCGTTCTAGTTGCTGTGTTGCAGTGCCAAGAGACTCGTTTAGCTCTTTTTTTGTTTTGTCGATAGCAACCTTGATCTTTTTTGGTGCCTTTTCTGGCGGATCGAAGGGTAAGCCAATCACATCAAACATATCAGACAATTTATAGTCAGCCAAAGCGAACCTTTCTCCTTTCAATTATCCCAAGTATTTGTATCGAACATGGTGTTATCAGTACCGCTTTTAGAAGTCCCACTGCTTAAACTTTGGGCTATTGTTCCAAAGGCGTTTGTTAATTCCGACTGCGAAACCATAAGCGCATTGGCATCCTCGGATGCAATACTTTGCAAAAAGGTATTGTCTGCTCCGCCGAAGCCGATTGCGGCAGTTTCTATTCCCAGTCGGTTACAGCGTTCTGCGGCAGAAACCGCTTTCGGCTGATCGCTCCATACCCCATCAGCTAACACAATGGCGAAACGCCTGCCATCTTCGTCTTCTAACATGCCCTTTATCATATCAAATGGGTGCCCTGCATTAGCTCCTCCCAATCCAACACTTATGGAATCGATTGCCCTGATACACTTCTGCTCATCAGAGGTTAAATCCGTCACAATTTCAGCCCAATTTGCGACTGCCACAATTCCTACTTGGGTATAAGAAAAATCCATATCTCTTACAAATTTACGCATAGCGTTTTTCGCATCATTCAGTGGTGAACCAGACATACTGCCAGAAACATCAACGGCCATTACCACGTTCAAAGGCTCTTGTTTTTTAAATTCATCGGGATCAATCGGCAATGCGTACTTGGACATATCCTCTCGTATTGCTTCTTTACGGATCGGCAAGTCAATTAGGTCATTTTCTTGCCGTGCCTGAACATGAATGATACCGTTGTTATCGTAACTGTACTGAACCCGAATCGTTGTTTTTCCTTTTTGTTCCCTTATGTGCCGAATGCCAGACACAACGTATTTGTACGGAATTATATTGTCTAGTGGATTCTCCTTGTCACCCTGTAAAACGTAAATTTCCATCTCATTTGTGTCACGAACAGAGGTATAAAATGCAAACGCTTTGGCAACACGAACAGGACGTGGATGATTGGCAGGAATTATTATGTCGTTTATATATTTTGTGCTTTCTGAGTTAACTGCAATCAGACCCATGGCATGAGCTGTTGTTTCCCTCAATGTCAACAGACCAACACCGGAAAGCTTTTGGGATGGCTTCACAATGGCACGGGAACTCAATCCTGAACTGCTACGATCGGTAACCTTTTTACCGTCCGTCATTACCTGTACAGAAAGCGTGGCGTATGCTGCGTTTTCTTTTGAGGATTGTATCGCAGCGCCTAGAGCAACCGCTTCATCGGGGTTTATATGGGTTATGGGTTTTTTGCCAAACAATTTAAGTATGTACTGCGAAACTTGAGGCATTCGAGTTGAACCGCCTACAAGCAGTACATCGGTTATATCTCGAGTATTTAATCCAGCTTCGGCAAGTACCGCTTGACAAAGAGAACCAGTCCTATCGATTAAGTCCGCTGTATTTTCCTCAAACTCGTTTCGAGTTATGGCGACAGTCGCAGATCCAAAGTCAGGAATAGATGCGGCAACTTTCGTTGTTTGCATTGCAGTCAGCTGTTTTTTAACACCCTCGGTCATGCCGCGAAGGATGGTCTTTATAGTGGTATTTGAATGCGTGTCCAAACCTGTTTCTTCCGCAAACTTATCAAGAAGCAGAAGCTCTATGCGATCATCCCAATCACGCCCACCAAGAAGATGGTCGCCACGAGTCGTAATCGTAGTTAAGTCGCCATTTTGACCCATTCGAGTCAATGTAACGTCAAATGTCCCTCCACCTAGGTCATAAACAAGGATATTTGCATTCTCCCGCCAGTTGTTCAGCCCGTAAGCCATTGCTGCGGCATTAGGCTCATCAATAATCTTTTTTACTTTTAGACTTGCGGCTTCTGCCGCACGGACTGTAGCCTCTCGCTCTGTGGAATAGAAATAGGCAGGAACCGTGATAACAGCGTCTTTTATCGTGTCCCCCAACTCATCCTCAGCATACTCCTTTAAATGCCGTAGCAACAGAGTTGACAGTTTTTCTGCTGTATATGGCTTCCCTTCGATAATGCAATAAGTTTCTGTCTTGCCCATATTGCGTTTAAAAGTGGCAACACATCCAGACTCGCCTGCGTTAAACGCACTTTCAGCTTCAGAACCAAAAATAGGCTGGCCGTCGATAAACTGGATAACGGACGGCGTTATTTTATTGCCCTCTCGATTAGGGATAATTTTCGGCAGATTGGTCTGCGGATCAATGATTGCCACTGCCGAAAATGTCGTGCCTAAATCTATACCTACCGAAACTGCCACAGGTCATAGCCCCCTTTAGATTTGACCACTAGTTTTTATCGAAGCAAAACGTTCCCTCGCTTCATTCAGTTCTTCTTGAGTCTTTGTGTTCTCAGTTGTAATCACGGTCTCAGCCGATTCGCCAGTTTCAAGGTTCGTCGCTCGAACTTCCAAACCGATACCGCTGGCACGGAAGACCACCTCAATAGGCGCACCTTGTGCTGTGTTTGGCGGCAATTCTAAGGTGACATCGCCAATTCTTTTAACTTTCAACGCTGGATCCGTATATTGCGTCTCTCCACTCATGTCCAAAGAAGGCGTAACATGCTTGTTATCCTTGTCCCTTGAGACATTTTCAAACACCATGACCCGAACTTCTGCCTGATTATCGGTACGAGTGCCATATGTCGCTGATGCTTCGGCTGGCAACTCATCACCTATAAAGAGAAGGTTATCAATCATGTATTGATCTCCAGTAACGATTACAGCCGGTCCCAAAGAACGGGTAAGCTTATCGCTAACCGTGCTTACTTGCTGCGGTACGTTAATCATAAGCCCAGCGGCTTCCTCTTTTGTGACTGGAGGCAAAATATCTTCGCTTTCGCTTTGAGATGAGCCTACATCCGAATCTTGCCCATCAAGACGTTTGAGAATGCGCTCATTCCATTCCGTGGCTGCGGCAAGCGCAGCACCTTTTGCAACCGCCAAGTCTGGCTGCTCCACGCGGACTTTCCCAGGGAACAACCCCTCGACAGCTGTTTTTACCATTGGCATTCTGGTTGATCCGCCAACCAGCAAGACGACATCAACATCACCAGCAGACATCTTTGCTTCTGCCAAAAGCTGATGCACGAAGTCTATTGTTTGTGCTACCAAATCCTGTGTTATCTCTTCAAATTTTTCACGAGTTACTTCAAGACGAGTGGCATCACCAGAATGGCTAATCGTGAAGCTCTTGCTTGGCATATTTGAGATGGATTTTTTTACGTCCTCGACTTGGGAGCGAATCTTCTGGCGAAGCTCGGCATCCATATCGTCTTGCGTACCACCGTTTTCATCTGTGTAGAGTTCACAGATATGATCATAAAGCCGAGCATCCCAATCGATACCGCCCAAACGATCGTTTCCATCTGTTTCTATAACATCAATGGAAGCTTTACCGCTATCATCCACACTGAAATCAAAAAGCGTAATATCGAAGGTACCGCCACCCAAGTCGTAAACCATGATCTTGCGATTTTCCTTGAATTCACGGCAACAGTAATTCAAAGCGGCTGCAGTCGGCTCGTTGACAATATTTAACACATTCAATCCAGCTATAATGCCAGCTTGCTTTGTCGCGGCACGCTCTTCATTACCAAAGTACGCAGGGCAGGTAATAACGACACCGTCTACCTCATGCCCCTGCTCTTCAGCATATTCTTTCATGCGTTTGAGAATAAGGGACGAGATTAGGATAGGATCGTATTGGGTTCCATCGAAATCACGAATCTGGGCATCGTCTTTTCCGATTTCCCTTTTCACGTACTGAACAACCCTGTCTGGTTCAGCCTCAGCTTGATTTTTTGCCTCTTTCCCCACCACAGGATCTCCGTCACTAGGAAAATAGACGGCGGATGCAAGCAGGGGAATGGAATCAGCGTAGTTTTCAACAACCTCAGGCATACCATTATCATCAAGAGTTGCGATGACCGAATAGGTCGTTCCCAAGTCAATACCGTAAACCTTCGCCATAATTATGCTCCTCCTTGGCTTTCTGCCGATTTATCGGCACTTTTTTCATTGAAAAGATATAAGTCCACAAATTCCTTTACAAGTGGTCGATTTTCAACATAGAACCCTGTGCTACGGCTTTTCGCAATGGTATCGTGCAATTCAGGATTGTCGGTTGGAACACGTTCCACGACTTGACAATATTTTGCGTTTCTCTTATCGCCAGGCTTGCTTTTCCATTTTGCTGCACCACTTGCCTCCAAAATTTGGGCAATATCCATGAACATATACCCCATTCGTTTTTTTATTCTGGTATCCTCAATCTCGTCAAGAACTGATTCGTAACCAGTATAGAGCTTTGCCACATCGCCCAAGATACCATCGAATACACGACCTTTGTCTCGTTCGCGATACTCTTCCAATTCATCTTGCATGGACTTCAGGCGATTAGCGAATTCGTTGTGGTACAGTTTATGCAACTCGTACATTTCTTTGGCAGCTTTTGCCGATGAATCCTCAATGTTTTGTACTGTAGATGATAACGAAGATATATCCGACTTAATTTGGCAGAGCGATTTATCAGTAGTACAATCTAAGCTAGGATTCTCTGTATGGGATCCACTGGTATTTTCGGGCTCAACGACATCTGGCGATGATTCAATT
>Ga0209755_10003975_pt1 | contig 17902 bp, 19 predicted proteins | sample TergutCo191P1_FD_187301 | JGI IMG/M metagenome (GOLD analysis project Ga0209755, IMG submission 187301) | Cornitermes sp. P1 segment gut microbial communities from Petit-Saut dam, French Guiana - Co191P1 (SPAdes) (version 2) | ecosystem: Host-associated > Arthropoda: Insects > Digestive system...
GAATCTCAAAAAAGTGGACAATGCCTATCAGAAATTGGGGTGAGGCGTTAAACCAATTCGCGATCATCTATGGGGATAGAGTCCCATTATGATAATTTGCGTTTTACACAAAAAATATTATGGGTTCGAATAATGTATGTTTTTGTTTCGTGTAATAGATATGTTCCTTCCCCCTCACGCTGCTTTCCCAAACCTATAAACCTTCCCTTTATTATCCGTCTCATCCTCCGCCTCAGGCACAGGCTCCCCGTCAAATTCCGGCGCTTCATCGAAAATGAGGGTAAAATTTCCTAATGTTAAATCGAAATCAAAACAGCAATCTAAAACGTAATCTTCCGCAACAAATTCACTAATACCTTCATAAGAAATTTTACTTGTTAAAATATTTTCTACGCCGTCGGCTGTTACAAGTCTGTCTGGGTGCATTTGAGCGTAAAGATCAATTTTACGGTAGGTGTCGTCGGATGCAAGCAAAATGTTTGGGTAGATATTATATTTTTCGTGGAACTTAATAGCGTAAATGTTTATTGTATCGTCCCAGATGGAAAAATTGGGAATGTAGCCTTTTAGTTTTAAGACGCCTTCGGGTTCCATAAGGTTATTAAATAATTTTCTTTAAAATTTCAGGGTGATTTTGAGCATCTTCGAGCATTCGCGCCATAGCAGCGGTATACCCTTCTCCGAGTGATTTCCACCATTCAAGTGAATTTTTAGATAATCGCAATGTACATGGAACTTTTTTTCTGTTATCCGCATTAATCTTTTTGAATTCAGCTAATTCTTTACTGCTTAGCTTTGGAGCATCAGTTGTGTATGTAACAGGCTTTTTATCTGCGGCATAAATCTCATCAATTTGAGCTTTAGTTGGCTTTTGTCCAGCTTTCAATGTTTCTTTCACCATTATAAATCCTCTTTTCATTCTCATCCGCCTTTCTGGCAGAAATTATCCTTGTGGTTTCTCCTTGTTCTGTAAAAACAACAAAAAGAACTTTATCGACCATACCTATCGTTTGCCACCTTTCTTCCATATCGCTATGTGAGGAATCGAACCTCTCCCAACGTTCTGAATCGTTGAAAACAAATTTTGCTGTAGAAAAGGATAAACTATGTATTTTTTGATTAGTTTTATCTTTTTCTGCGTCCCATTCAAAGTACACACTTACCCCTAGTATTATATTACATTATGTAACATATATTGTAAAGTACTTTTGTCAATCAATCTTCGAACATCAAATCCAATAGACAATATGCCAAAAATGCAATATAATGGGGGAAATTGGAAATTTGGAGTGAATATGCGGACTGTATGTGGAATTGATCTGGGAACCCAGAGCTGTAAAATCGTCGTTTATGACTATGATAAAAAGAAAATAATTGCCCAATCATCGGCGCCTGTGGATATAATCGCCCAAAATGACGGTACCAGGGAACAAAAAGCCGAGTGGTACGACGCTGTCGTAAAGACATGCTTCGATAAAATCGATAAAAATATCAAAAAAGACATCGCGGCTATCGGCGTTTCGGGGCAGCAGCACGGCTTTGTGCCGCTGGACGAAAAAGGCAAACCTGTTTATAACGTCAAACTCTGGTGCGACACCTCAACCGCTGCAGAATGTGAAGAACTTACCAAAGCGGCAGGCGGTGAGAAAAAATTAATCGAAAAAGCCGGGCTTCCAATGAGACCGGGGTACACTGCCCCCAAGGTGCTTTGGCTTAAAAAACATAAACCGGCTGCTTTCGCGAAACTTCGCCACATTCTCCTCCCTCATAATTACATTAACTTCCTGTTAACAGGCGAATATTGGGCGGAATACGGCGACGCGTCAGGCACCGCGCTCTTTGATGTGCGCGGTCGCAAATGGTCATCCGCGATTTGTAATCTTATTTCCCCTGATGTCGAAAAATATCTTCCTGAGCTTACAAGTTCCGAAAAAACCGCAGGCAAGGTAAGCAAAACCGCCTCGGATCTTTACGGTTTAACCGAAGGAACATTAGTTTCCTCAGGCGGCGGCGATAACATGATGGCTGCAATCGGAACAGGCGCTGTCCGCGACGGATTTTTAACAATGAGTCTCGGCACAAGCGGCACTCTTTTTGGTTTTTCCAACAGCGCTGTAATCGACCCGACAGGAAACCTCGCCGCGTTCTGTTCGTCCTGCGGCGGATGGCTGCCACTTCTTTGCACAATGAACTGCACAGTAGCAAGCGAAGAAATTCGCGGCTTAATGGGTTATGATGTAAAAGCGTTCGACACAGAAGCTTCAAAATCTCCAATTGGCGCGGATGGCATTGTGATACTGCCTTTCTTTAACGGCGAAAGAACTCCAAACCTGCCCAATGGCAGAGCGAGCATTAACGGCATTACCGCCGCGAATTTTAAAAAGGAAAATCTTGCGCGCGCCGCTTTAGAATCCGCGATCTTTGGCATGAGAATCGGACTTGACGGTTTTAAATCGCTTGGCTTTAAACCAAAAGAGATTCATCTTACAGGCGGCGGGTCAAAGAGCCCGTTCTGGCAGAGTATTGCAGCTAACGTAATGGATCTGCCTATCCGTATTCCTGTAAGCTCGGAAGCCGCTGCGATGGGCGGAGCGATTCAGGCTCTTTGGTGCCTGGAAACAAGCGAAGGTAAAAAAAGCTCGATGGAAGCTCTTGCGGAAAAACATGTTGCGTTAGGCGCTACAATCAAACCGGATAAAAAAAGCGTAACTCAATATAACGAAGCCTACGCTGTTTATTCCAAGTATTTAGGGGCATTAAGCCCGTTATATAAATAAAACCCCGGTTGGCTTTTTATTTATATTACTGTATGAAAACAATTAAAAACTTCAGTTTTTAATTGTTAAAAATAATTTTATGGAGGCTAATTATGGCAGATTATTTCGTGGGTGCAAAAGAATATTTCCCCGGAATCCAAAAAATCAAATACGAAGGACCAAAGAGCAAGAATCCTCTCGCGTTCAAGTATTATGACGCTGATAAAAAAGTCGGCGGAAAATCGATGAAAGAACATCTTCGTTTCGCGATTGCCTACTGGCACAGTTTTTGCGGCGAAGGCGGAGACCCCTTTGGTCCCGGTACGTTAAAATTCCCGTGGAACGAAGGCGCGAAAGATCCGATGGACGCTGCCGACAGAAAAATGGACGCGGCGTTTGAGTTCTTTACAAAGATTGGCGCGGAATTCTACGCGTTCCATGACAGAGACGTTGCTCCAGAAGGAGCGAATCCCGCCGAGAGCGAAAAAAACTTTATGACCTTGGTCGCGAAAGCGAAAAAACTCCAGGGCGAAACAGGCGTTAAACTCCTTTGGGGAACTGCGAATGTTTTTAGTAACCCGCGCTTTATGAACGGAGCGGCGACTAACCCTGAATTCGGCGTTGTCGCGTTAGCTGCAACTCAGGTAAGAGCCGCGATTGACGCGACTATCGAACTTGGCGGCTTAGGCTACACATTCTGGGGCGGACGCGAAGGTTACATGAGCTTACTCAACACAGATCTTAAAAGAGAAAAAGATAACCTTGGACGCTTCCTTACAATGGCAAGAGATTACGCGCGCAAACAAGGCTTTAAAGGCGTGTTCTATATTGAGCCGAAACCGATGGAACCGACAAAACATCAATATGACTTTGACACAGAAACAGTTATCGGCTTCCTGCGCCAGCATGGTCTTGAAAAAGATTTCCGCATGAACATCGAAGCGAACCACGCGGAACTTGCGGGACACGAATTCGCGCACGAGCTTGAGACAGCGGCAGTATCCGGTTTCTTCGGCTCTGTTGACGCTAACCGCGGCGATTGGGTAAACGGCTGGGACACTGACCAGTTCCCGATGAGCTATTACGAAACAGCGATGGCAATGTACACAATTCTTAAAATCGGCGGCTTTAAAGAAGGCGGCTTAAACTTCGACTCAAAGGTTCGCAGAAATTCTATAGACCCGGCAGATCTCTTTGTCGCGCACATCGGCGGCATGGATGTTTTCGCGGTTGGTTTAGAAATCGCTCAGCGCATGATCGACGACGGCACTATCCCCAACTTTGTAAAGGATCGTTATGCGTCATTCTCAAGCGGCGACGGCGCGAAGTTCTCCAAGGGCGAACTTACGCTTGAACAGCTCGCGAAAATCGGCACAGACGCGGGATACGGCAAGACCGGCTTAACAAGCGGCAAGCAGGAATACCTCGAAAATGTGCTGAATGGTTATTTACTTGGTTTGTAATTAACGATTAGCTAACAAACAAAAGAGCCTCCGGGAAACCGGAGGTTTTTTATTGGATTTTTGTTACTTTGACTGCGGTGATTCGTAAATCTTTTATTTTTTCCACTTTGAATAATAAACCGTTAAAAGTAACTTCAGGTTTTTCGTCCTCTGCAGGGATATACTTTAACTGCCCTATTAAAAATCCGCTTAAGGTTTCGTATTCATCTATAGGAAGCGGAATGTCAAAATGATTCTGCACTTTTTCTAAACTTGCTGTGCCCAGTATTCTGAATGTGTTTTCTCCCGCAGGAACAATGTCAGGCGTTTCTACGGCATCATATTCGTCATGGATTTTGCCCACGATTCTTACAACTAAATCTTCCATGGTGATAATGCCTAAAGTGCCGCCGTACTCATCTACAACTATCGCGAAATAAACATGCTCTTTCTGCATATCCTGAAACAATTCGTCCGCTCTTATCGAGAACGGAACAAAGTACGCTTCGCGTATCAGCTGTTTTATATCAAAGTTTGTAGTATCTTTGTTAGCTGCTAAATATCGCAGCACGTCTTTGGTATATAGTATTCCGCGAATATCATCGATGCTTTCACAGTATACCGGAATCCTTGTATAGAACTCGCCTTTTAACATTTCCATTACTGTTACAAAATCGACATCAATGGGCAACGCTATAACTTCAAGCCTGTGTTTGCAAATATCTCCCGCGATTAATTTTTCTATTTTAAAAATATTATCGATCATGCCATGTTCACTTTCGGCGATTTCTCCCTGCTCGCTCGATGTGTGTACAATCATGCGGATTTCTTCTTTTGTCGCGACATCATCGTTATTATTGTCTTTAAAACGTATTAATTTTAAAATTAATTTCGCTGACGCTGAAAGGAATTTTACAAAAGGCAAAGCCAGTATCGAGAGCGCTTTTAATACAGGCTGCATTCCAAACGAAAAAGGAATGGCGTATTTCATAGCTATTCTTTTTGGAACAAGTTCGCCAAAAATAAGAGAAATGTAAGTTAAAACAGCGGTAATCAAAATGAAAACCAGTGTTTCCGCGAGATTTTTAGAAACAGGTAAACCTTTATCCAATATCCATTTTACGATTGGGTCTGTAAAAGAACTTGCCGCGTATGCTCCGGAAAAAAACGAGATAAATGTTATATAAAGCTGAGTGGTAGCAAAAAAAGTATGAGGTTTTTCCATTGTGTTTAACAGGCGAATCGCTTTTTTATCACCCTTATCCGCAAGCAATTTTACTTTATTACGGTTAGATGAGCTAAGCGCGATCTCCGATGAAGACAGTACACCGCTTATAAGAATTAATATTACTAAAACGATTATACTAAAGAGCAAATTAAACCTCGCCTAGATAACTGTTTATACAGTATAGTATACTTTCATTATAGATTCCAATATATAAGCAATTTATATAATTTTGTTATTATAATTGAAAGTTTTTTAATAACTGTTTTTTTTACTAATATTTGCTTGACCGATCCTGTTTTTTGGTATATACTATTGATATATACCATTATTGGGGTTAAATATGAAAACTGCAAAAGTATTTATGAATGGACGTTCTCAGGCGATACGGCTCCCGAAGGAATTCCGGGTATCGGGCGACGAGGTTTTTATTACAAAGGAAAAGGATAAAATTGTTCTTTTTGAAAAACCGCAAAAAACATGGAAAGAACTGCTTGAAAACATGCCGGCGTTTCCGGACTTTTCTGTTCACAGAGAATTAATTAATGACAAACCGCGTAAGGTAAATTTATGATTTATATGTTTGATACAGACACTGTGAGCTTCTTTATGAAAGATAATCCAAAAGAGATTCGCAAAAAAGTTGCAAAGCATGACAAAGATAATTTCTGCATAAGCGCAATAACCTGCGCCGAATTAATGTTTGGTCTTAAAAAGAATTACTCGGAAAAGCTGGATTTTTGGTTGAATGAAGTTCTTGATAGATTCAGGGTGATTTCGTTTGACGATGCTTCTTCCATTATTTATGGAGAAATTCGAGCGACGCTTGAAAAATCAGGAAATCCGCTGGATAACATGGATATGCTCATAGCTGCATCCGCGCTTGCAGAAAAAGCCATACTTGTTTCCCATAATGTTAAGCATTTCTCCAAAGTAAAAGATTTAAAAGTTGAAGATTGGAGCAAGTAATGATTTTTTCCGCGAATGATGTGAACTTATGGTTTTTAAAAAAAGAGAAAAATAACTACAGAGAACTGATCAGTTGAACCAACGAACCATATCAACATCACTTGAAATTATTATATTGGGCACAAAGTTTATTATTAGTAAATTGGAGTATAGGGAATATATCAAATTTATTCCTTTTACTGCTTAATTAACATAAATTTAAATTAAGATTATTATTTAATTGGAGATTCATATGGGATTGTTTAATCAAAATAAATATCCAAAACCAACTTCCTGGAATGAATTTGAGGATATTGTAACAGATATCATAGCATTACAATATCCTAGCATGTCTATAAATCGATACGGCAGACAAGGTCAAACACAAAATGGTATAGATATTCTTTTGTCTAATCCGAATATAAATATAGGTGTACAGTGTAAAAATATTAACAGTTTGTCATTAAATGATATTGACAAGATAATAAATGATATAAAATTAAATACAGATATAATTATAATATTTGTAAGTACAGATCGAGATTTAAATATTATTAATCATGTCGTAAACATGATGAAACAAATTAGTAAACAAATACAAATACAATTTTGGGAAGTTATTATAAATCATCTTTCGACATATAATTTAATTGAAAAATATTATCCTCAATTCTTTAATGATGATTTTAGAAAAGTTAAAGACAGAGAATTATTCAAAGAATTTTATATTGATTTTAACAATTCTGGACTGAGAGAGTATTTAAATGGGATGCAAAGCATTTTCAAATTCAACGATAATAAAATGAGTATATTATTTTTTTTAACTGAAAGATGGAGTAATGTCGATTTTATTTTTCATTATCCAGAAATTGAAAATTGCCATAAAGAGCTACTAGAGGTTTTAAATACTTTATCAAATGAAGTTTCATTAAAAACATGGAGTGTCGATCATGAAAATCACGCCATCCCATCAGAATGGATAACAAATCAGCCTGAAAGATATAAAGAAACAACTGAAAAGATAGATTTATATTTATCTAAATTCACATATTATATTGACAATTTAATATATTTAGGGAAACGTTATGATTTAATATAAAAGGAAAACATCTTTAGTTTTAAAAATATACTCCTTTCCATTTCTCTCTACCTCAACCTTGATATGTTTTTATAATTAATCTTTTTTAACAGTACCTAATTCCAAAAAAGATTATATCCTCAAACTTAAAAAACATAGCAAGAACCCTAAAAACCGATATATGCTGTTTTTTAATACCTGACAACATATATGAATAATAAATACACTATTTTTATGAAACCTACCAATATGGATATAGAAGATAGCGAATAAGTATTATATTTTTAATTTTGCCGCTTTTTTAATTAGTAATATAGCTATATGAAAATCACTCAATACAGGATAACTATTTATTATCTGGTAGTTTATTCGTAGAAATAGATCTTAATGGGTACTGTAAATATTAATACTTTTCAAACATTTAAACTGAATTATAATGTTATCTCATGTTCTGAAGCTGCGTATGCAAAAGGCATCCCAATAAAAAATGAGTTAAAATCATTAATTTTAACAACTAGCAAAGGTTTATATTTATTAAATATTCCAGGAGATGAAAACGCTTCTTTACGAAGTGTTAAGAGTATATTAGATGTTAATGAGGCCTTTTTAGCAAGTAATGATCAATTAAAAGCGTTACAGGTACAATCTGGTACTATTTGCCCATTCTTACCACAACTTTGGTGCTTGCCTCAATTGATCTCAAAAGATTTATTAGAGTTATCTTATGTTTCCACAAATAATGGAACTAGAAATAATTTTATTATTTTTTGTCCTAAATTATTATTACAATCTGAAAGATGTATTATAGGTTTTTTTTCTAAAACTCATGGGGGGGGTTAAAATATAATGAATAAGAAAATTGTTCTAATAGCGGATAGAATCCATAAACATCAAAATATAAAGGTAAATAGAAATGATCTTGAATGTGTGGAAGATGATTATTTTAATGAAATATATCAAGGTTTGCATAATTTTTCTACTGGGGTGACACATTATGATTCACCCAAAAAGTTTTTAGATAATATCAGTAAGCATAAAGCTGATGTAATATTATCTATTTGGTCGGGGAAAAACTCACGTAATAGAAAATCATTAATCCCATCTATTTGTGAATCTTATAATATATGTTATGTTGGTGCCGATCCTTATGTACATATGATAGCGCAAGACAAATACTTGTCAAAATATGTTTGCGAGAATTATGGTATACATGGTGCAAACGGCGTACTGATTGGGATTCCTAGTCAAATTAGATTAATTTCAAATTTAAATTTTCCATTAGTTATTAAGCCTAACTCAGAAGGTGGATCTATAGGTATATCTAATAGAAATTTAGTTAATACATATCAAGAAGCAGACATTGTTATTAGAGAATTATTAACATATTTTCAACAACCAATTTTAGCAGAAGAGTATATAGAAGGTATAGAAGTATGTGTTACACTTGCAGGTACTAATAAACATTTAGATGTGTTTGAAGCAGTTGCACTTGAAGTTTCAGGCAAAACTTATTTTGAACATGATATTTTCAGCTACGAACTCAAAAAAGAATGCGATGATGTGTGTAAAAATATAATAGCTACTCACTTATTAGACGATATGATGAAGAATTTATTCATTAATCTTTTTATGTCCCTTGGGAAAGTTGAGATAATTCGTATTGATGGTAGAATTTCAAATAATAAATTTGTTTTAATAGAACTTTCTCCAGATATACATTTAGGTAAAGATTGTAGCGTTGCGGCAGCCTTTGCTAAAACCGGATATAATTATAATCAAATGCTAGAGAAATTAATAATAAATGCTATTGAAACATATCAAAATAATTAATTAAAAAGTTAATGTAATCGACTCATCAGGTAAAGGGAAATGCCAATATGAAATAAATTCTATGACGTATTCCATATTTGGCATATATACATACTCAGATTGGTATGATTCATTGATATCTAATCCACACTCTTGAAGTTCAACAACTAACATTTTGTATTGATTATAATAATATATATATTTTTCTATATCATATTCCTTGTAAAAATATGATATATTCCAGTATGTATAACATATATTTAATTTATTCTTTTCATATTTAATTTGATTTGTTAAATATTCAATAACTTTTTCACCTTGCGAATACATATTGTTTTTACATAATAAGATCAATAAGTTTTTATGGATGATTAATTTATCAAAAACTGTAAACGCATAAAATCCAGCAAGTTTTAAATATTCTATTACAGAATTGTTAAAATTTCCATCACACATTTCTATTGCAGCCATATTATTTAGTATTATATGTTTTTCTAATGTAATATTATAAAGAGTTTCTTTTGCTATATTTAAATTATTTCTTGCTTTATCAAGTAAACCAAGCCTTGCTTGATTCATAGATAAGGATATCCTTGATTGTTCAGCACAAGTTTTATCTATTGGGTTTAAAAATTTTACACTTTCCTCTAAAAATACTAACGATTCTTCAAAGGAAAGAACAATTTCGCTGTTTCTAAGAAAAAAACCATATTCTTTAAATTCTATATATTTCTTATTTTGATATATTTCATTAAAAATATCCATACAGTCACTATATCTATTAAGACTTGCACATGATATCATTTTTATAAGAAGTAAAAATAATTTTTTTCTGTTGTCTGGATTCTTAGACAAGCATGACTCTATTATTGATAATGATTTCTCATAATTCATAAGCCGATTATTAAGCATTGCATAAAATATTTCTATATTATTACTAGATGAATCTATATTACTTAATTGGCTATATGCCATTTCAAACAATCCCAAATCATAGCATAATTTAAAAATAAAAATGTTTATTTCTTTAAAAAACGAATGATTACTTAATATTTTTATTTTTTGTATAAATTCATTCAAATAATCAATAATCATAACTGGATTTGTGCTTCTAAAAGTAAGTTCTCTGATGTGTGGAAGTAAATTTAAAAGTTTATGATAAGAATGCTCAAAATTTGTATATAAATGTGTCAACATAAAAATAACATCGAAATTTTTTTTAGTATTTTCATTCTCTATTAGTTTTCTTTCATAATAAGTAATCCACAAGCTATGTGCAGTAGTTAACATTACAAAAAAGTCATGATTTTTAATTAATAAATCATAAATGCTATCGTGAATTAACTCTATATATCCATCACGATTATATAATAATTTATGAGTATCAAAAAGCTCCTTTATTTCTTTTTCAATAAAAATAAATAACTCGTACTGTCTTTGCATTAACATTTCTGTCAAAATATCAATTTTAATCTTACAATTATGAGTTACCAGAAGACATAATATTTCTATTTGATGTTTATTTAAATACTTCAGGTGTTCCATTGTATAATTTGGAATTGAATTATTAATAATTTCCTGTGTACATGTTATTTTTATTATACTCTCTATATCCACTATCTGTCGAAGATTACCATCAATATTTAAATAGTATTCGTGAAGCATTGTTTCATTAATGTTTGGAATATTATTCATAATAGTACAGAATTCATCAAAACCCAATTTTTCTAATTTTATAACATCTGTTTTACAATTTAAATATTTAAAATTTTCTGAAAATTTATATATTTCATTGAGATTATTATCATCGAGTGTATACTCTAATAAAAAATATATACCATCTTCGTCTAACAATTCTTTTAGTATTGATAAAGAATTTATATCTATAGATTGTATGTTTTCAATATTTATTACTATCTTGTTTTTTTGCTGTATTACATACAAAATATATCCTTTAATAATAGTATAAAATAAATTATCATTATTCTCATATAGATATGTTTCTGCATTAAATATTCCAGTATTAATAAATCGAGAGAAAATGGTTGAAATTGGTTTAATAAATTTGCTTAATGCTTGTAAATCTTCAATTAACTTAATACTATATATTTTCTTTAACTCCTTGCTCTTTACTTTGCGTAGAAACATATTAAATGATAAATATTTAAATATTTTTGCTTTTTTATCTAATTCAGAAGCGATTGCTTTTAGATATAATCCTTGATTCAATTGGATATTTTTACCATATGGGATAGAGACTTTAATCCCATTTATAATCTGGCTAGATATTTTTAATATTTGCTGACAAAATGAACTTTTACCAACACCTGATGCTGCATATATAATAACAACCCTGTTTCCATTACTAAATTTTAATATATCATCAATAATATTTTTTATTTCTGAATTTCTATTAACAAAAATACTTTCTTTCGTCATAAAATACTCTGATTTATACTATTACTACCAGATAATAAATAGTTATCCTGTACCCACATTCTTAATAATACCCTAAATCCACCAAATCCGTCAATAAAAAACTTAAAACTTAACAGAAATTCTATTTCTTGGGTGCTTAACAGTCAGAATCTGCCGTTGTTTCTCCATCGAAACCTGCGTGTAAATCTGTGTAGTTATTATTGAGCTATGTCCCAGCATGCGTTGTATATAACGAATATCTACATCTTCCTCAAGTAGAAGTGTCGCAAAAGAGTGCCTAAACATATGGGGCGTTATCTTCTGATTTATTTTAGCCTTAATGCACAGCCGTTTTATTAAAAAACGGACAGACTGTTCGGAGATGCGTGTTGAAAGCCTGTTAATAAAGAAAAATTCAGTTCCATTATTGCGTATTGTGTTTTCCTCGGAATAACGCTGAAGAATTGATATAACTTCCGGATTTCCAACCTGTAATATTCGCTCCCTTTTTCCTTTCCCCATAATACGAATATTACCGTTACATAAATCAATATGTTCGGCATTTAACGAGCATAATTCTGATACTCGTAAACCAGTAGCAAACATTAATTCAATCATAGCGGTGTTTCGTAAAGCTGAATTAATAGCATAAGCCGTTCTAGCTTGTTTCAATTCCTGATAAGCAACGGCTAAAATACTTTCGATAATTGTGAGTGATATTGTTCTGGGCAGCATTTGCGGTTCTTGAAATTTAGTTTTAATTTTTTTCATTGGATTCTCGGAAATAATTTCTTCAAACTCAAGATAATTCAGGAATGCGCGAATACTTGCTATTTTTCTTTTAACTGTTCTTGGTTTGTTTGTTTTATGAAGATATGCAATAAAGGCTAAAATATCCGCTTTAACAGGAATACCATCCGTTGAAATATACTGCCTGAATTGCTCAAGGTCAATCGCATATGCTTTGATCGATTTTTCGCTTAGTTTTTTTTGATCCTCGCAATTTATTAAATATCCTTCTATTATTTGCTTCAGTGTGTTCATTTTTCCTCCTGAAGAAAATATAACATACTATCACATTGAGATAATTTAATTATTTAATTTTTAATAAAGTCAAATTCCGCTTTAGCTGAGTCGTTTACCTCTTCACTACATCTATCAACGCTCCGCACACCACATCCACATCTTCAATCGTCATTGTGGGGTACAATGGCAGCGTAAGTTCGTGGGCGCAGACGTATTCAGCTTTGGGCGTTGCGTTGATTTTTTCCCTGTACGCGCTAAAGTTTTGAATCGCCGGATAATGTATACTCGTTTGAACGCCTGCCTGTTTCATTGATTCGATGAGCGCCGCTCTGTCAATTTTTTCCGAGAGCAGAACCGGCATTATGTGATAATTTGGTTTTCCGCGCGTGAAGTTTCTGAATGGAATAGTAATCGCGCTAATACCGTCCAGCCTTGTGTAATAATGTTCAACAAGTTTTTTACGCCGCGCGTTTGCTTCATCAAGTTTTTGCAGCTGAACAAGCCCAAGCGCGGAACTAATCTCGTGAATACGGTAATTTAAACCCGGCGATTCAACATCGTATGATACTGCCCTTCCCTTAAAGCGGTCAAACGAAGGCACTGACATTCCATGAGAGCGCAAAAGACGCAGCTTCTCATACAGCTCTGGATTGCGCGTAACAATCATGCCGCCTTCGCCGACTGCGATGTTTTTATTCGCGAAAAAACTAAAGGCGGCGATGTCGCCGAATGTGCCTAAGGATTGCGCTTTGCCGTCAGCGGAACAATAATCCGAGCCGGGTGAATGAGCGCAGTCTTCGATTAGGAAAAGATTGTGCTTCCTGCAAAGCGCGGTAATACGCTCCATGTCGCAGGCGTAACCAGCGTAATGAACGATCATGACGGCTTTTGTTTTATCTGTTATTTTTACTTCGATATCTTCAGGATCAATTGACCAGTCTTCGTTTATCGAAGTAATATCGGCAAGAACATTTTTTGCTCCTGTCATATTTACAACATTTTGATCCGCTATAAATGTAAGCGAAGGAGTGATAACTTCATCTTCATTATTAATGCCGATACCAAGCGCTAAAAGCGCCATGTGCAGCGCGGCGGTACCGTTTGAAACGGCGAGGCTTTTGGAATCGCGCCCAAGAAAAGCTGAAAAAGCAGCTTCGAAGGCGTGAGTTTTTTCGCTGATTGTAAGCCAGCCTGAATCGAGCACTTCTTTTACAGCCTGGTACTCTCTTTCGTCGTAATTTATTTTATGAAGTTGAATTCGCCACATAATTTACTGTATAATAAATCCATGAAAAAGGAAATACAGGATGAGATCGCGAAGGCGGGAATTATCGCGGTTTTAGAAATAGAAAACGAACAAAACGCCGTTCCGCTTGCAAAAGCCCTTTATGATGGCGGCGTCACCGTTATAGAGCTTGCGCTGCGCACTTCTGCCGCTTTTCCGTCAATCTCGCTGATTGCGAAGGAAGCGCCGCAAATGTACATCGGCGTTGGCACAATAATCGAACCGGGGCAGGCGGCAAAAGTAAAAAATGAAGCCGGCGCGCGTTTCGGCGTTTCTCCCGGAATCAATCCTGAAATTGTAAAAGAAGCAATCGCCGCGGAACTCCCTTTCGCTCCGGGAATCGCGACGCCAAGCGAAATAGAACAGGCAATCTCACTTGGCTGCCGTGTTGTAAAATTTTTCCCGGCGGAAGGCTTGGGCGGCTTAAATTATTTAAAAAGCATCAACGCCCCATACAATCATTTAGGCGTAAAATACATTCCACTTGGCGGCGTTACGCCGGAAAACATGGCAAGTTACGCGCAGTTCAAGCCTGTACTCGCGATCGGCGGAAGCTGGATAGCGACCAAAGAATTAATCAACACGCGAAATTGGGCGGAGATTACAAAGAGAGCAAAAGAAGCCAAAGAGATTTGGGAAACAAACCGCAATCCTTGATAATTTTTATTGTTTATTAAACAAGAATGATGTATATTACATATGCGGGGTAAACTGTGAGGAAGATTTTAAGAGGAATATTCCTGTTTCTGGGAGTTTCCGCGATAGCTCTTATGTTCCAGGCATGTTATGGAATGCCGCCCGATCAAAATGATGGCTGGAAGGATGGTGATTCCGGCACCGAATATAACAACAAACCTGCAGATGAAGAAAAACAGGAAACTGAAAAGTAAAGAACCCGTTTAAGAAAGGCGGATTGTATGTTTAAACTTACTGAAAGAAGCCGCAAAGTACTCAGAGCGATTTATAAGGGGCTTGGGGTAACCGCCGTTTCTATGGTGTTTCATGCCTGCCCTGTAGAGACCGAGACTGGTTGGGCGGCATACGGTATGCCTCCTGATTCTATACGGGAAGAACTTTGTATTCGCGGACAGGTAAGAGGAAAAGTTGATAACTATAAACCTATCAGAGGTATCGCGGTTGTAGTGGAAGGAATTAATAATCATTATCCGCACATCACATCCAGCTTTGGTGAATTTTATATATGGGTGCCAAAACAGGAAAATTATACTCTTATATTCACAGATATTGACAGCGAAAAAAATGGCGGCCGTTTTAAGCAATTAGAGATAACGCTGACTATAGAAGAAATCCAGGCTCTATACGATGACCCCTTACTCATCGATCTTGAATTGGAAACAGAAACAGAATAAAATGCGGAATAGTTTTTCTCAATTAATATTTAATCAATTCAGAAAAAACGAAATTAAACTTCATGAATTAAATTATCTTTTTTGGGAATGTACCAGGCGCTGTAATTTAAACTGTCTGCACTGCGGTTCTGATTGTAAATCCTCCGGCAGCGGGATAAAAGACATGCCTTTTGATGATTTTTTAAAAGCTATTCTGCAAATAAAGAAAAAATACAACAGTGATAAAATAACCGTAGCGATTACCGGAGGAGAGCCGATACTGCGCGAAGATTTACCGCAGTGCGGATTAGCTTTAAGAAAGAACGGGTTTCGCTGGGGAATTGTAACAAACGGATACGATTACACTCACGAAGTTCACGAAAAATTATTAGCGTCAGGCATGGGCTCAATTACAGTCAGCCTTGACGGTCTTGAACAAAACCATAACTGGCTCAGAGCAAACGATCAAAGTTTTAAAAGAGCTGTTAACGCGATTGATCTTGTCGCATCCTCGCCAAGGTTGTTCTATGATGTCGTCACTTGCGTTAATAAAAAAAATATAAATGAGCTTGAAGAAATAAAAAACTTTTTAATTTCAAAAAAAGTTAAGGCGTGGCGATTATTTACTATCTGGCCGATTGGGAGAGCGGCAAAAAATGATGATTTACTGTTGGATCCGCCGCAATTAAAACAACTTATGGAATTTATCGCCAAAACCCGCGAAAGCGAAGAAGCGCGTTTTAAAAACGGCAGTGATGACTGCATCAAAGTAACATTTAGCTGCGAAGCGTATATTGGCGAATATGAATTAAAAGTCCGCGACGCTTATTTTTTCTGCCGTGCCGGAAATTCGATTGCATCAATTTTGATAGACGGCTCAATATCGGCGTGTCCGAATATTAATCCCTGTTTTATCCAGGGAAATATCTATAAGAATGATTTTCTTGACGTATGGGAAAATAAGTTTGATGTAATGCGAAACCGTAAATGGACAAAGACAGGCATTTGCGAAAACTGCGATGCATTTAAAAATTGTAACGGCGGCGCGATGCATTTGTGGAACGAAAATAAAGATTCGATCATTACCTGTATTTACAGCCGGCTTAGGACACAGGCAATCTGATTGTCAAGCAATCTAATTGCCAAGCAATTTAATTATTAATCAAAAAACTGCCATGTATCGGCGACGCGGCCATATTCACCGGCTCTGCTTCCGCCGTCTTCGTAGAATTTCTTAAAAGACGCGCCGTAAGTTCCAAAGGAAGTATCGCTTTCGATATTAACATTGGCGCCTGTGACAATATACCCAATGTTATTGTCTAAAAAAGCGTTATTCGCGATTGTTGTAATATTATCGGGCAGATTAACTTCCTGTATTTTATTACCGCTGAACGCTCCTTCCGATATCAACGTGAGCCCTTTTCCAAAAATTACCTCTGACAAATAATTATCCTGGAACGCGCCCGGCCCTATTGTTACAACCGAATCCGGAATTAATAAATTTGAAATATCGCAGCCGCTAAAAGCAAGAGCACCGATTTTTTTTAAACTCTTAGGAAGTTCTGCTCCATAAATATTCTTGTTTCTGAACACACTATTCGCGATACTGGTAACCGGTTTACCTAAATATGATGACGGAATAGCGATATAGCTATAATTGTGTCCGGTATATTTAATAACGGCTGCTTCATCACCAATGATTTCGAATTCAAAAGGCGTACCAAGCCCGTCATTCCACATGGCGGTGAAATATATATCTTCATAATAATAGAAATATAATTTCTGACCAGGTTTGTATAACTGTCCTTCAAACATCCATCCTAAAAATTCATAATCTTCGTTCTCTAAATCGCCCTTTCCAAGAATGACAACCGTTTCTCCGTATTTGTATTTAGTCGTGTCTACCGGCACAAAGCCGCCTGTTGAACTGCCTTTTTCATAATACACGCGAAGGTCACTCGGGTAAAAAATACAAGCGGAAACCGCCAGAACTAACGCGGAAACTATAATTAATGGGAGTATCCTCTTCATTTTATACCTCATTCACATATAAATATAACATCTTATAAGAAAAAATCAACTTTTTTCCAGAATCAATAAAGCAAAATGACGAGTTCGAACCCATATAGGTGGTAAGAAATCTTCTAGTTTGAAGATTTCTTTGAGGGGCGTTTTTTCGCCTCGGATCAACTATTTATGGAGAACATTATGAACTCAAAAGAAAACTTGGAAAAACACATTTTTCCAATGGACGCGGATATCCTCCCGCCCTCGGACGATCGTATCTTTAAGGTACTGCTTACCCATCCTAACGCCAAGCAGGTACTCATTGATGTCATCTCAACGGTTATAGAAAAGCCAGTTTTGGACGCGCAGATTCGTAACAATGAACTGCCGAACATGGATGTGGATGAGAAAGCGGAACGATTAGACGTTAACTGCACTATTGACACGGGAGACCAGGTCAATGTGGAAATGCAGTGCAGCCAAATGGAGGAAATAGGGTTTGGTTTTACCAACTTTATTAACAGATACGTCTATTACCTTTCTGACCTTCACTCATCAC
>Ga0209755_10003976_pt1 | contig 17901 bp, 13 predicted proteins | sample TergutCo191P1_FD_187301 | JGI IMG/M metagenome (GOLD analysis project Ga0209755, IMG submission 187301) | Cornitermes sp. P1 segment gut microbial communities from Petit-Saut dam, French Guiana - Co191P1 (SPAdes) (version 2) | ecosystem: Host-associated > Arthropoda: Insects > Digestive system...
CCACAGGCCACAGGCCACAGGCCACAGGCCACAGGCCACAGGCCACAGGCCACAGGCCACAGGCCACATTATACACATCTCGTAGCCGATATGTCAATAACCTAACAGTAGACACTCGCTTTTTCTTCATATTATACGCATTATTTTCTCGTCTTTGGGTACAAAGCCGATCTCTAAGCTTATGTGCATACCAGCACAACATAAGGTGGGCAACATGAAACTGTTTTCAAAAATGGGCATGGCCTTGCTTGTCATGGCCATGATCGCTTTTCCGTCCTGCGATACTAATGGGGATACCTATGTAGGCTCTGGGGTTGACTTTACGAACCACCCGGCCAGTAACGCGGCGTTTTTCGTTGAAAACCAGACCAACGAAAGGCTTGTCGCATTTGCCGGGAGCATAAGCATGGAGAATCTGCTTGGCGGTATTCCGGCACGGTCTGGCGAGCATGGGATAAGAAGGAATCAGGATATTTTCAACCAGACGCGGGCTTTAGTGGTAGTGCTGGTTACCGAAGAGCAGTTTGTCGCGAACAGGAATAACCTTAGTGTTCTGAACAATGCGCCTTTCGCAAGAATATTTGCCCTTTATCACCACAATCACCCCGAGGGCGTAACCCCCGCGCGTTACACAATAATCGGGGCAATCGGAGGGCGTAACAACCTGGTCGTTCAGAACCCGACTGGGTTTGATGTGGATCTGCGAGTTGGGGGACCTCTTGGGCAGTCCATCGGTTTTATTCCGGCAAGGATGTCCACAACAATCAATGTTGTGGATGGTGATATGGATGTATTTCCGGTTTTTGTGGTCTTTAACCCTGTAACCTCCACGTTGAGCCATATTTTCCCCATTCTGCCTGGAAGACATCCATATTTTAGGGCTTTCAGTTTTTCCGGCGGTAATGCCCTGACGTTCGTTCTGGGTAGTGACTTTGCCATCAGCCTGGGAAGGGCGGAGATGGTAATTGAGAATCAATCCATGACTCCTGTTCAGGTACAGCATGGGTACACAATTATATTCAACGCAATGGGGTCTTCTTTTATTAATCCTGGGGAGAGGATGACCGTATTGGTTGAAATGGGACGGCATCCTGATGGTTCCTTTTCGAGCCAAAGAACCGTCAGTGACTTTAGGGTAAGGGTTGCTGGAGCAACCGTACCTCTTACTGATACGGCTGGCAATGATATGTTTACCTTGCATTCCGACATGCGGTATACGGTAACCGTTACTGGGAGCGTGACGGAAGGGTTTACCGCGACAATTGATCTTGAGAATGCGGTGCCAATCAGTCTTCCATGATATTCAACAGGACAACTAACTGTTGATATCACGTTTTTGGATACAAAGCCAGTTTTGGCTTATGTATATACCCCTGTCAGGGGAAACTGTCATTTATCGGCAAAGTTGGTGAATGGCGAACAAATCGATGTGGCCCCAGCCAAATGGAGGTAGGTGCCACAATAAAGGAGGACAGTGTGAAACTGTTGTCAAAATTAGGAATGACTCTAATAGTCATGGCCATGGTGGTGTTTACAGGGTGCCCGAACGGGAACGGAAACGGCAATGGATTGGAGGTATCCTTCAATAACTACAGTGCGCGACCGTCCATTTGGGTCGAAAATTTGACCAATGAAAGGCTTGTTGCCTTTAGGGGAAGTGTTACCCCTGGCACCCTGGTAAGCGGTATCCCCGCATTTTCAGGACAGCACGGTTTAAGAAGGGATACAAACCTTTTTACCACCAACGCTGCTTTTCCCCTGTTGCTGATAACGGAAGCCGATTTTGATGCAAACAGGAACAACCTGGGAGCCGCTCCGGTGTTTGCCAGGGTATTTGTCTTCTACAACGCCACGGCAACGAACAACAATGTTTTCCAGATTAGCTCGATGGTTGGTGGAGAGGGACGGCTTACCGTAAGCAATCCCCATGCGTTTGACGTGGAGCTACGCGATGGCGGTCCGACGGGCGAGATTCTCGGGTTTGCTGCGGCGCGTATGACTTCGGGAAATGTTTTACGCATAATGGCACCGGCGGCCCTTCAAGTGTTCCCGGTTTTCGTGTTCTTCAACCCGATTGAGCAGGAAATTTTTAGGGTAACGCCTAGGTTCAGGGGCGGTCGCTTTGAAAACAGGCCCTACATGCGCGGTTTCGGTTTTGGCGGCACTCAATTGACCCATCACTTTGACCTAGGCGATATTGACGGCGAAGGAGCTTTCGGCCTGACATCTGGAGCGGCGTACCTAAGAATCAATAACCAAACCAACACCATGTTGCAAATCTTGAGGGGAACAGAACTTTTAATTACGTCGTTGGGAATTCCTGCCATAAATGCGGGGCTTCCCGAAAATTTCACCGTGAATTTTGGAAGGAACCCTGACGGCACGTTTGCTGACACCCATGATGTCGATACATTGCGTATCGGTTTGGGTGGGCATTTTTGGGATATTCCGCGTCATGTTTTCAATCTGGATTACCAGTACACGCTAACTGTGAGGGGTACCATTACCGACTTACGGCTAGATCCTATTGTACGAGGGAACAGGGTAGACTTGGAGAGGATGTTCGGGCTTGATTAATTTTTGTTCCGTCCGTTTTGCCTGCGCAAAGCGGACGGACGGTTTTTTGCGAGGAGGTTGCGCTATGCGTTTCGGAAAAATTCGCTCGTTTGCCGTGGCGATATCGCTGGGATTTTCTTTCTTTTTGACGGCATGTCCCACCGAAGACAATCCGGGCGGAACCACGCTGGCCCCGGCCATCGTTACATTCGTGAATCATTCATCCTTTAGGGTGGACGTTTTCAAAAACCTTAATCCCCTGCACTTCGATCCGACTGTGTTAGTAGTTACCCTTGAGCCTAATACGGACCCAGAACATCTGGAGTTACCACCTAGTTTCGACAACGTCATGGGAGATACGTTTTTCTTTCATTACCAGGTATTTTTGGCAAATAGGTTTGAAACTGGTACCACGGATATTTTTGCGCGAGCGCAGCGCGTTTTGACGAACGTAAATTTTGTGATAGAAAGCGGGGACAGGCATACCGTGATGATTCCCCAGCCAGCCCCAGGCGAACTTAGCTTTTTTCATAGCTATGTTGTCGTTTTCAATTCAGGAAACGCTCCAATTCAGCTAATAAACGGGACCAGCATACTGCACAGGATGGACAATAACGCCGTCCATATTGGTGTCGGGGAATACGGTTTTTTTGAAATGCCGTTTTCGCCGCTTGATGACATACGCACCGTCAACCACTTAAGGGCTTTTTCCAGCCACGATGTTCCGTTTCCCGAATTTACCATGGAAAGAGGGTATAGGCACAATTTTACCGTTCGGGGGGACACGGTATACGGTCCTAGGATCGAGCATATTGATCCGCTAAGGTAGTTTGAAAATTCTGAAAACTCCATCTGGTAAAAATGCCAGATACTACCAGATTAAATGGGAGGCAAAATATGGAAAAACTTTTTATTTCGGCTATTTGTCTTGAGGTTTTTTTCGCGGCATGTGAACAGCCCGATAACAATCTCTCGTGTGCTCACCCTCTAATCGTGGACACCAGTTTTGGCGACACAATTGCTAGGAACTCTACCGTAGTCGAGCCATGCGGCATTTTTCCGTTAAGTAAAGCAAGGAACCGTTAAAAGTAGGCGAAACGATGAAAGGAGAGATGAAACTGAAATGATGTCTAAAAAAATTGGCGTTTTCTTGTTGTTGTTGCCAACTTTTGTGCTTTTGGGTTGTAACCACGATTCAGGTGACAATGGTGCTGGTGGTAATAGTACTGGCAATACGGCCAGTTTGCGTATACAAAACCAATCGGTCGCGCCCCTTGTCAATGTGGTATGGAATGCACACTCATTTAGCGATGGTCAAGCTATAAGCACTGGCAGCAATAGCCAGATAAATAACGTGCAAGAAGGAAGTAGCTTTATCTTTTTTATTTTATGGGCATCGGTAGTGACATAGCTTTTGGAAATGCAGGCATTGGCGATCCTATGGTTACACGAATAAATCCTTGGGCGTTTTAAATAAGGAGAATAAAGATGAGAAAATTTTTTGCTGTGGCAATTTGTTTAGCGGTGTTTTTCGTGGCATGTGAGCAGCCAATGGGAAACGAAAACGAGATTCCCCTGCCGACTCTGACCATAAGGAACGAGTCGTCGCACGATTTAAGCGATGTCGGCTTCGCCGGCATTCCCTTTGCAACATCTGGAAATACTTTGCCGATCTCGGCCCATGTGACAACGCAACTTACGGCAGAGAACGCAAACGCAACAGGGCGCATAACGTTTACACGTAACGATATAGGCATTGCCCTGCGTACCGATGTAATATCAATCAACAATCAGAATTTCACTTTCACCTTTGTCGATAACACGTTGGTGGAGGAACTGGCAAACACCAGCAACAGAAGGCCGCTGGGGCAGATCAGCTTTTTGTCCCAGCTTGCGGTGGAACGTGGCAATTTGCTGGTGGCAAGGGGCGACGTGGTAAACCTGGGGGATTCCGTGGTTAACACCCCCAGGCAAAATGTGTTCAACATACGAAACACCGGGGTTGGCCGGTTGTTGTTTGGCACAATCGAGCCGGTGCAGATAACTGGCGACACGTACAACGTCTTTTCGGTGGTGCAGCCTACGGGTGCGGAAATAGCCCCGAATGACACCCTGCCGTTTACGATCAATTTTACGCCCAGGGCATCGCAAACTTATACGGCCACCGTTACGATAAGGTCTAACGATCCGGTCGGCGACCATGTTTTTACGATTACCGCAATCGGAGTGGCGCCAAAGCCGATTGCCACTGTGATTTTTGGGGATACCGAAATTGGACAAAGTGGTACGATTGACGTTGGCGAGGTACTGCTTACGCAGTCGCAAAACATAACGATTACAATCAGAAACGATGGCACACAGGCGCTTGAAATTGACCAGGCGAATATCACCATAGGCGGTGCGGATGCGTCTTCCTATAGCATATTGTCAAGGCCAAGCGGCACCGTTTCCGCCGGGGGCCAGTCCTCGTTCATGATAACATCCAGCCCGGTAAGGCAGGGCGAAAATTATGCGACCTTAATAATCCCGACAAATGACGGCGACCGTAACCCTGTTATCGTAAATTTGCGTACAATCGGGGTTCAGGGGTTTGCCGTCATGGAATTACGCCGAGGCAACGTCGTTATCGCAAACGATTTGATCACCCCGGTTGACTTTGGACAGGTGGAAGTGGGAAACCACAATCAGATTGTTTTTACGGTTAGAAACACCGGGAACATACCGCTTGAGCTAACCGGGGATCCTGCCATAGAATCGTCGAGTCCCTTTTTCTCCATCCCAAACCAGCCGGCAAACAGGAGCGTTAATCCTGGAGGCGAAATTTCGTTTGCACTCCGGTATACACCTGTTGTCGAAGGTGAAGACACTGGAACGATAACGATAATGAACAACACTGCTGGTTTGGCGTTTACGTTTAGGGTTAGGGGAAGTGGCAATGAAAGAAGGCCGCAGGTAACCGTAAGGCAGGGCGTTACTACAATTAACCAGCACGGAGCGTTTGATTTTGGCACTATCGCCGCTGGAAGAACCAGCGAAATTACTTTTGCCATAGGGAATTCCGGGGACGCAAATTTGACGTTTGTAAACGTTGACGGCAACAGGGTAAACCTGCTGGACAATTCCGCCGGGCTTTTTACCGTTACCCACCAGCCTACTGCGGCTGCTGTCGTAACCCCCGGGAGTACGACAAATTTTTCAATCAGGTTTAATCCGGATGCGGCGGGGACCAATTTTACCGCCACCGTAAGGATCGAGACAAACAGTCGGAATTACGACGAGTTTTCTTTTACGATTAGAGGAAACGCGCGCGCGGCAAACAGCGAGGCCCGTTTAAGCGATTTGCAGTTTAGCCAAGGTACGCTTACCCCTGCGTTCAATGCGAACATATATGCTTACGACTTGCGGGTTCCGGTGAATACAACTTTGGTCAACGTGCGTCCTACCAGCATGGATGCGAATATAACGTCCATTCACGTAAACGGGGTTCCGCAGGCATCGGGGGTGTTGTCCCAGGATATCATTCTTGACATGACAAGCACGGTGACTATTCTTGTGACTGCGGAAGACGGGACAAGCACCGCGACATACGCGGTGAACATAGTAATCGTAAGAACATGGGAAAGGCTTCATGGTCAAGTCGGCGGAAGGTGGGGCATATTCCGAGCCATAAGCAATGGGCAGGGCGGTATCTATGCCGGTGGTTACGTCGGTAACAACACGGGGGCTCTTTTTAATATTGACGGGAGCGGTAACATACTGGACACGTTTACCTTTCCTTCTTACGAAGGTACCATAGGGCCTAGGGCCATGGGGTCCGCCTATAACGATTTTTTCGCCGTGCACCGTACTTCCGATACAAGGGAATATTTTATAACAAGGGCGACGCACCCTTCCGTTGCCCCCGTTCGTAGTACGTCAACAAGGATCACTTTTCATGGGCACCCCGTGCATATGTTTCCTGTCGGCATTACCAGAAACAACATCAATTCCCATAAATTCGTGGCGGGGAACGCTCACTTTGCCGCTTCGCCCACCGCAACGCAATACAGCCTTGGCATATTCGTAAACCGCCACTTGATCAACGGAAATTGGGAAAGTGGGGTTGCACTCCCGCTAAACATATCGGGAACCAGGGCCGAATCCCAAATTGTTATGGGAATGACCATGCTTGCAAACGGGGACGTTCTGCTTTATGGTAATGCCGAAACGATTGCTGGAAGATCGGTGGCCTTTGCCGCTGCGGTGAATGTCAGCAATGCCAATTCCGGTTTGTGGTCGATCCGGTGGTCCACCGTTTTTGAAAGCGGCACTCGGGCAACATCGCTAAGTCATCATTTTTGGGACAACCAATCGAATTTGGTTTTGGTTGGCGGTTCGGAAGGCGACGGCTTGGTGGTCAGATTTCCTGGAAACGTGACCACTGCCGCTGGTGCAAGACCTGCGGGCTGGCCCAGGCTTGTTTCCGGTATTAATGGTGCTTTTGGCGGCGGGTTGGCCACCTCAAATAATTCCGGATACGTCTTTGTCGGGGAGCATAACGGCGATGTTTGGGTGGTAAAAACGGACCTTAACGCCAATACGAAAATATGGGAAAACTTTTTCGGTGGTACAGGTTCGGACTTTGCGGACGCAATTGTCGAGGTGGCAAGCGGCTTTATAGTTGCTGGGGCCACCTTGTCCCCGGCTGTTGCTGGTCAAACAAGAACCGGTCTGGAAGACATCTACATCCTGAAAATAAACAGTGACGGGACGATGGATTAATTTCAATGGTACCCCCTCTGGTTTTACTAGGGATCTCTGACTGTAAGAAGGCTTAGGAGATTGACGAGGATGAGAAAGTTTTTTGCGGCGACAATTTGTCTTGCGGTGATTTTGACGTCGTGCGAACAGCCGACGGGAAACGAAAACGAGATTCCCCTGCCGACTCTGACCATAAGGAACGAGTCGTCGCACGATTTAAGCGATGTCGGCTTCGCCGGTATTCCCTTTGCAACATCTGGAAACACTTTGCCAGTCTCGGCCCATGCTACAATGCAACTTACGGCAGAGAACGCAAACGCAACAGGGCGCATAACGTTTACACGCAACGATATAGGCATTGCCCTGCGTACTGATGTAATATCAATCAACAATCAGAATTTCACTTTCACCTTTGTCGATAACACGTTGGTGGAGGAGCTAGCAAACACTGGCAACAGAAGGCCGCTGGGGCAGATCAGCTTTTTGTCCCAGCTTGCGGTGGAACGTAGCAATTTGCTGGTGGCAAGGGGCGACGTGGTAAACCTGGGGGATTCCGTGGTTAACACTCCCAGGCAAAACGTGTTCAACATACGAAACACCGGGGTTGGCCGGTTGTTGTTTGGCACAATCGAGCCGGTGCAGATAACCGGCGACACGTACAACGTCTTTTCGGTGGTACAGCCTACGGGCGCGGAAATAGCCCCGAATGACTCCCTGCCGTTTACGATCAACTTTACGCCCAGGGCATCGCAAGCTTATACGGCCACCGTTACGATAAGGTCCAACGATCCGGTCGGTGACCATGTTTTTACGATCACCGCAGTCGGAGTGTCACCGAGACCGATTGCCACCGTTATTTTTGGGGATACGGAAATAGGACAAAGCGGCACGATTGACACTGGCGAAGCGCTCATTACCCTTTACAGAAACATAAACATAGAAATTGGAAACGTCGGCTCGGAGGTTCTTGCGGTCGATACGGCGGACATTACCATAACCGGCACCCATTCGTCGGCGTTTAGCCTTCTTACGTCCCCCGGCGGCAGCATTTCGGTGGGGGCCCAATCCACGTTCATCGTTCAATTCAGACCTATAAGTCAGGGCGAAAACAACGCCATTCTGACGATTCCAACCAACGACGTTTCCCGCAATCCCATCATCGTATTTCTAAGGGGAACCGCGCTTTTGGGTTCCGTCGTTCCGGAGTTGAGGCAGGGCACTACGGTTATAGAAAACGACACCTTTACGTCGCATAATTTTGGGCAGGTAACCGTGGGTACCAACAGCTCCCTGATGTTTACGATAAAAAACGCAGGCAACGTACCCCTTGAGCTGACCGGAAACCCCGTAATAGAATCGTCGAACCCAGTCTTCTCGATTCCGACCCAGCCGGCAAACACCTCGATTGCACCCGGGCAGGAAGCGTCATTTATCATACGGTATGAGCCTACTACAGAAGGGGGGGATACCGCCACCATAACCTTTATGAACAACAGCGCCGCCATGCAGTTTTCGTTTCCGGTAAGTGGAACGGGATATGTGCAAAGGCCGCAGATAACGGTGAACCGAGGGGATACCCAGGTCAATCCCGGCGTGGAAATCGATTTTGGAACCGTCGTTACGGGTGAGTCCGGAAGCCTCACTTTTACCATAGGGAATTCCGGGGCCGCGACCTTGGCCACAACCGGCGATGCCTGGATCGGCATAACTGGTCCCGACGCGGAGCTTTTCACCATAGTTCAGCAGCCGTCTTCCGCAGCCACCGTTCTTCCAGGAACCACCGTTTCCTTTGAGATTCGATACAGCCCTACGGAGGTGGGAACCAACTTTAACGCCCTTGTACAAATAAGCACGAACAGCCGCGACAACGGTGTGTTTACTTTTGTCGTAAGGGGAAACAGTTTTACAAGGATGCCCCAGATAACGGTATCGCAGGGGGTAGACGCGATTAGCCCCAACGGTGAAATCGATTTTGGAACCGTCTTTACAGGAGAATCCAGAAGCCTCACTTTTACCATAGGGAACTCCGGCGATGCAGACCTAAGCGCCGTTGACGGAAGCTGGGTTAGCATAATCGGCCCCGATCAATATCTTTTCGCCGTTATAGAACAGCCCTCCGTAGCAACAACGGTGGCTCCGGAAGGCACTGCGATCTTTACAATACGCTACAGCCCGACGGTGGCGGGAACGAACTTTAACGCCCTTGTGCAGATACGCACCAACAGCCGCAACAACGGAACGTTTGCGTTTGCGATAAGGGGAAACAGCTTTGCAAGGCTGCCGCAGATAACCGTACATCAGGCGGAAGTCGCGGTCAATCCCAACGGGGAAGTTAATTTTGGCAGTGTTGCCGTAAGCGAATATGTCGGCCTTACTTTTGTTATAGGGAATTCGGGGGACGCAAGCCTGAGCGCCGTGGGCGGCAGTTGGGTTAGCGTAACGGGAGCAGACGAAGGGCTGTTTACCGTTACCGGCCAACCTTCCAGCGCAATGAATCTTATCCCTGGAGGGTCGGCGACCTTTACAATACGCTACAGCCCGACGGCGGTGGGAACGAACTTCAACGCACTTGTGCAGATAAACACCAACAGCCGCGACAATGCGGTGTTTACGATTGCGGTAAGGGGGGACAGTTTTGCAAGGCTGCCGCAGATAACCGTGCATCAGGCGGAAGCTCCGGTTACCCCGAACGGGGAGATTAACTTCGGCAGCGTTGCCGTTGGCGAATCCGGCAGCATCACTTTTACCATTGGGAATTCCGGGGATGCAAACCTTAGTGCCGCTGCCGGCAGTTGGGTTAGCATAACGGGAGCCGACGAAGGGCTGTTTACCGTAACAAGCCAACCGTCCGCCGCAATAAACGTTGTTCCGGGGGGCACGGCAGACTTTACCATACGCTACAACCCGACGGCGGTGGGAATCGCCAATGTCATTGTGCAAATACACACCAACAGCCGCGATAATGGGGTATTTACGATTGCGGTAAGGGGGGACGGTTTTGAGAGGCGGTCGCAGGTAACACTGCACCAGGACGATGACCCGATTACCCCCAACGGAATCTTTGATTTCGGCAGGGTGGTCGTTGGCGAATCTGGCAGCGTTACTTTTACCGTGGGGAATGCTGGGGACGCAAACCTGAGCGCCGTTGGCGGCACCTGGGTTACCATAGTGGACAACGAGGCTGGACTGTTCGCCGTGACCGGCCAGCCTTCCAGTGCGCTGAACGTTGCCCCAGGGGATACGATGACCTTTACCATACGCTACAGCCCTGTGGCGGAGGGGACGACCACCGCCGCCACCGTGCGGATACACACTAACAGCCTTGACAACGGAGTGTTCCCTTTTACGGTACGGGGAACGGGGCATGTGCAAAGGCCGCAGATAACCGTGCATCAGGCGGAAGCCCAGGTTCACCCCAACGGGGAAATTGATTTCGGCAACATTACCACGGGCGATTCCAACAGCATCACCTTTACCATAGGGAACACCGGCGACGCAAACCTTAGCCCTGCGGCAGGCACCTGGGTTAGCATAACGGGGGCCGACGAAGGGCAGTTTGCCGTGACTAGCCAGCCTTCCGCCGCGATAAACGTCGCCCCTGGGGGCGCGGCAACCTTTACCATACGATACAACCCGACGGCGGCGGGAATCGCCAATGCCACCGTGCGGATACACACCAACAGCCTCGACAACGAAACGTTTTTATTTGCGGTAAGGGGAAACAGTTCCGACAGGTGGCCGCAGATAACGGTGTGGCAGGATTCAAACGCCATAGTTCCCAATGGGCAACATGATTTTGGCACCACTCTTATATACACGACCCAAACCGTTACGTTTACCATCGAAAATTCGGGCGACCTGGACCTGAATATTTTCGCCTTTGACGGCAACAGGGTAAACCTGACGGGCAATGCGTCGGGGGTGTTCGCCATCGATCTGCAACCCGCCGCCACCGTTGCCCCCGGGGACACGACGACTTTCGCCATACGCTTTTCCCCGGTGACGGCAGGCACATCCCCCTCGGCCACCGTGCGGATAGAGACGGACAGCCGGAACGACAACGATTTTTCGTTCACGGTAACAGGAACCGGTAGGATCTTTGCCATTGGGGACGTAGGTCCTGGTGGCGGCACTATCTTTTCTGCTCAGGGCGGACAGTTTGCGGAGGTAAGCGGGGAACTGGGGGTGTTGAACTGGCATAATGCGTCTTGGGCCGCTCAAAACTACAGGGGTGGCGGTTTTAGTGACTGGCGACTTCCTGATGTTTTTGAATTGGGTTGGATGCGCCAAAATTTGCACGTGGTAGGTTTGGGAGGGTTTGCAAATGCGAGCTATTGGTCGCTTCAGAGTATTTGGGCTGTAAATTTTAGCGGTGGTGGTGGCCTTGTTTATACCGCCTATTGGTCTACCCACCGCACCCGCGCCGTGCGGACTTTTTCCGTTCAGTAAAGGCCAAGCCCCTGGCATGACGGCTGGGGGTACCATTCCAATCTTAGGGAGGTAAAGATGAAAAAAATGTTGCGGCAAGGAGTTTCAATAAGATGAGAAAATTGACTGTCTTGATTTTGGCGATAGCGGCATTGGCCGCCTTCATGGTATCCTGCGTTTCAATCCAGGATGGGCAAATGTCCACGCAGGAAAGGTCGCAGGCAAACGTGGTGGGCTCCGTTTCGGCGCAATTTACCTCGTTCCAGTTCTTCCACAGGGTCAACGAAAGAAACCTGACCAACAGGGCGAGGATCGCGCTTACCAGGGCCGCCCAGCAGCAGTTTGGACCCAATGTCGAGGTAAGGGATATTTCCATTTCCGGCGGCGCGTCCGCTTGGGGCGCTTTGTACGGCATAGGCGTTCCTATAGTGACATCGCTAGTTGGCGGCGCGTATACCCTGATGGTTCTAGAGAATAATCCTTCTGTCATAGGGGTGGCCGCTGGGTTATTCCCGCTCGTGGGCCTCAACCTGATAGGCAATATCCAGTGGATAACCGCCACTGGCGTTGTCGTGCAGCATGGGGCCGTGGCGGTGGGTTCGGGTTTGGATTACCAAAGACTGATGGGCGCGATAGACTCCGCCGCGCAAACCTTAATCGACTCCATACCGCAAAATTCCACCATGGCCATCCTAAACGTGCATTCGCAGGACCCCGCCGCCGCCGCCTTCATTCTGGACGAGCTTGAATTTAGGCTTGTCGGCTCCGTGATGTTCACCATTGTTGACCGGCAAAGGCTTGAGCAGATTCGCCTGGAACAGCACTTCCACCTTTCTGGCGAGGTAAGCGACGCTTCGGCGGTGTCAATCGGAAACATGCTGGGCGCGGGCTTCGTGATAACTGGCGACATAGGTACGGACCTATTGGGGGATAGGCTGATGCTGCGGATTCTGGACGTGAACACTGGGCAAATTATGCCGCCTATGATTTTGGAACGGTTTTAGCGGGATGCGGGGCAATGTAGTTTTCCGCAAACCAACGAAATTGTTGCTTTTTATACCACTCCATTCACTACATGATTTTTTTGAAAAACAACGAGAGTTGTTTTCAGTAATTTGTCAAGAAATCCATCGCCAACCGTTTCAACATAGCTCCATTGACGGGCATTATAGTCGATGGTAACCAATTGATCGAGCAAAACAACACCCGTAGATTTTGCTCCTTCCTCCAATGGAATGTACAGGGGATACTGTCTTTGTGTATTTGAAATCGGTGCAAAAATGGCAATGTTGGCATAATCACTAACAAGATGATGGCTCAAACAAATATAAGGGCGATACCCTTTTTGCTCATGGCCTTGTTTGGGATCAAGATTAATCTTTATTATATCGCCTTGCATTGGGATTTTTTTTACCATTGCTCATTTCCAAGCGGTTCAATCGGGTTTGTAAGTTCCGTCCTAAAGGATTCCCCTGAATAATCTTTGAAAAGATATTCGATTGTTCCTTCCCTTGGCGTTGAGGGCTTGGAAACAGTCAATATATCTTCTCTAACCTCTAGCATGACTTCATCGTTTGCGGAAATACCCAATCGGCGGGTTATTTCCACGGGAATACGCAACGCGTGGCTGTTTCCCCACATGGAAACCGTAGCTTTTGTCTGTAACATAACATACCTCTTGAGATCAAGTATATACAAAGTGTAGATACTTATCAAGGGGGCGAAAGCGTTTGCGTTGTTCGGGATTAAATTATCGCCCATAAACGATCCCCCAATCTTTCAAAGTGACAACGGAAGAAACCAGGCACTCAAGCCTCACTTGTCATTCCCCGCGCTTTTTCGGTATAATACTATCTCCATGGGACGTCGGCAAGTGGTAAGCCACCGGGTTTTGGCTCCGGCATTCACAGGTTCGAATCCTGTCGTCCCAAGCAGCTTATTTTGACGAGGTAAGGTATGAGCAAGGTAGTTTTGGCAGCCAAGAGCAGACAGGAAGCGGGATCGGCGGTGGCCCGCAGGCTTCGGCGCAGTGGCCGCATCCCTGGGGTGCTGTATGGCCGGTCGGGCAAGTCCGTGCCGCTGGATATGGACGAGGTTGAGTTTACCCGGGGCATAAAGGGCATTACGGAAAGCACTATCGTACAGGTCGAGGTTGACGGTAAGTCCCACGATGTCTTTGTAAAGGACACCCAGCGGAACATTATGGACGGGAAAATCCTTCACGTCGATTTTTACGAGGTCGAAAACGATGTGGTTCTTCGCGCGAAAATCAACATTATGGTCATTGGAAACCCGGTCGGCGTGCGCGAGGGTGGTATTCTGGAGGTTCCCCGACAGGTTATCGAGGTCGAGTGCCTGCCCAAGGACCTGCCAGAGCGGATTGTCGTCGATATTTCCGATCTCAAGATTGGCCAGTCCACCCGTGTGCGGGACATATCCTTTGGCAGCGGGGTAACGCTTGTTTCCTCCGATGACAAGGTCGTGGCGCTGGTAAAAATGCCAAAGGGCGCGGCCGCCGCTGCGGCTGCCGATGCTTCGGCGGACGGGGAAAAGAAGGCATAATCTACCAGAAAATACTGGGGGGCGGCGGTGCGAGAGTCTCTTCACTTTGAGGACACTGTTGCCGCCGCGCTGGAAAGCTGTTCCCCTGGGACAATACACCTTGCGTCGGTTTCTGGCGGGGCCGATTCCACTGCGATGCTTGTGGCTTTGGCTTCGTTAAGGGAACGGTGCCAGGTGCGCTGTATTCACGTCGAACATGGGATTCGCCAAGAGGCAGAAAGCCGTGGCGATGCCGAATTTGTCCGCTCACTCTGCAAGAAATACGATATACCCTGTCGCATCGTTTCCGTAAAGCCGGGTAAGGTCGTGGAAACCGCAGGGAAGCGCGGTATAGGTATCGAGGCTGCGGCGCGGCTGTACCGCCGCAGGGCATGGTTTCGGGAGGCCGCGCGGTTGGGCGACGGTACCGCCAGCCACGATTCGGTGCGAATCCTTGTCGCCCATACCGCCGACGACATGCTGGAAACGGTTCTTATGCGCATCCTTCGGGGCGCGGGGCCGTCGGGCCTTGCAGCCATGCCCGCCAACAGGGGGCGAATCCTGCGTCCCTTGCTGGCCCTAAGCCGCCAAGACGTGCTTTCCTACCTTGCCCAGAAAAACATCCCTTGGCGGGAAGATTCCACCAATACCGACACGCGCTATCTTCGAAACCGTGTCAGGCACCGCCTTATCCCCATGCTTGCCGATGGCTTTCCCCAATGGCGGAGGGCGCTTTCCTCGCTTGCCGAAACGCAGTCCCTTACCGCCGATTTTATCGTAAACGAAGCAAATCTCCGCGTTAAGTGGCAAGTCATGCCTGGTACCGAAAGTTTCACCCAAAAAGCCGATGCGGGACTGTATACCAGCGAAGGGAATTTCCTTGCCCAACCTGCGATTATCCGCGAGGAAGCCTTGTTTCAGGGTATAGACACGCTGCTGGCTGGCTCCCAGACACATGAGGTAAAGCGCTCGAACATACGGCGTTTTTCCCAGGGAAAGGTGTCGGCGCTGGACCTGGGGCGGGTGCGTTTACGTCGAAAAGATGGTATGATAACCCTTTCCAGGCAAAGAAACGCCACTGGCTTTACAGGGGCCCCAAAAGCCACCAAAATCGCCGACAGCTCCGAATATGGCTTTTCGCTGTTGATTATTACGCCTGGCTTCTATACTCTTAAAGGTATAGCCGTGGAGGTGGTATGCGGAAACTTGACTTGCGGGAACACGGAGGAATCCGTGTTTTTTGCCACCTTGCCCCTTGTTCTAAGGCCGTCCTTCAAGGAAGACCGCATAGGACAGATTCAAAGTGGCGGCGGAAAAGTAGTAAGCGCGGTGGATTCACAGGGAATCGCCGCTTTCATAGGCATGAATGGCTTGCTTGAGCGTAGGTGCGGTGTATCACATGTTACGAACGAATGTATGTATGTGATAAAAGTAAAAACCGAAAGGAGTACCAGGGGTATAAATGTTCAACGATCAAAACGATGACAAATCCAAGCGGCCTTCGGGTCCCCGTCCCCCATTGCAGGGGGGAAAGCCCAACCCTTTGACACTGTTCCTCTTTCTTGGGGTGGCGGTGATCATTCTGGCGTATCTTTTCCGGGGCAATGCCCCTGCGGCTCCGCTGATAAGCTACACGGAGTTTATTCGCCACCTTGAGATTGGCCAAGTCGAATCCGTGACCATAAACGACAACAACACAATGGAGATAATCCTTAGGGGGCAACCTGGGCAGGCGCCGATCCTTCGCAGGACGCGCATTCCGTATCATGATCCGACCCTGCTGCCCGCTTTAAGGGAAAGAAACGTGAATGTTTCGGGCGCGGTTGCAAGGCCGACCCCTTTGAACGTCCTTATTAGTATCCTGCCCTTTCTCCTAATCGTTGGCATTATCTTTTTCATGTTCCGCAACATGCCTGGCGGGGGTAACCGGGCCTTTCAGTTCGGCAAAAGCAAGGCGAAACGCTACCAGGACGAAGGGAAGAAGGTTGTCTTTTCCGATGTTGCTGGGCAGAAAGATGCCAAGTTCGAGCTTGAGGAAGTTGTCGCGTTTCTGAAAAACCCCCAGAAGTTTACCAAGATGGGGGCCAGGATACCCAAAGGTGTGCTTTTGGTGGGTATGCCGGGCACCGGCAAGACGCTTATGGCCCGTTCGGTCGCTGGCGAGGCTGGGGTTGCCTTTTTCCACATGTCTGGTTCCGACTTTGTCGAGATGTTCGTAGGCGTGGGCGCAAGCCGGGTTCGGGATCTTTTCGACCAGGGTAGGAAAAGCGCGCCCTGCATCATTTTTATCGACGAGCTGGATGCGGTCGGTCGCACCCGTGGCGCGGGCTATGGCGGCGGGCATGACGAGCGCGAGCAGACCTTGAACCAGCTTCTTGTCGAAATGGACGGTTTCGATTCGAAGGACGGGGTTATTATCCTTGCCGCCACGAACCGCCCTGACGTGTTGGACCCGGCGCTGTTAAGGCCTGGCCGCTTCGACCGGCAGGTTGTGGTGGCGATGCCGGATATCAAGGAACGCGAGGCGATTTTGCAGATTCATTCGGCGAAAATCCCGGTAAACAGCTCGGTCGATCTTTCCAGGGTTGCACGGGCGACTCCAGGTATGAGCGGCGCGGACATTGCCAATCTGGTGAACGAGGCGGCCCTGTTTGCCGCGCGCAAGGACAAGCCTGAAGTGGAAATGCTGGATTTCGAGGCTGCCAGGGACAAGATCCTTATGGGTGTCGCCCGAAGTACCCTGGCTATGTCCGACAAGGAACGCCGAATGACGGCGATTCACGAAGCGGGTCACGCGCTTCTACACTATTTCCTAAAAAATGCCGATCCTTTGCATAAGGTAACGATAGTTCCTCACGGACGCGCGTTGGGTATGGCCGTTTCCCTGCCAGAGGAAGACAGCTACAGCCGCACCAAGGGCTGGATCGAGGATCGCATTGCCATCTGTTACGGCGGCTGGCTTGCGGAGAAACTCTTTTACGGCGAGACCACGACCGGGACAAAGCAGGACATACAGCAGGCTACCGATATGGCCCGCCACATGGTCTGCGAGTGGGGCATGGCGGAAGAGCTTGGGCCGATAGCCTACGGCCAGGAGGATGAGCCAATCTTCCTGGGCAAGGAAATCGCCCGTCACAAGGATTATTCCGAGGAAACCGCCCGGCGCATAGATCAGGCGGTAAGGGAAATCCTTGATCGCGCAAGGACAGAGGCGGAACGCATCATCTTTGAGCAGCGCGATGGACTAGAGGCTCTTGCGGATGCCCTGCTTAACCGGGAAACCCTTTCCGACGACGAGGTGCGTGAGATACTTAGGTTACCTGCATTGAAAACGGACCGAATGTCTGCGGACCAAGGGTCTACGGACCAGGGGCCCGGGGAGACCTTGCCAAAGCAGCGGGATGACACCGAAGCTGACGGCGAGAACCAAGAAAACGTTTGAGAGGCCGCCTATGAAGATGCGTTCCATGCGGAACCTGACGGGTATTGTATTTTTTGCCGTTTGCGTAGTTGCATTTGGCGGTATGCGTCTGTTCGCGCAGCCCAACTGGGCAGACGGGCCTAGGGGGGATGCCCTAGTCGCCGAAAGGTTCGTTATCTGGGCGGAGGAGGCAATCGACGAAGGCCGAATGGAAC
>Ga0209755_10003977_pt1 | contig 17900 bp, 13 predicted proteins | sample TergutCo191P1_FD_187301 | JGI IMG/M metagenome (GOLD analysis project Ga0209755, IMG submission 187301) | Cornitermes sp. P1 segment gut microbial communities from Petit-Saut dam, French Guiana - Co191P1 (SPAdes) (version 2) | ecosystem: Host-associated > Arthropoda: Insects > Digestive system...
GGGGGGGGGGGGGGGGGGGTAAATACTGCAATTTTTCCAAAAATACCCCCAGTTTACCGCCAGGCGAGAAACCGGAACCCAAAAAGGCGCAAAGCGTAAAACGCGCAGTTTCGGGAAGTTTTCGCCGTGTTTCGGTGGTTGGTCGCATGGTTGTATTTGTACCATGGGCCGGCTTGGAAAGTCAAGGGGAAAAACGCCCCGATTTGCGTTATTTCCGGGGGGTCGCGTCAATCCGGTTTGCGTCACGGCACGCCTAAGTTACCCGCCATCCCGCGCTCAAGCCCGCAGGGTGACGGGTACGGCAACGCGGTTTTTCCGTAACTTACGAAATTAAATTAACCGGTCCGCCGGCGTGCCGTCACTTGCAAAGCCGGCGTTCGTTACTTATAATAGTGGTGTGATGAAAAAGTACATGGTCCCGTTGCTCTGTGCCCTGCCGCTTCTGGCTCTTTCCTGCGCAAACGCGCCGGCACGGCAGCTTCAGTACTATCCGTGGCATCATACCTACTCGATTCTTTTTAACCCCGATAGCCCGACGGAAGGTCCGCAGTTTCGGCTGGCGCTGACTCTGTTGCGAATAACGTATCCCCCGGAACAGGCCGCGTTCCTGAACAGCGTGCTTTACGCGGCAGGCTCCATGGACGGCTACAGGGAGCGGCTTATAGCCAGAAAACGGGGGGAATTTCGCGACGCGGTTTCGGCCGCCGGGGGCGGCGACTGGCACTACGCGGAATACATGGACGTTCTAATCCGCCACAAAAACGGCGGCATCGTTATAAGGCGCAAAATGGAAACCGTTGCCGGCGACAAAAGCCTGTCGCAGATGCGGTACTACGTCGTGGATTTGGTTGCGCTCAGAAGGCTTAGAATCGACGACTTTTTTCACGACTTCCAGGGCGGCTCGACGCGGGAAATGGTCTACGGCGAACTGCGCCGGCACAGCGGCCTTGCGTACATGAGTCCGCTTTCGTACGCAGGGTTCTTTTCGAACTATCCGGAGCTGAGTTTCAACTTTCGCATAAGCGTGGACGGGATTGCCCTGCGCTGGGATCCGGGGGAGATTGCCCCCCATTCAAAGGGCGGCATCGATCTGCTTATTCCGTGGAGCGCGGCCAGTCCCGTGCTGTGTTGCTGCAGCGCTGAAAAACTGGCCGTATTCGGCATTTACCCCGGTTAGCGCGGGGAAAGGAGCAGAGGTTTCGGCATGAAAATCCGTCCGTTCGCCGCAGTTCTTGCTTTCGCGGTATTTGCCGCAGGGCTTCTTTTGAGCGTTTCGGCTTGTACGCCCGGGCAGACTGCGTCTTACGCCGATGCGGCGGTAATCCGCGTTGTAAGGGAATCCATGGATTTCAGAATGGGGTTGCTTTGGACCCACGCCGATGACCAGTGGCAACTGCTTGTCGAAAACAACTTCGCCGGAAGGCCTGACATGGTGGCGGCGGCGCAGAGGGCCATCGAAATGTACGCCCGGAGCCTTATCCTCAGCCCCACCGAACGCATTTTTGCTATGGACAACGCCGGAAACGTTGTTATGTACACCGGTTCCGTAAACCTGCGGGACGAGGAAAGGGAACCTCTGATGCGGAGTTTGTCGGCGGAAAACCATGGGCTTCAGGAGGCCATAATCGGGGGCGAGAGGAAAGTCTTTCAGGTGTTCCACTTTGCGCCGTTTCGGTGGTATGTACTCATAAGCGAACGCCGCGACGTGTTTTACCGGGCTGCAGCGCTGAAAAACTGGCCGCATTCGGCATTTACCCCGGTTAGCGCGGGGAAAGGAGCAGGGGTTACGGCATGAAAATCCGTCTGAAAATGTTTCTGGTCGTGCTTCCGCTGGTTGTCGCGATTCTTACGCTGGCGCAGGCCGCGTCCTTTTTTAACGCGGTAAACGGCGTAACGCGCCTGGCCAGGGAGTTTCTGGACTTTAAGCTCGGCGGGCTAAGGCATTTTGCCGACAACCAGTGGGATCTGCTGATGGAAAACGACTTTGCCGGCAGGCCGGACATGGTGGCGGCGGCGCAGAGGGCCGTGGAGGCGGAAGCCCAGAGCCTTGTCCGCAGCCCCAGCGAGCGTATTTTCGCGGTGGACTCAGCCGGGAACGTCGTCATGTCCACCAGGCACGGCCCGGATTCCGCTCCGGTAAGTCTGCGGGACGGGGAACTGGAGCCCCTGCAAGAGCTGCTTGCGGAGGGCCAGGGGCTTCAGGAGGCCGTAATTGACGGCGAAAGAAGAATCTTCCAGGCGTTTTTCTTCACGCCGTTCCAGTGGTACGTGCTTTTGACCGAACGCCACGACGTGTTTTACCGGGACGCGAACCTGATTACCAGGCAGGCCGTTATCACGCTGATCGTCGCCGTCGTCCTCATCTCGATTTTTCTGATTGTAATGTCCGGCCGGCTTACCAGTCCGCTGAGCCGCATGGTGAAAACCATGGACGGAATCATAAAGTCGGCGGATTTGTCGTCCAGGGTGGACATCGAGTACCAGGACGAAACCGGAACGCTGGCGGCCACCTTCAACCGGATGATCGGCGAACTGGACAGCGCCTACGGGCAAATCAAGCGCTACGCCTTCGAGGCGGTTCTGGCCGGGAAAAAGGAGGAGCGCATACGGCACATCTTTCAGAAGTACGTCCCCAAGGACGTTATCGAAAGGTTTTTCGCCTCCCCGGAAAAGATGCTCGTGGGCGACAACCGGAACCTTTCCATTCTGTTTTCCGACATTCGCAGTTTCACCACTATTTCCGAGGGAATGGCGCCGGACGATCTGGTTCAGTCGCTGAACCGGTATTTTTCGGGGCAGGTTGACATCATTTACGGTCGCAACGGCGTGGTTGACAAGTACATCGGCGACGCGATTATGGCGTTCTGGGGCGCGCCGGGGAAACACGACGACGACGCGCTCCAGTCCGTGCTCGCGGGGCTGGACATGCTGGACGCGGTGGCGGCCTTCAACGAAAAACAGCGCGCTTTGGGGAAACCGGAGTTCCACATCGGCGTGGGCCTGAACTACGGCGAGGTAACCGTGGGCAACATCGGCAGCGAGCGCAAAATGGACTACACGGTTATCGGCGACTCGGTAAATCTTGCGTCCAGAATGGAGGGCCTGACCAAGGCGTACCATTCCGAACTGCTGATTTCGGAGTACGTTTACGTCGAGGTAAACCGCGTGGGGATTCCGGCGACGGAAAGGCTCCACTTTAGGCTGCTGGACACGGTGGCGGTAAAGGGCAAGACCAAGGGCGTGAAGGTGTACACGGTAAAACGCTCGCTTTCCCAGACGGAAGCGTCCGCGTGGCCGCTGCACAACGAGGCGATGGAACTCTACTACCGGCGCTCGTTCCGGGACGCCGCCGAAAAGTTCCGGGAGGTCTACCGTCTTCTGGCGAAGGATCCCAACGCGGAAAGCATGTACCGCCGTTGCGCGGACTACGCGTCTAACCCGCCGCCGGCCGACTGGGACGGCGTGGAGGTAATGCAGAGCAAGTAGGGCTTCCGGATTCGCGTGTCTAAAAACCGGTGTTGACATTTTGGCGAACTGCCGGCAGAATAACGGTAGACACAAAATATGTTCACGAAAAACCTTCTTGCTGCCGTCTTTGTCATGGTCTGCGGTGTTTTTGCCTTTGCCCAGACGGATTACCATCAAGTAAACTCCAGGCTTGGCGTGTTGCCGTTTACCGGTGGCGTGGGCGGGGACGGGGAGGCCGTCGCGGCGATGTTTTTGTCCCAAAACGTGATTCCCAACGCCTTTACCGTGGTTCCGATACGCGCGGAGGATCGCGCGGCGGTTATGGAGCGTCTGTTCCGGGTTTCCGCCTTCGCCGACTCGGACACGATAGCCGACATTGGCCGCGTGATTGGCGCGGATTACGTTCTTTCCGGCCATATTCGCCGGCTTGGAAACGGAAATCTGATTATCGCCACTGTGGTCAGCGTCCATACTTTCGAACTGGTGGCCGGCTACTACCGAACGTTCCGGAATCTTAGGGAACTTCGCGGGTTTATGCCTTCCATTTCAAGGCACCTTGTGAACGCCACCCTGGAACGGTCGGCCCCGGGGCTGCTTCCCGGTTTGGCGGTTTCGCCGGCGGTTATGCCCGCCGACGTTGAAGGGGAAGCTCCGGACTACGGGCTTTACGCTCAGGCCCTGCGGGACGCGCACGACGCGGAAACGCTGGCGCAGATACTCGCCATAGAGATGCTCAACACCGGAAAGTACGCCGTGATTCCCAGGGCCACCTCCATGCGGGACGCGATTAGGGACTGGGGAAACCGCACCGCGGTCTACGACAGGGAGGAGGCGCTGGACCGGCTTCTGGAACTGCTTTGGGGAATTCTGGAGGCGGCCGGCGCGGAGGAAGACTACGACGGGATAATCGGGGTGCTTGGCCGGGCGGCCGGCGCGGAAATGGTGCTTACCCTGGAAACGCGCGAGATGGGCGGCGTAAGCTCCTTCGCGGCCCAGATTTTTCGGACCGCCGACGGCAGTCCGCTGGCCGGGGCCAGCAGGGGCTACGAGCTTATCGAAACCGGCGTAAACATGATGGCGGAAATCGCCCTGCTGCTTACCGATCCGGACAACGCTTCGGAACGGCTCGCCGCCCTGAACCGCCGGCGCCGGCGCGCGGAACTGTTCGGGGATCCGGCAAGGTTCTGGAGCGTGGGCGTTTCCGCCGGAACCTCCTTTGCCGTTCCCTGGGCAATAGGCACGGTACAGGCGACGTTTGCGCCGTTTCCGTTTTCGTTTCTGCGGCTTGGGTTGGACGCCGGTTTCGTCAGCGCCACCTACGGGGCCGGCTACAGTTCGTTTTATCCGTTTGCCCACGCTGTTTTTTTTATGCCGTTTACGCAAGGCGGCGGCCTGTACGCCGGCGCCGGCGGCGGCTTTTTGGTTGCGCGTTATAACTTCCACGGCCTTCCGGAAACCCGGAGGGGGGCGTTGATGGATTTTACCGTCGGCGTCAACGTGTGGAACATGCTTGACGTTTCCTACACCCTGCGAACGAACTTTTCCACGGCCAACGGAAAAGTCTCCGTCGGGTTTACCCACCGCTTTGGGGCGTGGGGGAGGTGAATATGAACGACAACCGTTCCGGTTCCGGCCGCTTACCGGGTCGTCCGGCCGCGCGTCTTGCCGCCTGTTTTTTCCTTGCCGCCGGCGTTGCGTGCTTTGCCGCGTATTTCACGGCCTGCAGCGACCTGGGCGGGCCGATGGGCTGGGCGACCTATACAATCGTTTACCACGCCAACGACGGAAGCGGCGGCGTGGTTTCCACGACCCACAGGCACGGCGACACCCACAACCTGTGGACGGGCGCGTTTAACCGCATAGGTTATACTTTCGAGGGTTGGTCAAGGGATCCGCACTGGGCGGACGACCCGTACAGAGACCCGAACGAACTTCCGGAATTCGCGGGCGGGGCGAGCGTCACCAGACTGGCCGCCAGGGTTGACGACGTTATAAACCTTTTCGCGGTATGGGCCCCGTATACTTTCACCGTGATCTACCACGCCAACGGCGGAACCGGCGGCGATAACGGGGTTCTTGAAATCGAGTACACTTTTTACGCCGGAGCAAGGCTAAGCCCCAATCCGTTTCTTCCCCCTCCTGGCCTTCCTTACTTCGGCGGCTGGGCTACGTCGCCCGCCGGCCCACCGGAGTTTGGATACGATGAGTTCGATCTCCCGGAACTGCTGAAAAATCTTCCCCTGGAAAACGGCGGTTACATAACGCTGTACGCGCAATGGGTCGCCACTCCCGGCTTCACCGTTACCTTTAATTTCAACGGTGGCGAGGACGCGGAAGGGAGTTACATCGCAACGGAGCGGAATGAACCTGCGGGACGGCTCATGTGGCTTCCAAACCAGTATGGTCTTCCGAATCCACCGCTTTCAAAGCCGAGCCATCATTTCATAGGCTGGAACACTAACGCCTACGGCTCGGGATACTCCTTCATAGCCGGCGACAGGTTTATACCGATTACCGACATAACCCTGTACGCCCAGTGGATACCGATGGGAACAACCTTTACCGTTTCATTTAACGCCAACAGTGCCGGCGGTACCCCCCCCTCCCCGCGACACGTCGATACGGGAAACCCCGACACGGAGCTTCCGGGTCCGGGATATCTTTCCAGGCCGGGGTACAATTTTGTCGGGTGGAGCAGCCACGCCACCGGCCCCGGGGTTATTTTTCCCGTAGGCTATATGTTCAGGCCAACCGCCGACACCACGCTGTACGCCCGGTGGAACCCTGTGGATATCCCCTGGTTTGCGGTAGCCGCCGGCGTTCCAACCACCACGTCGATAAACTTCATTTTTGCGTCCCCGGTTCCGGGGCTTACCGCAGGCAACATTACGGTAACCGACGGAACCGGCGCCGTAACTACGGGCGACTTGACGATGGCGCCTGATGGTCGTTCCGGGGTATTGGCTGTTACCGACGTTACCGCCCCCGGATATGTAACCGTTTCGATTGTCAGCCCCGGAGTGGCAAGCGGCGCGCAATCGGTGGAGGTTTTCAGTTACGAAATAACGGTGCCGGATATTCCCTGGGCCGCGGTTGCGTCCGGGTTCCCATCCACCACGACCATAAACTTTGCTTTTGCCGCCCCGGTTCCGGGGCTTGTCACGAACGATATTACGGTAGCGGGTGGAACCGGAGCGGTAACCACGGGCGCATTGACGATGGCGATTGACGGGAGATCGGGATCATTGGCGGTGACCGCGATAACAACCCCCGGAAGCGTATATGTTTCGATTAACATACCTGGGATAGTCGCCGGGTCGCAAGCGGTGGAGGTTTTCAATCACGAAATAGCGATGCCCGATATTCCTTGGGCTGCGGTGGCCATTGGTGTCCCATACACAACATACATAAGTTTTGCATTTGCGGCTCCGGTTATAGGGCTTGTCACGAACGATATTACGGTAGTCGATGGAACCGGAGCGGTAACCACGGGCGCATTGACGATGGCGACTGACGGGCAATCGGGGTCATTGGCGGTGACTGCGATAACAACCCCTGGAAGTGTATCTGTTTCGATTAACAGACCCGGAATAGCGGCCGGATCGCAAATGGTGGAGGTTTTCAATCACGAAATACCTGTGCCCGATATTCCCTGGGCTGCGGTAGCCGTCGGTGTCCCGTACACCACGTCCATAAGCTTTGCATTTGCCGTCCCGGTTCCGGATCTTGCCACCTCCGACATCACGGTAGTCGCCGGAGCCGGAGAGGTAACCACGGGCGCTTTGACTATGGCGGCTGACGGTCGCTCGGGATTATTGGCAGTGACCGCGATAACAACCCCCGGAAGCGTAACCGTTACGATAATCCGCCCCGGCGTGGCAAGCGAGCCGCACACGGTGGAGATATTGGACTACGAAATACCTGTGCCCGATATTCCCTGGGCTGCGGTAGCCGTCGGTGTCCCGTACACCACGTCCATAAGCTTTGCATTTGCCGTTCCGGTTCCGTATCTTGCCGCCTCCGACATCACGATAGTCGCCGGAACCGGCGCTGTAACCCCGGGCGCTTTGACTATGGCGGCTGACGGTCGCTCGGGCTCATTGGCGGTGACCGCCGTTACAGCCCCCGGGAGCGTGTATGTTTCGATTACCAGGCAAGGAATAGCGGACGGGCCGCACACGGTGGAGGTTATCGGATACGTTCCACTGATTACCTGGGCCGCAAACGCCGTTGGCAGCCCAACCACGACCGCCATCAACTTTACCTTCAGCGCACCGGTCGAAGGGCTCACCGAAAGCGATATCACGATTGTCGGCGGAACCGGCGTGGTAACCACCGGGGATTTGTCCGGAAGCGGAACGTCGCGGTCGTTGGCGGTTACTTCGGTTTCAAGCCCCGGAAGCGTGTTTGTTTTGATTAACGGCCCCGGAGTGGCAAGCGGGCCGCAAATGGTCGAGGTTGTTAGCCCCCATTCCGGGGACTTCACCATCAGCTTCGCGAATTTCCAGGATGCGGCCCCGGAGATAACAGGCCCAACCTTCAGTCTTTTGGGCGCTCCGAGAACCGTCACCGTGCTGGGGCTGTTCCACAGCGTAGAGTGGTGGCAGGGCGGAAGCCTGGTTGCCACGGGCAATACTCTAATTTTGAATTCGAACATACACCACAACCGGACGGGGCAGCACCACGTAACGGTTATAGTCAGAGTGGACAGAGGCGGCGAAATAGTGCCGTACAGCAGAATTGTCAGATTTTGGGTGGAGTTGAATTGATGGGAGCAGGGAACATGCAGACGCGAAAGCGCGATACCGATACGTACACGACAGGTGTTTTCCCGAAGGCAAACGTGATTGCCGTTTTGCTTGTCGCCATAGGCCTGTTGTTCTTGCCCGGATGCCGGAACCCGTTCGGGCGGCAGGATGCGGCAGGGGCTGGCGTACTTTCGCTGACGATTGGCGGACAGGCCGTGGGGCGGACAATCATGCCGGAAGACATTTCGGTAAACGATATTGCCAGGTACGAATTTGAGTTCACCGCCGTGAATCCCCCGGGCGGCGACAATTTTACCATAGTCTTTACGAAAAACGATGACGGGCACTGGACGGCTGACAGGGGCGGCACAAGCTGGCACGGCACGAACATGGCTAGAATCGAACTGGACGAAGGAACGTGGAATCTGACCGTAACGGCATTCCTTGATAGGGAAGGGGGGGGGGGCTATGTCGTGGCCAGGGGCAGCCTTGCGGGTATTGCCGTGCTTCCCGGGGAAACCGTTGCCGGCAACCTCGCGCTTTTCCCGATTGCGGATACCGGTGGCGGAGGCCAAGGAACGTTCTGCTGGGAAATAGGTTTTTCCGCATATGTCACCGCCGTCAGCATGGAAATCATGCGGGTCTATGCTGATGGTACCACTGTTCCACATCTGGTACCTTTTTTCCTGGGACTCGATACCGACGGAACGGCGACCGACTACCGCGATCTTCCCGTGGGCCGGTACCTCGTGGTTTTTACGCTGTACCCCACGTACCCCCCCCAGGATGAGTACGGCGTGGAAGTAAGGGCAATCCTGCACATATACCGAAACCTGATAAGCAGGTTTACCGGCGAGGATGTATTTCCGGATTTCAGTTTCCCGCGTTCGCTGTTGTGTCATATTTTGGACGCATGGGAATGGGATCCGCATAGCAACACCGGCGAATGGGACTTTGTCGGGCACGGAATCACTGCGGGGCATTTCGTGCCTTTGGGAATCAGCGGCATCGACACCATGAACTTTGGAGCCGTCGCTGGCCGGTTCAATACTCTTTCTTACCACAACAGGGCCCCCGATTGCTTGGATGAACTTAAAGCCTTGGTTGACGCCGCGCTAATCGACATAAACATGGATCGCATCATTGCCACTATTGCCGGCATGCCCGGCGCGGATCAGGGAGCCAAGGAAACCGCAATTCGCGCGTTGTCATGGTTTGCCGCCTTGAACACCGATCCCGATTACATAGAGTTTGACTGGGATGGCGATACGGTAACCGTAACCGTGTTAGACATTTATGCGGTGGAAATTGACTTTGCCGAAGATCCCGGCGACATTACCTGGAGTGTGGATCCTTATAACGATCCGTACACAACCGCCATTGACTTTACTTTCAGCGCGGCGGTTGAAGGGTTAACGGTAAACCAGGTTACGGTAATTAACGGAACCGGTGCGGCGGCGACAAACCCTGCGATACCGCCGGTGATCCTGGATGATGACGGAAAACGGTGGAGAGTGGCAGTTAACACAACAATGGCCGGAACCGTAGTGGTCGCGATTAACAGACCCGGGGTTGAAAGCAGCCCAACGCCGATAACAGTTTCCGGGCCACATATTGGCTGGGACGTAACCACTGTCGGAACCCCAACAAGCGCCGTAGTATTTACTTTTGACGACCCTGTTATTACGGGACTGGAGCAACACCATTTTAGCATTTTGCCCGGAACGGCTTCGGTGACGTGGGGAAACCTGACGGGTGGGGGAAATACGTGGACGCTTGAAGTAAACGAGGTAGTAACCGCCGGGAATATATCAGTTCGGATTATCAGGGATGGAGTCGTAAACAAGGAGCAAACGGTGACGGTTTCATCAGGGCTCAACTTTATTGACACGCCGTCCACATTGTCCGCGGGCAGGTCTCATGCCGTAGCCGTCGGAACGGATGGCAGTATATTCGTTTGGGGGCACAGACACACATCTGGTAGTTCTTACGGTTCGGTCCCCACTCGAAGGGTAGTAGGGTTGGTACCGCAACTAGATGGCTGGAAGTCGGTAGCCGCAGGCCAGAGTCATACTATGGCTATTAGGGAGACAGACGGATCGCTTTGGGGCTGGGGGGCTAATTCATTTGGCCAGCTTGGTAACGGCGGAAACGCAAATCTCCCCAGTGCCGTTATTGTTCCGGGGGGGCATTCTTGGAGATTCGTAACTGCGGGCGGGAATCATACCGTGGCTATCAGAGCGGATGGCACGCTCTGGGCTTGGGGGGATAATGGATACGGCCAACTTGGTAACGGCACGACCAGCGGCACTGTAAACAGCCCCGTTCAGGTAGGGACGTATTCCGACTGGAGATTCGTATCTGCTGGCGAAAGTCATACCGTGGCTATCAGAGCGGACGGTACGCTTTGGGCTTGGGGGAATAATGAATTTGGCCGGCTTGGGCTTGGGGGCGATGATGAAACTAACCGTAACACACCCCATCAAGTACAATCCGGTACGACATGGGCTTTGGCATCTGCTGGTACAGAACACACTGTGGCTATCACAGCAGATGGTACGATCTTGGCCTGGGGAGCTAGTTGGGGTCACCGGCTTGGTATCGGTGATGGCTGGAATGCCACCCCCACCCCTATACTTGGAACTGAGGCATTTACTTGGAGGTATGTGTCCACGGGCTATGATCATACTATTGCCATTAGAGGGGACGGTTCGTTGTGGGGCTGGGGATTTAATTCTCATGGGCAAGTTAGAGCCGAGGGTGCTCAAGTTGTCGCATTATCCAGTATAACGATACCGGAAGGGCCAACCGACTGGGCGCGCGTGTCCACAGGTCATAACTATACCATTGCCACTGGAACGGACGGCACATTGTGGTCTTGGGGGTATAATACAGGTGGTCAGCTTGGTCGCGGTGTGTCGCCCCCTGCCTCAGGTCAGGTTGTAGTCCCCTAGCACTACTGCAACGCCTGCTGCAACTGCAGCAACCGCTCCGCTATCTGCTGAAGCTCGTTAAGCTGCCCCTGCAGCCTTGCGTTTTCATCCAGCAAACGGCCGACTTCCGCCGAGTGCTCCGCCTGAAGTGCAGTAAGCTGCCCCTCCAAGTTTTGCCCCTCTATTTCCGCGAGCGCCCTTTCAAGCCGCTCTATCTCCTGCTGGTGCCTAGTTTCGGCCTCCCTGTCGGCCGGCAGAATGCCGTCCCGCATGGCTTCGTAGGCGATGCGGTGTTCCTCTAGCAGGGTTTCAAGGGTGTGGGCCGCCTGAATGTAAAGATCCCTTCTGGACTGTATGCCGCGAAGGGCTTGGACGGCGGGGGTGTAAAGAAACTCGCGCAGCAAGCCTATGGTTAGGCCGGCCTCGGCGAAATTGCTTTCGGCCACCTGCCTGTGGACGCTTGCGAACAAACCGGCTATCTGGGATTCCACCACCGCGGTCTGCGCCTGCTCCCTGGAAAGTTCGGCCAACTCGGCGCGGGCGGCGTCCATGTCGGTTTCGTGCCCGGTCTCGGTCGCGGTCGCGGTAAGCTGTACCCGAAGCGTCGCCTCCTGCGAGCGGGCCGCGTCCAGTATGCGGGAGCGCTCCTCCCGCGCCTCCGCCAGAGCGTCGCGGCGTTCCTCCTGCTCGGTCAGAAGCCTGTACCGGATGGCCGCCTGTTCCGGGGTCAGCGCCTCGCCGCCGATTGCGAGAGCCTTCAATTGCGCCTCGATGTCGGCCAACGAGGATAGTAGCATGTTGATTTCCAGATCCTGCGCCGCCAGTGCCGCGTTGGTCTGCCTTCGTATTTCCTCGATAAGCGCGCGCTCGACATCGTTGAATACCCTTGTCCCCTCGCGGGCCTGCACGTTCATCTCGCTCTGGAACGACCAGAGCATGAGAAGACCGCCCGCAAGAGCCAGTGCCGCGAAGACGTTCACAAGGATTGGGAAAAGCCCGCCGTTTTTCCTCGCCTTAAAGCTCCTACCGGAGCCTAAGGCTTCGCCGTCTTCGGTTCCAATGTTTTCGGAAAGGGCCCGAAGGTTTTTTTCGGCTATGCCGTCTATCAGAGTGCGAATTTCCAGCATCTCTTCCTCGGAAATTTCCGAGATTGCGGCTATATCATTTTCAGAGCTACTGGAGGCCATTCTTGTAGATTGTACCGGCGGTGCCGGGGTATTTCAAGGGCACCGGAGTGAAGACTGCGTACCTCTTGCGAAACTTATGGGGTTTCGCAAGAGGTCTACTGCCCTGCAAAGGAACTTCGCAACATCGACTCGTCAACGATAATCGCGACCCGCCCATTCCTAAGCAGGTTGCGGTTTTCCTGCGTGGAGATTATCTGCAAGGCGTCCTCCCTGCTGATAATCGGGTCTGTGGGGGTTGCGCCGAAAACGCCTCTTGCGAAGATCCGCAGCGGGCGGTCGCCTACCACGGCGGCCACCTCGGGGGAAAGCCCCGTCGGGCCGCCTGCGAAAATCCCCCGGCGGCAAAAGTACCGAACCATCGCGCCGGCGTTGGGGTCAAGCATGTTCCGTTCGAAAATCAGATTCATCTGGCTGTCCCATATCCTGGGGAACAATGCGGGATGAAGCAGCGCGCTGCCTTCCCTCCCGTGAACCTGTTGCTTGTCCGCCGCGATGATTAGAATCCCCGTAAAGGCGGGGGCGGAAACGGGATTGAGCGTCCTTGGTACGTCTATCGGCTGCCTGTGGCGAATAAACGACTGTGTGATTCCCGCGATGCCAAGGGTGTAAAGGGACGAAAGGCTGTCGAACCCCGGCGAAAGCGCGGGCGGCACGGCGCGGGCCTGCAACGCGAGCCTTTCCAGCTCGGAAAGGCTCCATTCACCGCGCCCTATAAGGTCGGCGATGACCGACGAGGAATCCACCTGTATGTTCATGATCTCCGGGCGGATCAGCCGCAGGTACTCGGACGCGATTATCGCCTCGCCCTGCAGTCTGCCCGCCGGCAGCCTGATCCCTGCGGAGGCCAGATCAAGCGAGATTACCGCGTTTATCTCCATCCTGTCCCATTCGATAGCCCCGCTTATGCCCACCCGGGTCTGACCGAAAGAAATCGCGCCGATTAACGGCAGGAAACACGCCAGCAAAACCCCTTTTTTGCGAAACCACCCCATGCTTTTCAACCCTCTCATTCTTCAATTATCGGCACTCTTAGGGCTCTTCCTATGGACAGAGTTTGATTTAGCTCCATATTGTTTGCCGTGGCCAGCTCCTGAAGGCTGACGTTGAAACGCCGGGACAGCGACCACAAAGTATCGCCATGGGCGACTATGTGTGTCCCGTCGAATGGTTGGCTGAGAGCCACGGTATGTCTGACCAAAGGAGCCACGTCCGCACCATTGAGCACCGGAATGATGAGGGTCTCGCCCGGCCTTAGATGCCGGTTGCGCACCCCGGGGTTGTGCCGCTCGATCATGGCGACCGAGACGCCGTAATGCCGGGAAATGGCGTACAGGGTGTCGCCGGGTTGTATCCGGTAGCGGTGATACCGCAGCAGCACCATGTCGCTTCTTTCAAGAAGGCCGGCTATCGCCTGCGCCTGCGCGGCCGGAACCACTATCTCGCGCGAGGGATCCGGGGGGGTGATGCCCTGCAGCAGTTCCAGGTTAAGGCGGCGAAGCTGATTCCTGTCCGCCCCCGTTTCCGTGGCGATCATGTCCAGCGACACCTGCCGCCCCGGTCTGATGGTCGTCCACTCGACACCCTCTGGCCACCAATTGATGTTATAGCGTCTTGCGTTGGAAAGAACGTAGGCCGCCGCCACGATCCGCGGCACGAAGCGGGTCGTCTCCTGACTGATTTCCCTTCTTGCGGCGAGTTCCCAATAGTCGAAAGTCCCCGCCCTCTGCGCCGCGCGTCTGAGGCCGTTGGGCCCCATGTTGTACGCCGCAAACGCCATGGCCCAGCACCCGAAGTTCCGGTAATGCCCCTCCAGCTTTCTGAGCGCGGCCGTGGTCGCCCTGCGGAAGTCCCGCCGCTCGTCCAGCATGTCGGTAACCCTGAGCCCGAAAGGGTCGATGCTGTTCATCATGAACTGCCAGATACCCGTCGCACCCGAACGGCTCACCGCCGTGCCTATATAGTCCGATTCGATAAACGGCACGACTACAAGCTCCGGCGGCAGACCGAGCCTTTCGATCTCGGCCTTGACGAAGGGAATGTAGGTGTGTCCGTTTCTTATCACCGAATGAAGCCAGGCGACGCCGTTGGGCCTCGTGTATCTTTCTATATAGTACCTTGTGAGCGCCCTGTCGAGTTTTTCCGGCACCAAAATGCTTGATGACGGCAAGGGCGGCGAAGCGCGGTGGGCGAACATCTCGGGGTCAAAATCCCCCGGATCGCTGCGGAGGGGGCGATTGCTGCCCTGCAGGGTCGTGTTTCCGGGGGCTTCCTCGTGTTGCCGCGGCGGTTCGTGTGCCGGAAGGTAGGTCGGTTGAACCTCGCCGGGGATTTCGCCCGGAAGCTCATAGGGAAGGATGCCCTCCATGACGGCTTCCGCCTGTAGGCCATGTGTCGTTGCAACCACCAGAAACAGCGTGCACAATACCTTGCATGAAGCCGCCCTGCGTCTTTTTGTCGTCGTCTGTTTTCTCACCAAGATTCTGCTCCCTATAGGGAACCGCTGAATAAATTAGTGGAATCAGCGGTTCCAGCGGACTTTCAGTCCGATGCAATTGCTCCCTGCGGTGCGCAATTGCGGTTAAGTAGCACTGATTTCGGCATCGTAGATGCCGCGTCCCTATTGGATTAAAATCAGTGCTTCCTTCGGATTTTGCCTTTTGGTCTTCGCTAAAAGCTTTCCCCGAAATATATGCCGGCCCATTCCCACCGCCCGTGTACCGACGGGTCGGCGGGAAAGTCCACCTGCCTGAAATAGAAATACCACACGGAAATAACCTGGGGCCAACCCCAGGTTCTAAGGTAAACCTCCGTGCCGCTGGAACGCTCGTGAAACCTGTCCGCGTGGCGGATGCGTGTGTGCGGCGTGAAATACCTCGATATGAGGAAGTCGTGCCTGCTGTCAACATCCCCCTGCCCCCATGAGCGGGTGAAGAAGTTGGTTCTGGACTGTATTGCCGCCATTCTGGCCGTGTTGTTGGTGTCGAAAGAGTTCCTGACCGCAGCGGTCAGGGCGGCCAGGCTTTCGAAAGTCCAGTCCCTGGAAGAGTTGTGAAAGTTCACCTTTCGCCTGGCATGGTTTGCCGCGGCGGGATACCCCGGGACCGGAGGGCTCCCAAGGGCCATGAAGTTGGCGTAGGCCCGTATCGATTCATCCCATCTGCCCACTTGTTCGTAGGCCCGAGCCAGCCTGAACCAGATTACCCCCAGATCCACCTCGGTCGGGAAGCGGGAGATAAGCTCGCGGTAGAGCCATACCTGTTGCGTGGGGTCGTTGTTAAGCTCGATAAGCTGCAGAAGGCAGGTAAGGTGAATCGACTGCCCGTTGACCGTAAGATCGGGATAGTTTTTCACGATCAAGTCGAAGTACCTTGCCGCTATGGGCAGCGATCCCTGTCGCATATAGGCATAGGCGATCATCAGCAGGTGATGAGCGTTGTAGTGATCGTCCGGGAACCTGACCGTCCGATTGCCCAGAAAGTTTATGAGCCTGCCGTACTCGCCTTCCCTGAAGAGATTGTTGGATATTTCCCGTATCACGGCGAAGTTTTTTTCAGGGGAATTGCCCTCGGCGTCGAGAAGCATGAACAACGCCCTGAGTTGATCCTTGTTCTCGCGGGATCCGACCAGAAAATGCGGGTTGATTTCTAATCCGCCGTTGTCCCGAAACGTCGTTGCGGAAACGGTCGCAAAAGCGGCGCAGATTACCAGAATCGGCACTGCGATCATTGCACGCCTTGTTCCTACTTTTCCCATTGATACACCTTTCCCATCCTGCTATACTACACAATATGCCCCGTTTTGCAAAGCACAGATCGAGTGCGAGGCTCATTTTTATTATCGGCCTTATCCTCATGTTTCTTGGCAGCACTTTTCTGATCGGCTCGCCCCCGGGGATTTCGCTGGTTCTGGTACAGGTTTCCTTTCTGCTGATCGCCATTGGCATTGTCTGCGCGGTCCTCGCCCTTAGGATCAACCGCCGCTCGCTGTACCTGTTCTTTGCCGCGCTGTTCCTGCAGGTCGGGCTGTTTTTTTTCCTTTGCGCCATAGATGTCATGCCTTTATGTTTTACCAGGGCGTGGCCCCTGCTTTCGGTCTTTGCCGGCGTGGCCCTTCTGCCCGCGGGCTGGCATCGTTACGGGGCGATAAAGGCCAGCTATATTGTTCTTGCGGTGTCCTTCATCGTTCTTGGCTCGATTTTGATGGTTTTTTCACTGGACATGGTTGATTTTTCGTTTTCGCAGTTCATCATTGAGTGGTGGCCCCTGCTGGTGGCGTTGGCCGGGCTTGTCCTGATACTCGCCGCGCTTAGTTCGAAGATTACCGGGGGATTCAGAAAATGAGCGTTTGCCTTTCGGCGCAGTTTGTGGTATTATAGTACGAGGAGCGAAAACATGGAGAAATATGTTTGTGTGTGCGGGTACGAGTACGATCCCGCGACCGGCGATCCCGACAACGGCGTACAGCCCGGGACCGCTTTTGATGACGTTTCCGCGGACTGGGTTTGCCCGGTATGCGGTCTTGGCAAAGATTCGTTTTCTCCGGCTTCCTAGACGCCATGCTTTCTAGGGAGGATTTTATCTTTACCATAGGGTACGATGGCCCTATGGCGGTGGTGGACGGTAAGGCGAAAAAGCGCTACGGCTCCCTTTCGACAAGGCAGCTTGCCGAGAAAGGGCTTTTCCGCGCGGCGTATTCCTCGGCGGTCTGGTCTAAGGAGGCCGGGGACATGGAGGCCGTGGTGGAAACGTACAACAAGCTTAGCGGTTCGTCCCTTACGGTAAACTCCCTGCTGGATCGCCTGTTCGGGGTTTTCCCCGTTAAGGTGACCCGTTCGGTGGTGTTGTAGTTTTTTTGTTTTCGGGGGTGCCCTGGTTTCGACTGGTACGATTCGGGGTGCAGACTGCAGGTGGAGCGCTCGTCTCCTGATCGGGCAAAAATTTAACTGCCAACAATGACAGTTACGATTTCGCCTTAGCTGCGTAATCGCGTGGAACCATCCCGCCGCCCTGAGGGATGACTTCTGCGTCGCAATCAGGGCTGGTCCCGCCGCCGCTTCCGGAGGCTGCGGGACAAGATTTCCCGGGATACGGGCAGGCCGCGCGCCGTTTAGCCAAGCCTGCCCCGACAATTTGATAAGCGGCTAAACCTGTAGACGTTTGCGTTTCGCGTATTAGGACGCGGGTTCGACTCCCGCCACCTCCATGTTTGGTGTTTAGCTAATTACTTGCCGGGCAAGGAATTAGCTAAACGAGAACGAGAAACAAGGTCTAAAACCGAGGTCTAAAAGTTCGGTTGGGCGGGAAGGAACGGAGCGTATTTCTTCTATATTGTTGCACCGTGTATACGGTATGTCAAAATGACCCAATCAGGCTGTTTTAGACCTTATTTAGACCTTGGAATTCTTTGCGTTTGCCCCAAATGCTGGTAAACCATTGAAATAATCATATTCGGTGGTATTGGCGAATGAGGCCGTGTCAAATCTAGCCTCAAATTTTCAGGCTGGCGGGCGGCATAGTAAAATAATGTGCGGTGCGTCAACAAAATCCAGGCGGGCGGGCCCTGCC
>Ga0209755_10003978_pt1 | contig 17898 bp, 15 predicted proteins | sample TergutCo191P1_FD_187301 | JGI IMG/M metagenome (GOLD analysis project Ga0209755, IMG submission 187301) | Cornitermes sp. P1 segment gut microbial communities from Petit-Saut dam, French Guiana - Co191P1 (SPAdes) (version 2) | ecosystem: Host-associated > Arthropoda: Insects > Digestive system...
CATTCAAAGCGGCGACCCAAAAATCCGTATGGAAATCTACACGCGCAGTGAGTCGCAAGAAGATATATTAAAATGTGCACAAATTCTTTCGGAAGCCAAAGTGCCCATCGTGATTTATGATTTTATTTTAGGACATCCCTTTGAAACCGAAAAGGATTTGCGCAATACACTGGATTTATGCCGCAAACTCGCAAAACCGTTTCGGTTGCAACTCCATGGACTTAGCTTTTTACCCGGCACACCCATTGAAAAGATTGCCGTGGAACGCGGCGTAAAAACATGGGATGAAATCAATGCAGAACAAGCCAGACCCCTGCGTGAACAATATCACTCAATGGCATGGTGGCGTCAAGGACATGGTGCAAACAGTGCCGAAAAAGTATATTGGTACACACTTATTTATTTGACGCAATTTTCATCCGGGGAGCGCATTATTAAAAAAGCATTAAAAAACGATGCCTTGAAAAAAAATCCGGCACCGCTGCTTCGGTATCATAAACTGTATAATTTATATATTAAATTTCAAATGGGATTCCGCAAACTGGGGTTTATTTTGAAATCAAAAACATAATTTAATCAATGATATTGCTCCTTAATCACGGAGACCAAATCATCAAAAGTAACACCACTCCCCTTGGCGAGCATCACCATTTGATTGGCGTGTTCTTTTATTGATGTCATATATTCCGCACGAAGCTGATGAATATCAGGAATGCGCGCATATGTTCCGCGGCCAACCATTGAATCAATAAAGCCTTCACGTTGCAATTGTTCATATGATTTTTGCACAGAGATAACGGAAATATTGTGTGTTTTGGCAAGTGATCTCATGCTTGGAAGTGATGCGCCGTCTTTAAGGATGCCGCTAAGGATTTGATGTTTAATTTGTAAAACAATTTGCTCATACAATGGGACTTTAGAGCGTAAATCAATATAAATCTGCATGTATTATTCCAAGGCCTCCTTTACCGATATGACTGCCGGTTGCGTCATGCGCAAACATCACATTCAGCGTTCGCTATTTCAAATGTATTGCCATAAAACATTGTGTTTTCGTACTTAATGTATTGCATTATTATGTACATTATATAGTATAAATTTAAAAAACAACAGTTTATTTAATAAATTTTATTAAATCTTTCCATGAAATCTATCATTACGCGGTTGCTTTTTATGATATAATTTTTCAGGAACTATTTTACATAAAAGGAGCCGTGAATGAATCAACAAAATAGAAGACCCACCAGACGAAGACGACGTACAAGATTAAGTGTGCTTGGCATCGCAGTGGTAACTGTTTTCATTGCGGCACTCCTTGCCATTGCTGTATATTTCATATTTCGTTTTGAAAACCCGTGTCAATCACAAACAAGTCATGTCGAAACAACACCGGCGCCGACGTTGGCACCCACACAAACACCCCCGCACCCATCTCCCGGTCCGGATGCCACAACCACGCCTGAAGATAACAACAATAATGAAACAACAAACAATGATACGACATCCGCGTCGCGCTTTGCCGCGTTTTCATTCTTTGATCCTGCTCGTGAAGAAGAATATTACGCATTCGCCGCACGGCGTCCGGAACTTACCGATGATGAGGTCGTTTGGATGGTGAATGTTCATCTAAATCAAGAAAATTTTTATGATGTCATCTTCACCATACCGGCAACAGACACGATGCCCTTATTGGTCAATCCCGTTTGGCGGCTGCCGGATGGTTTTGAGCCCGACAACATGGTGGGTGTCAACAATGATGACGACAATATTGTTGCGATCCCCGAAGCGGTCGCCGCATTTCGGTCGCTGCGTTCGGCGTCACGCGCTGCAGGCTTCGATTTGTCCATTACGTCTGGATTTAGAACCGCAGAACGTCAAGCCACACTCTTTGAACGACAGCAGCCGGTTGACACCTCACGTCCTATGGCGGTTGCAAAACCGCATCACAGCGAACATCAAACCGGTCGTGCGCTGGACATATGGGGTCCCGGCAGCGGACTCATGGACTCACAAGCGACATCCAGTGCCGATTTATCACCGGTGGGTACATGGGTTTATGCCAATGCACATGTACACGGCTTTATCATTCGGTACGGATACGATGTCACACACATTACCGGTTTTATCTTTGAACCCTGGCATATCACCTATGTTGGCATTCATATTGCACAATACATGCATGATATGGGCATTCGCTCTCTGGAAGAATTCGTTGGCCGCAATCCAAATGCGACCATTGCAAACTTTGCAAATCCTGCTGCACGTTAGAAATTTTACTTTTATAAATAATTTATTAAAACATATAAAAAGGAGCACGTTATGAAACTATTTATTGACACTGCAAATGTTGAGCACATTAAGGAAATCGAAAGCTGGGGCGTTATCTGCGGTGTAACCACAAACCCCTCGCTCATCGCCAAAGAGGGCCGAGATTTCGCCGAAGTGGTAAAAGAAATTACAACCATTGTGGATGGTCCCATTTCCGCTGAGGTTATTGATATGCAACATGAGGGCATGGTTAAAGAAGCATTGAAGCTTGTAAAAATCCATGAAAATATTGTTATTAAAATCCCCATGACGGCAGAAGGACTGAAAGCCACGCGCATTTTGACATCAAAAGGCATCAAAACCAACGTGACTCTAATTTTTAACACCACACAAGCACTCCTTGCTGCACGTGCAGGTGCAACATTCGTGAGTCCGTTCCTCGGCAGATTGGATGACATTGGCATGGACGGCATGAATCTTATTGAAGAAATTTGTGATGTATTTGACAGACATTGCATTGAAACTGAAATTATTGCCGCATCCATTCGCAACCCCATCCATGTTATTCAAGCGGCAAGACTGGGTGCACACATTTCGACCATCCCATACCCTGTGTTTGTGCAAATGTTAAAACATCCCCTAACCGACAGCGGCATTGACCGGTTTTTAAAAGACTGGGAATCTGTACCCAAATAATGAATTAAATTTTAAACAAAGTATTAACAAACCGATTATAAACCAAGAACAATCAGATAGGAGTTTTTATGAATATTGTAGACAATTTAACCGTAAACACATTGCGTTTTCTCAGCGTAGAAGCCATCCAAAAGGCAAAATCCGGCCACCCCGGACTGCCGATGGGTGCAGCGCCCATGGCACTTGCATTATGGGGTAATGTCATGAACCACAATCCTGCCAATCCTAAATGGCAAAACCGAGATCGTTTTGTTCTTTCTGCCGGACATGGTTCAGCACTTATTTATAGCTTATTGCATGTTTTTAATTACGGACTCACCATTGAGGACCTTAAACAATTCCGCCAAGCCGATTCTTTGACCCCCGGTCATCCTGAATACAAACATACCAAAGGTGTTGAAATTACCACCGGCCCACTGGGACAAGGTATTGCCAATGCCGTTGGATTTGCATGGGCAGAAAAATACATGGGTACGCGCTTTAATAAAGCGGATGCCGCACTGGTAAATCATTTTACTTATGCCTTGTGCGGTGACGGTTGTTTACAAGAGGGTGTTGCATCCGAAGCGATTTCACTGGCAGGAACATTAAAACTGGGTAAATTAATATTATTATATGATTCTAATGACATAACCATTGAAGGCAACACCAATATCGCATTCACAGAAAATATTGCCCTTAAATTCCGCTCACAAGGTTGGCATTACCAAAAAGTTGAAGACGGCAACAATTTAAAAGACATTACCGATGCACTGAATGCCGCAAAAGCAGAAACGGAAAGACCATCCATCATTGAGGTAAAAACCATCATTGGTTATGGTGCACCCAAACAAGGCACGGCTTCTGTGCATGGTTCACCGCTTGGTGATGATGGCATCCTCGAAGCAAAGAAGAATCTTGGCTGGCAATATGAGGAGTCCTTCTTTGTTCCAAATGAAGTTACGGCGGCGTCTGCTGAATGGCAAGCAAAAGCCAATCAAAAAGAAATCGATTGGGTTACATTGGCTTCTGATTATAAAACAAAATATCCGGAAGATTGGCATGCATGGCAATCCTGGCATCAAAAAACATTGCCGGTGGATCTTGATGCATGGGATGATTTTTGGGCATACGAAGGAAATCTTGCAACCCGCCAATCATCTGAAGTGGTGTTAAATAAATTATCACCGGTCGTGCCAAACCTCTTCGGCGGCTCCGCAGACTTATCACCTTCAACACTGACGATCATGAAGGATCGTAAACATTTTTCAGCGGAAACACCTTGCGGCAGCAATTTGCACTTTGGCATACGTGAACATGCCATGACAGCCATTGCAAACGGATTCGCCGCATATGGCGGATTACGGCCCTATGTTTCCGGATTCTTCGTATTTTGCGACTATATGAAACCGGCCATGAGGTTGGCGGCACTTATGAATTTACCGGTTATTTATATTATGACCCATGACTCCATCGGTGTGGGTGAAGATGGCCCGACGCATCAACCCGTAGAACAATTGGCATCACTGCGCAGCATCCCTAATTTTGTGGTGTTCCGCCCTTGTGATACCAAAGAAACAGCTGCGGCATGGAGCTACGCACTCAAACGCACCGATGGCCCGACCGCATTGGTACTTACACGTCAAAATCTTCCGCTCCTTGAAGAGACCGGAAAAAATGCATACCAAGGTGCATACATCCTTAAAGATAATGTCAATCCGTCCACCGGAAAACCGGATATTTTACTCATGGCATCCGGATCGGAAGTTGAACTGATTTATAATGCACAACCCATTTTAAAAGAAGCCGGCATCGCAGCCAGAATCATTTCCGTGCCATCCCTTGAAGTTTTTGATATTCTGTCCGAAACTGAAAAAGAAGCCATTATGCCATCTGATGTGCGTGCACGTTTGGCCGTAGAAGCCGGCGCAACCTTTGGTTGGCATAAATACACCGGTCTTGATGGTGATGTGCTTGGCATTGATCGTTTTGGTGCATCAGAACCGGCAGGTGGTTTGTTTAAAAAGTTGGGTTTCACCGTTGACGCCGTTGTCGCAAAAGCAAAAGCATTGGTACAATAAGCGGCAACCGGGAATTTACTAATGGAGCATATTGAGGAGTGCATGTTTATGACAACATTCGATTATTTAAATACATCGGCACCATCAAAACTCGGATTTGGCGCAATGCGCTTGCCGGAGGTTCATGAAACAAAAAAGATGTTTGACACATACCTTGAGCAAGGTTTTAATTATTTTGACACTGCCTATATTTACGGCGGTTCGGAAGAACAAATTAAAGAAGCACTGGTAAAGCGTCATGCAAGAGATTCCTATGTATTGGCAAACAAAATGCCGCCATGGAAAGTTTCTTCGATTGCAGATTGTGATGACTTATTAAAAGAATCGCTCACACGTTGTGCGGTAGACTATTTTGATTTTTATTTGGTACATTCACTGGACGACGGCGGAGAAGACAAAGTTGAAAGCATGGGCATTTTTGACTGGGCATTTGAGCAAAAGAAAAAAGGATTTGCAAAGCATGTCGGTTTTTCATTCCATGGCTCAACCTCCTATCTGGCACGTTTGCTGGAAAGACACCCTGAGGTAGAGTTTGTTCAATTACAGCTTAACTATTTGGATGTACTGCGCGGCAACGCGGGAGAATGGCAAGAACTCGCCATAAAGCACAACAAGCCCATCATTGTTATGGAGCCTGTTAAAGGTGGATCATTGGCAAACTTGCCGGAAAGCGCCGAAAAAATCTTAAAACAATTTGCACCGGATTTATCCACCGCATCTTGGGCAATCAAATATGCCGCGAACCTCAAAAATGTGACCACCGTACTCAGCGGCATGAGCAATATGGAACAAACAAAAGACAATCTGAAAACTTATGCCAATTTAAAACCCATGTCGGATGAAGAAAATGCATTGATTGAATCCGTATTGTTAGAACTTTCAAAGATTTCATCCATTCCGTGCACCGGTTGTAAGTATTGTGAAACAGAATGTCCGGTGGATATTACAATCGCATCGTGTTTTTCATTGTACAATGATCTTAAAATGGGTGCCTCCGAGTGGAACCGTAAATCTATGTACCGTACTTTACCGGCCGGAAAAACGGCTGAAGCCTGTACCGCATGCGGCAGTTGTTTGTCACATTGTCCGCAGCATATTGACATTCCTCAAGAGCTCAAAGTCGTCGCCGAAACATTCAAAAACTAAGCAAGCAAATAATGATAAAAATGGCAGATTATCTCCCGTTACTCGGGCACAATCTGCCATTTTATTATCGGCTTATAATTCGACGGTTTTGCCAAGCTCTGCGGACAGATAGACACCATTGACCAATTTTTGTGTAATCAAACCTTCTCTGCCATCTACGGTGGAATTTTTGCCATTTGATAGTTCTTCATAAAAGGCTTTGATTTGTTTTATATGCGAAACACCCCAATAAGATGTCATTTGATATTTTTCTTGAGCCTCGGTATCCGGGCCGGCAGTAATCTGTCTTCCGTCTTCGTATTTAATGATGGCTTCTTCCCCAGATACATTAACTTGCCCTTTTTGGAAAATAATCTCTATTTCAATGGGTGCATTGTACGGATGCGATGTTGTGACATAAAAGTTTACGGGCACATCACCATACATAATCATCCCTTCGGCAACATCTTCCACTTCAATATCAGGATGGGCATGATTGGCAACCGTCGCATTTACGGATGTCGGCGTGCCTATAAAATAGTTCATTAAATCCACCGTATGAATCGATTGATTAATCAGCGCACCGCCACCTTCAAGGGCCTTTTTTCCGCGCCAATCAGAACCTTTATAATATGCGTCGCTGCGATTCCATGTCACACGAAGCCAACCCATTAATGGCCGTCCCAAACGACCCGACACAATTTCTTTTTTAATAAGTATCGACGCCGGATTATAACGGTTTTGCCAAATAACACCCAGCTGCTTTTTAGAATTTTTTTGTGCCTCAAGCATGGCTTTCGCATCGTCTACTGTGGTCGCCATTGGTTTTTCTGTCAACACATGATATCCTGAATTTAATGCATTAATGCTCACCGGCGCATGTAAATAATGCGGAAGGCACAAATGAACAACATCAAATCCACCATATTTAAACATTTCATTTGGATCGGTAAAACATTCGCAGCCGAGTTCTCTGGAAAATGCAATACCGGCGTCCAATCTTTTGTCACAAACAGCAATAATTGGTATATCGATTTCTTGCAGTGCTTTGATGTGCATCGGCGCAATGGTTCCCAGCCCGATGATTGCTGCTCTTAATTTGGTCATCTCGTTACCCCACTCTATTCATTTTTATTACATTTAAACCTGCATTCATGCCGTCATATACCGCTTTTGCAATTTGTTTAAGCCCACCGGTGCAATCCCCGGCCGCCCATAATCCGGGCACATTGGTTTGCATGTGCTCATCAACCGAAACGTATCCCTGGTGAATTAGAGCACCGGCTTTTCTGGCAAGATCACTGCCCCCGGCGGAACCCAGTGCAATGAATAAACCTGAAAACGGCATTTCATGGCCATTTTCAAAGACAATATGTTCTAATGTTTTTTCACCGGAAAGCCTTTGTATTTTGTCTGTAATAATCTCAACTTCTTTTGGAAAATCACATTGAAGTTTTTCGCCATTGGTTAGGAGTGTTACTTTTGATGCAATGGGTAATAAATCATGAACCTCACTGAGTGCATATGCTGCGTTCCCAAGCACCGCAACATTGCGTCCACGATGGAAAAATCCATCACATATGGCGCAAAAGCTAACACCTTTTCCTTCAAACGCCAATAACCCCGGTATTTTCGGTATGGTATGGGATGCGCCTGCTGCGAGGATGACCTTTTTTCCAAAATACACATTGTCTGTTGTTGTGATTTTAAAATGCGTTAAATCTTCACTGATCATAAGGCCGACGACTTCGGCTTCTATAAGTTCAGCGCCAATACTTTTCGCTTGAATTAATCCCATCTGAACCAGTTCGGTGCCGCGAACCGAAGGATTTCCATAAAAATTGTCAATCGATTCGGCTTTGGTAAGTGCACCGGCATTTTTATATATAATCTGTGTCGTTAAGTTTGCGCGTGTGGTGTATAATGCCGCAGATACACCTGCCGGGCCGCCACCAATGATGACTACATCTTTCATATTATAATACCTCAGTTTTTAATTTGTTAGCGTAAACTACAAACAATGTGTACATTATAATCGCAATTTTCATTTAGTGCAAACCATGTTATAATAACCTTTGGTCAATGAAGCGTTACTGCAGTTAGACCGATTTATGACGCCGACAAAGGAGACATGGAATAAAAAATGAAATTAGGCATCGTAGGATTACCCAATGCAGGCAAAACCACTTTATATAATGCCATCATGCAAACAGAAATGGAAACCTCGAACTACCCCTACACCACCACAACCCCCAATCAAGGACGTGCGTTGGTGCCCGATGAGCGTTTGCTCAAATTGGATGAAATTTATAAAGCGAAAAAAACAACCTATGCAACCGTTGAAATGATTGACATTGCGGGTGTTGCGAAAGGCTCCAGCTCCGGCGAAGGCATTGGCAATGCATTTTTAGGACTGATCCGTGAAGTGGATGCATTGGTGCATGTCGTCCGCTGTTTTATTGACGATAATGTGGTGCATGTTTATGATTCTGTAAATCCTGTCCGTGACATAGAAACCGTAGACTTAGAATTGGTGTTTGCAGATTTAGAAATGGTTGACCGCCGTTTAACAAAAGTTGAAAAAACAGCGCGTACCGACAAAAGTTTTCAGCGTGAGTATGAAATTTTAAAAACAATCAAAGAATGCTTGGAAAACGGCAAGGCAGCGCGTTCATTAAAATGGGACGATGAAGCAGATCAAAAACTGGTGGAGAGTTTTACACTCGTCACCACCAAGCCGGTACTCTATGCCGCCAATGTTTCCGAGGATGATTTGGGCGATATTCAGCCCGGATCTCCGCTCGAAGCGTTAAAAAATTACGCAGAACAAGAACAGGCAGGATTTATTACATCGTGCGCAAAAATGGAAGCAGAAATCGCCATGTTGGAACCGGAAGAAAAGGAAGAATTTTTAAGCGATTTGGGATTAACCGAATCCAGTCTGGATCGTTTGATCAATGCCGGATATGACATGTTGGGCTTAATGAGTTTTTTAACCGCAGGCCCTAAAGAAGTACGAGCATGGACCATACGCAAAGGCCTTAAAGCACCGCAGGCTGCCGGAAAAATCCATTCAGACCTCGAACGTGGTTTTATCCGCGCAGAAGTGGTTGCCTATGATGACTTGATTGCTTGCGGCACTTATCAAGGTGCAAAAGAAAAAGGATTGGTACGCGTAGAAGGCAAAGAATACATCGTCAAAGACGGCGACATCTTAGATATTCGATTCAATGTATAAAAAATACCGGATTGTCAGATAATCACATCATGCAATCCGGTATTTTTATATGTTTATGAATGAATAACATCATATGTCCTGATTTTGATTTTTTCCTTTATGCCGAACCGTCGAACGTGTTTGAAATTCGCCGGAGATGATGCTGATATTGCCATCGAGTTCTAAAACCGCTAAATCTACATCGTTTAAATTTTTTGCGCCATGCTCACGCATGGCTTCTTCCAGTTCATTCATGGAAATGCGCGTTTTTTTAAGATTATCAGTCATAATTTTTCCGTTATAAATTAACATTACTGTTTGTCCCTGCATCAGTTGTGATGCCATAGGAAATTTGTACAAGATGTATTTAAATAAAAAATTCATGATAAATAAAGTCACCGCAGAGACAAGCCCGCCGAAGAGCGATGTATCTGACCCAACCATTGCATTTTGTACCGCATTGCCAATGAGCATGACAAAAACAAGGTCGATTACAGACAATTGCGCAATTTCTTTTTTTCCAAAAATACGCAATGCCGCAATAATAAAAATATATACGGCGGCAGTGCTCAACATAATTACTATGTAATCCATGGTATTCACTCCAATATGTGCGGCTTATGATTATTTTATCACTCTGCCGCACGACCGTCAAAACAATATCCCATATGAATGCATATATCGGTACATCATATCTTCATATTTTTTGCAAACAAAAAGGCACTTCGTCATAAGAAATGCCTTTCATATTAAAATTTTATACTTCTTCTTTTTTACCCTTGAGCATCATATACCATACACTGCCGGCCAAACACACCGATGAATATGCACCAAAGATTAAACCAACCATGATGGGCAATGTGAAATCCCGAATGGCGGCAACACCGATGATGTAAAGCATCAAGACGGCGATGAATGATGAAATCGTAGAGAACAAGGTTCTTCTGAGTGTTTGCGTAACAGAGGTATTGATAAGATCCTTGTACGATGATTTTGGCATCCGTGTGCGATTTTCACGAATCCGATCAAAGATGATGATGGTTGCATTGATTGAATAACCCAAAGTGGTAAGAATAACCGCGATGAACGCATAATTAAGCGGGATTCGTAAAATGGCATAGATACACAGTACAATCAGTGCATCATGCAGCTGTGCAAAAACGGCTGCCGCACCGGTTTTAATGTTTCTGAAACGAATTGAAATATACGCAAGCATTGCAAGTGCAGCAACCGCCACCGCAATGATGGCACTGCGTCTCATTGCCGCGGACACAGCCGGTGACACATCCGCATACGTAAATGCATCCGCATCAATATTAAAATACCGGCTCATTTCGGCAACCAGTGCCAAACGGACATCAGCATCCACATTTTGTGTTCTGATCATGACCGTGTTGGTGCCAATCACTTGCTGTACCATAGGCGCAGACTCACCGGTTACATCACGCACAATGCGTTCAACATCGGCATTATTAAAGCTGCGTCCGATGTCTACGGTAAAAGAGGTTCCGCCGGAAAATTCAACATCTTGATTGAAGATGCCGTCACCGCGCACCCCATTAAAGATGGCAAATGCCAAACCAATGGCAATGATGGCACCGGAAATTATAAAATAAATTTTGCGGCGTTCCACAATCGGTTGCACCGGCAACTCGACGGTGTTTGCCACGCCATCCGCTTCAATTTCTTGTTTTTGTTTTTTAGATAAAATATGGGATGCTTTCACCACACCCATATCCATCAAACATACGGTGATGATGCGTGTGACAACGATGCATGTAAACATAGAAACCACGATACCAATCATCAGCATTTGTGCAAAACCCATGATCGGACCGGTACCCAGCCAGAAAAGCACCCCACCGGCAATCAACGTGGTTACGTTTGAATCGATAATCGCAGGCAACGCACGGCGGTATCCGGTGCGCATGGCACTGCGCAAAGTTTTTCCTTGCGCAACCTCTTCACGAATACGCTCAAAAATAACAATGTTGGCATCGGTCGCCATCCCAATGGATAGAATCAAACCCGCAATGCCCGGAAGTGACAATGTAATATTAAAGAATGAAATAATCAGCAAAACTATGGTGACATAAATAATTAACGCTAAGTCGGCACACAGTCCCATGGTTTTATAAATAAATGCCATAAAAATGAGTACCAGTGCCAAACCGATGATGCCGGCGATGACGGATGTGCTCAGCGCATCCACACCAAGGCGAGCACCCACACGATTCATGCTGATGGCATTTAAGCCAAACGGCAGTGAACCTTGACGAATAAGCGTCGCAAGTTCATCGGCACCTTCACGTGAAAAATTACCGGTAATAACAGCACTGCCATCGGTAATGGCAGCATTGACCACCGGACTGGAAATGAGTTCGTCATCCATAAAAATATGAATCGGTCTGCCAATATTGTTGCGGGTTGCATTTGCAAAATAAGTGGTACCCTCTGCTGTAAATTCAAGCTGCACAACGATTTCATTCATGCCGCCATGTGCTGCTGTTTGCACTGCAGGGGTTGCTCTTGAAACTTGAGCACCGGTGAGCAAAACATAATCTTCTGACAACATAAATGCACCAAAGGAGCGTTCATCATCAGGGTCTCTGTTCTCCCATGCAATCACACCGTCATGCGAAATGAAAAACAAAATCGCAGTTCGGCCAATGTCTCTCACCGCCGCTTCCGCATCATCAACACCCGGAATATCAACGCGTATTTGACGTGTACCTTCGATGATTACGCTGGCTTCAAGATAACCCAGTGAGTCTAATCTGTTTCTTAAAAGACTGGTCGCGGCAGTCATGCCGTCACCGGTAACATCATCATCCGCAGTCAATGGCTCGGCTTCATATAAAATACTCACGCCGCCCATTAAGTCCAGTCCTTGACGAATCGTAAATACTGAACCATTTCTGTTTGAACCGATGCCCAAAGCCGCAATGGTGATTAAACCCGCCGTTGCAAGCAAAATGGCACACAGGATCAATGCACTTTTTGTTTTCATTTTTATTGCACTCCTCATTTGAAATAGTCAACCGAAGAATTATATCACAAAAACGCTTGATTGTAATGATGCTGTAATAAAAAAATCATTGTACCGATCACAGCACAATGATTTTTATTAAATTTTGCAATAAAGCGTTATTTCATTTTATTTAATCGCGGTTTCAAGCGCTTTCACTGTCAATTTGATGCAGTCTTCAATGTCTGAAAGCGCACACATCTCTGATGGACTGTGAATGTATCTGGATGCAATCGAAACAACCCCCGATGGCACCCCACCCTTTGTAACATGGATTGCGCCGGAATCCGTGCCGCCCATTTCAAGGATTTCAAATTGATGCTTAATTTTGCCTTTTTTTGCACAATCTTCAAGATGCTTGATGATGGTTGGGTGACAAAGCAGGGATGCATCTTTTAACTTGATTGCAGCACCGCCGCCCATTTTAGACGGAAATTCACGTGACTTTGGCGTGTCGGCTGAAATGGTCACATCAAAGCTCAGTCCATAGTCTGGATCAATGGCATAAGCGGCTGTCTTGGCACCGCGCAGTCCCACCTCTTCTTGTGTGGTAAAGACGAAATGCAGATCAAAAGCCGGTTTTTTAATCAGTTTTAACGCTTCGACCATAATAAAGCAGCCAATGCGGTCGTCAATTGCAGGTGAAATAAATACATTGTTGTTCACAACCGGTGCGGCGTCATACACACACACATCACCAATGGAAACATACTTTTCAGCATCTTTTTGATCAACAGCGCCAATGTCTAAATACATCTTTGCAAAGGCAAGATCGTTGGGACTGTCGAGTCTTTCTGCGGCACACACCGCTTTGGTACCGTTTGCAAAGGTGAAACGTTGCCCATAGCACATATGCGGTGATTTTCCGCCGATGGTGCTAAAGTATAAAAATCCTTCTTTGGAGATGAATGTAACCATGAGTCCGATTTGATCCATATGACCGGCAAGCATCATTTTTTTACCGGGGCCTTTTTTGTGTGCAATTAAATTGCCCAGTGCATCCACAGAATAATCATCAATATGGTCTTTGATTTCTTCAAGAATTACATTACGGATTTCTGCTTCATGACCGGATGGACCGTTGACTGCGCAGATTTTTTTCAAAAATTCGATATTCATTTATTTTCCACCTCTTTTTGCATAATCATTGATATAAGCATCAACCAGCTTTAATAAATTTTTATAATCATTTTTATCCATGACCGAAACCGGTGAATGGATATAGCGGCAAGGAATCGCCACGCCAATGCATGGCATGCCGATACCGGCGGTATGATAATTGCCCGCATCGGTACCGCTCATGCCGGAACGTCTGAGCTGATACGGAATTTTCTTTTCAGCCGCAACACGCATGATGTCATTTAAATATTCTTTTTGATAAATGCTGCTGCGGTCCATCACAGACAGTGCCGGACCGGCACCTTGAGTGGTGACATGTTCATGGACTTCAATGCCTTCCATATCCGCACAAATGGTACCCTCTAAATTGATGAGCAGGTCCGCTGAAAGTGCCTTTGCGGCAACGGAAGAGCCACGCAATCCGACTTCTTCTTGCGTAACAAACAGTCCTGTGATTTTGTATGGTGTTTTTGATTTTAACAATTCAATAATGGCGGCGCAGCCCACACGGTCATCCAGTGCTTTGGCCTTAACCTTGCTTTCACCAAACTCTGTAAATGCAGAATCAAACCCAACCCAATCACCGGGAGAGACATGTTTTTCAGCGTCTTCTTTTTTATCACAGCCAATGTCTACATAAAGTGCGTCAATCGAATATACCGAGCTGCGATCATTGGCGGATTGTAAATGAATGGGTTTTGAACCCACAACACCCACAATTTTCTTCTCACCAACCACCACACGCATAGACGGCAACAGACGCGGATCAACGCCCCAGGACGCAATCTTTAAGGTGCCATCGCCATTGATGCCTTGTACACACAATCCGACTTCGTCCATATGCGCGGACAGCGCAATGTGTTTGCCTTTTTTCTTTGCGTTCTTGGTCACAATAAGATTGCCCATACGGTCAACCTTCATGGAATCTACATAGCCTTCCAGTTCTGATTTTATTAAGGCCCGAACTTCGTCTTCAAAACCGGGCAGACCAAAAGCAGAGGTTAATTTTTCTATGAGTTTTAAATCCATCATGCCTCTTCCTCCCAGTTTTGTAATGTCATAATGTATTCCGAAATCAGTCGTCCGCATGTTGCAATATCTGACGGCACCAGGGTTTCAACCGTAGAATGCATGTATTTCAGCGGAATACTCAGCACACCGGTGATGACGCCGCCTTCTGCCACTTGAAATTCTGCGGCATCGGTTCCTGTCATACCATGACAAACTTCAATATTAAATGGAATTTTTTTATCCTGTGCAACCTTTTTCAAATCATTTGAAAGTTTACGGGTGCAGTTGGGGCTATACGTAATGGTTGGGCCTTTGCCCAGTTCAAACGCATCAAAATCGCTCAAACCGGCTGTTTTACCAAAAGTAACATCGACTGCGATGCCGATGTCCGGTTTTAAGACATATGTGATTGTTTCAGAGCCGCGCCCACCGACCTCTTCTTGTGCCGATGCCACAAAATATACATCAGCATTGTGGTTAAAGTGTTCAAGATTTTTTACCGCTTCATACATGGCAACGACACCGGCAATATTGTCCAGTGACTTTCCGGTGAGTTTGCCATTTTGCATTTCGCCAATGTCTTGTTTAAAGGTGATGATGTCACCCACTCTGATGCGTGTTTCAAGACTTTCTTTTGAATAACCGGTGTCAATGACGATGTCATGCATTTGCACGGCTTTGTTACGTTCTGCCGGTGTGGTTAGATGCGGCGGTTTGATGCCGATCACACCATACACTTTTTCATGACCATGAATGATGACTTCTTGTGCAAGCATGTTCCGTGCGTCAACACCGCCAATGCGAGAAAATTTGACAAATCCATTGTCACAAATCGCAGAGACCATCATGCCGATTTCATCCATATGCGCCATAATCATCACTTTGGCACCTTTGCCTGAGCCCTTTTTATGGGCGATAAAATTACCGAATTTGTCAACAGAACATTCGGCATAGGGTGAAAATGCTTCTGTGAGTACCGGCACAAGTGCTGTTTCGTATCCGGAAACATGGGGTACCGCATTCATTTTGACCAAAAAATCTTTAATTTCCAAAGCACACCTGCTTTCTGTATAGTTTTTAATGAATACATGGTATTGTAACATAATTCTAATAATTTTGACGACTGTACTTGATTAAATCCAAAAAAATTGTCATAATTCAAGTCATGCGTCAATGACAGCGAAACAAATCAGTCCGGCTGCGGTAAACTTCCAATTTTCAAGAAATGACTATTGTAGGCATAAATAAATTATAACAACATACAAGGAGCACAACATGTCTGAACAACAAAAACAACGCAAAGATCGTGCGGTCGCAATATTTATGGCAATTGTCGCACTCACCGGTCTGGCACTCGGACTTTCCGACAGCATCATTTCAAATTATTTTTATGACGCATTCGGTGTCGATGCTTTTGAACGCGGCATGATTGAATTTCCGCGTGAGATGCCCGGTGTCATTTCTGTTTTAATCGTGTCCGGCTTTGCTTTTTTAGGAAATATTAAACTCGCTATTATTGCGCAAGCACTAAGCATCATCGGCATTTTTGCACTGGGCTTAATACAACCGAGTTTTTCCATCATGCTTATATTTTTATTTATTAATTCTTTGGGGATGCATTTGTTCATGCCCTTGTATGATTCCATCGGCATGTCGCTGGCAAACAAAGGGAAATTCGGCACCATCATGGGAAAATTCAATGGTTTTCGCACCGCGTTTTCATTGCTGGCCGGTGTGCTTGTGTTTTTTGGATTCCGATTCGGATTCTTTTCATTTCAAACCCCCATCATCGTGCCGTTCATCATCGCCGGAATTTTGTTGACCGGTGTGTTGATTTTGCTCATTGTTATGAGAAAATACACCGACGACATTAAGGCAGAAAAAACAAAGTTTATTCTTAAAAAATCATATTTTAAATATTATTTATTGGCATTTTTGTTTGGCGCACGCAAACAGATCATGTATGTGTACGCACCATGGGTGCTTATTGAGCTGCTCGGATTTGGCGCAGACAACATGGCATTGCTCATCATCACCGGTTCTGCCATTGGCATATTTTTTATCCCCATGGTGGGCAAATGGATTGACAAATACGGCACCGCCAACATCATGATTATTGAAGCGTGCTTATTTTTAGTAATCTATCTGGGTTATGGCATTGTGTCTGCCGGACTGCATGGCGGATGGCTGCTCAATGTGCCGATTGTTGTTGCCGCGGCGGTGGCCGTCAACATCATTGACCGCATGACCATACAGTTTGGCATGGTACGCAATGTGTACATGCGCTCCATCGCAGAAACACCGGAGGATGTGACACCCACCCTCGCCACCGGCATGGCACTGGATCACATTGTCAGCATCGTTTCTGCAATGTTCTGCGGATGGCTCTGGTTTGAATTTGGGCCGCAATATGTATTTGTCTTTGCCGCCGTGCTGGCACTGGGCAACATCATCGTCGCCATGACGATTAAACGGAAAAAAATTAATTAAGATGAAATACACAGTTTTAACTTGTTATCGTAAAAATGAAAAATCGTAAAACCGGAGTAATGATGAACGTATGATTAAATCTTTTTTAAATTGTGTAAGACTAAACCAAAGTAAAATAAAAATTGTATTGTTCACAATCCTTATTTTACTAATATTTTTATTTAATATCCCCATTCCCATTAATAGAACAATTAATGCTCTTGAAATATCATTAATTGATGAAACACATGTTAAAGATAGGGTTGTTACAATTCAAGGCCACTATCATTTTAATCTTTTTGTAAGGCATCACCGTTTTACAGGAAGCATCAAAATTGAAGAATATCCTGAAACGCATTATGAAATGATTCCATTATATTTAACACAAAATAGAGATATTTTTAATGGTTTTAGATGGGATACATTAACATATCACTGTTATGCGTCAAGGATATTCGCAATGATTTACACAAGACCACTGTTCGTGAACACGGTTATTGTTCTTAATAATGATCATATGATTATGGATTTAATGACATCACCATTAATAATATTAAACGCAAACACAAGAGAAAAAGCACTTCAATATTTAAATGAAATAATTAATGTTAATACATTCAATAATGGGAGTTCTTGATTTTTATTCGAATCATTTGTTGGTAATTGGTAGTTTTTTGATTGCGATTTACATTTAAACGTTTTTAAAAGAAAAACTGGATTAATCAACGATTTTAGAACCGTACTGCCGTTTATTTTACAACGGCTGCTTTTTTATGTTGGGGCTGTCTCATTAAGGCCCGGAAAAAAAGCGAGAGAGGCGAATGAAAATTCAACCAACTCTCGTTTTTTGTTGTAAAATGTAGTTATGAGAAAACAAATACAACGAGAAAATGATACCCTAAATT
>Ga0209755_10003979_pt1 | contig 17895 bp, 12 predicted proteins | sample TergutCo191P1_FD_187301 | JGI IMG/M metagenome (GOLD analysis project Ga0209755, IMG submission 187301) | Cornitermes sp. P1 segment gut microbial communities from Petit-Saut dam, French Guiana - Co191P1 (SPAdes) (version 2) | ecosystem: Host-associated > Arthropoda: Insects > Digestive system...
CCCCCGGTCTTCTTTTTATGGGGGTATGTTAAGGATAAAGTGTTTTTGACACCAGTTCCAGATATTACAAATTTAAAGGCAAGAATAACAGATGCGTGTGCTACAATAACTGAAGACTTATTGGAGAACACGTGGAGAGAAATTGATTATCGATTAGACCAGGGGTCTTCAAACTAGCCCTCAGTGACCCACAGGGGGTCTCTGAGGCATTCCAGGGGGGGGTCTGTGACAGATAAGGGGTCCAAAGGGGGTCGGTGGGGGAATGAGAGTTCATGAACCTCAGGGATAATATAAACTAGTGTAAATAGTTTCTTCAGTGAATGAGGTCATTGTTTACTTTAAAACTTCCTGCTCTCTAAGCAAGACTGCGCTGTGAGCGCAGTGAGACCTGCGAGGCTTCAGAATGCAGGTTAGTCTCTAATTGAACTGTCAAAGAGAAGACTTCTTGTTCCAATAACTTGTTTTATTTCACCAGCAAGTCCAGTTTCTTCAGCCTCTGTCGGTGAGCAAGGTCAGTGGGAGGAAAACCAACCAGTATAAATTTCCAATTGCATTATTTCTTTCACAAATGTTAACAAATTTTGACATACGCATGACAGAATTACGGACCTACGAAATGGTATAAATATGTATGTATGTATGTACTATGTACCAAGTTATTCAAAAAGTCCTGTCATTTTTCAAAATACAGCTTTTTTTTTTTGGTATAGCACTTTTTTGCATTACCTGGTAGAATTAAAAAAACTGGGGTATAAAATAAAAACAGTTTTATTGTTTTTAGCAAATATTCTTGTCATTGGTTTTTAGGGCTATGGCAGAGAGTAAGAAAAAATGCAGACAGTATAGTCAAGATTATCTGAAATTTGGATTTGTTGCTTCAACTACAAATGAGTCAATTCCCATGTGCCTCTTTGCGAAAAGACTTTTAGCAATGATAGCATGAAGCCTTCTAAGATGAAAGACCATCTGGAAAGAATTCATTGTGCCAAGAAAGAAGCAGCTTGACTATTTGAAAGCACTAAAAGCGAAATTCTGGAGCCGACCATGTTTGGAAACATTTTTCAAGTCTCCTGCAAATGCTGATCTTCAAGGAGGACAGAAAGCCTCGTACAACATAGCCCTCAGTATTGCAAAGAAGGGAAAGCCTTATTTGCATCGGTGAGGAAGTGATTGTACCTGCTGTTGAAGAGGTTATTAGAAATGTGATGAAGACAAACCCTGATCCTGTATTGGAATTGGTACCATTGAGTGCGAGTACAGTGAAATGTCGAATTGATGAGATGACTCACAATGTAAAAGAAACTTTATTATCGGAGCTACAGTGCTCCAAGTTTTCACTACAACTGGATGAGGCAATGTTTGGCAGTTCTAGTGTACTGATGGCTTATGTAAGGTACTTTAGTCCAAGTCTCAAGGGTGTTACCGACGAGTTTTTGTTCTCAAAGTATCTAGAAGGCGATTCTAAAGGAGAGACTATTTTCAGATGCATGGAAGAGTATTTGCAAGAACAGAACATTAGTTTGGAGAATATCACTGCTGTGGCAACTGATGGTGCACCTGCCATGGTGGTAGATACAGAGGGTTCGCTACCTTGCTTAAACAGAAGGTTCCACATGTGGTAACAGTTCATTGTGTTCTACATAGAACTCATCTTGTAGCTAAGAAGCTTAGTGGTGGGCTGCACAAAGCATTGATGGTTTGTATCAGATTGATCAGTAAGATAAAATCACACCCTCTCAACTCTCGAGTATTCGCAAAGTTGTGTGAGAAGAATGATGAAACTGCTAATCAGTTACTCATGCATACAGAGGTGAGGTGGTTGTCGAGAGGTGATAGCTTGCAAAGGCTTGTTGACATCTTTGACTCTACAGTGGAGTTTCTGGGAGTAGTTGCTCCATTGCTGTGTCATGAACTAAAGAAATGTAAAGAGCATTTGCTTTATCTGGCGGACTTTTATTCTAAATTCAATGAGATCCAAAAACTTTTGAAGGCAGGGATGTTACAATCATTTAAGCATGGACAATCTTTATGGGTTTTCAGGTGAAGCTTGGATTGTGCAAAAATTCACTGAATCGCAGAGATTATAAATATTTTTCGAGTTTGAAACATTTCTCCATGAGCTTGATGGAAGACCACAGCATTTCACATGATATCGAGATTTTCACCAACCACTTGGGCAATCTGCAAGATGATCTCCGTGTTCGGTTCAAAGATCTTGAGAACATAACCATACCAAAATGGATTATCACACCCTTCGACGTGAAATTTGAAAACCTAAGTGTTGAACCAGAATGTGAATATGAACTCGCTGAATTGAGCGTGGACATTGCAGCGAAAGCCATGTTCGAGAGCAGAAGTCTGAGTGACTTCTGGTACAACGTGAACACCATGGATAAGTATCCAAAAACTCGCAGCGGTGGCTGAGCCATTCCTTCTGGCATTTCCCAGCTCATATATGGTGGGAGCTTGCTTCAGTCACGTCATTGCGATCCTCAGTAAGCAACGCAACCGCTTGAACCTCGAGGAACGGGGTGATCTAAGACTGAAGCTTACCAATATCCACCCAGATGTGAACGCTTTGGTTCGTGCACACCAAGCACATCCTTCACATTGATGACCTTAAGTTGAGGTGTCATGCAACGAATTATTTTTTAGCTATAAATATTCTGATGCTTCTTCCAAATTTTCTTATAGAGGCAGGTAATTTGTTTTATTTTTTTTTAGATTATTATAGTAGTAGAGATTAATAATTTTGCATAAAAGTTGCATTTGTGTTTTAATTGTTGATATCAATAGGGGTTGATGGGGAATGAAGGTATGGTCAAGGGGGTCGCTGCTTAAAAAAGTTTGACGATCCCTGGATTAGACGTTCTCCGTGCAACAAAAGGAGCACATGTTGAAGTGTACTAATGTGTTGTAAAAACATTTCCTGAGTTACATTTAAAAAAAAATATGTTTGTATTCCACGTACAGTAGTTTTCTTATAATAAATGTTTGTAATCAGGGAAAGACTTTATGCTCACCTTGTATATGCTTTGGTACATACTTTTTTTCATTTGTGTGATATATTGAAATATTTAGACTGTTTTTGCATATACCAAGTGTATATGTGATGGGTTGGCCTGAGTTGACGTGAGGATTGTCTGGTTCTTCCACCCAAGCGTCCGCTTGTAATTTTTAGAGTATGAATAGCACCATGGGGGCATTTCATTCTTGAAAGGATAACAGTTGCTCAGCTAGACAAATTCTTTCCTATTTATGGTACTTATGGATTCATTACCATATTCACAAGAATGTGCCAGTCATCCAGACCATTAGGGTATACACAAGATGGAGTATAGGTGGTCACTTGTAGACAAAATGGTCACCTGGTGGGTAGAATGGAAGAATGTATTTTAAATGGGGGTGCACAAGATGAAGCTGAGCCAATACCAGTCCTATCACTTGCCACATTGCTGGTCACTGGAAGAATGAAGTGTTTTATTTTTTAACTGCTGTAAGTGACCTGCTTAGAAGTCATGCATGGACAGAAAACCATGCAGTGATCAGAGATATAGTTTTTGAAATTGTGTACGGAGATCATATCCAATATGAAAACAAGCAGTAAGTCATTTTAATAAGCAATGTAAGTCATCTGTATGCCAGTCCCCATGGCTGTGCAGTCTGAGGTGAAGGTCTTGGCCACCTGGTTGTTGAGATCGTGGGTTCAAATCCTGTTTCAGGCATGGATGCTTGTTCCTGGTCTCTATATGTTGTGTTGTTTCACACAAGGCCTTGCAACAACCTGAGTATTTATCCAAGGAGTCCTGCAATATGTGTCAGAAATGAATGTGTGATGGAGAAGAGGGCTGGCTGTTCCAGTAATTGAAGTAAAATTGTAAAATAAATTCCAACAAAGTTTCAGTTTTCATTGTTTAATATTAGAAAAATCAACTAAGTTAATTTCTTAACTTTTTATACAGATGGTGTTATTCTCCAAAATTATTTCTGTCAGCATTGATTGAATGCACTTGATACTGCTGCACAGTTACTTCTTGTCACAGTAAGCTCTTAGAAGCACTGCTCCCAGTAATTCCTCATTGTCACTACTACTGCTACTACTACTACTACTACTACTACTACTACTACTTCTTCTTGAATACACAGTTTTTGCTGCCACAACTAGTTGTCAAATAGCAGCCTTAAATATAACAGCTGGACTAATGTGCCTGAAAGAAGCATCACTGTGCACATCCCTGGTTTCTGCTAGGCTACCTTTCCAGCTCCCAGCGACATGCTAGGCTGCATTCTGGGCTCCATCTTGCATGTACTGTTAGTTATATGACTGCAGTCAGACCCTCTCACCATAGTTCTCTATGATCCATTTTAATATTTTCTTTTACTGTTTTGTCAGAGTTCAAATTATCGCTATGTTAAGGGTAATATTTCCCACATTTCTCATTTGCATATATTTATCAACTTTAACTCATCCATGCTGCATACCCAACCTATCTTGTGGTCTGTGACTTTATCACCCTAATACATTTGAAGAAGAAAAACTATGAATGGAAAAACCATGGACAACTCAATTATTAAAGTGGTGGGCACTGAGCTCGGTGACCAGAGTTTTATTTCTGGTTGTGGTAGGACTTGTTTCTCTCCCTTACCTTGCACCACTTAAGGTCGGTTCTGTAGCCCATGCAGACATCCATTGAAGTCTGTGGGCTCTTTCTGTGTGAGTAAAGCAAACAGATGTAAAGCTAGCCATGCATCTTCATCTAGTGAATCTTTTATCTGCACTTCTTCTCTGAATATGCACACGTCTTGGCAGAAGGAACAATGACCTTAAATTTTGCACATTATACGTGTTTGCTAACTGTAGGTTTGTTTTTCAAATTGTGACGGAAGTTTTGTGTGTCTGATCCCAGGCAAGTAATGCAGGAACACTACATTTACGGACTGATTTGTTGTTACTCTGACATTCTTTATTGCTTGTGTAACACTTTGCCAACACTGAGAGGTAGAAGTTTACACTTCTTCAGTTAAAGCAGTGCCCAAGGGCTGTAACTATTAAACTCTCTGTACTGTAATGGCTTAGGGCAGGTGGTTCGAAGATAATATGGCAATTACAGTTTGAAACCCAACAAAGTCACAAACTTCATATAAGACCAGCGAACTGACTTTGGTTACACTATTCTTGATTGTGTGATTACACTTTCCTCTGATTTAAAATTTACTATTCCATGCAGCTTCCTATTCGATGGTTGTCAGGTACTCGTTCCGTGGTGATAGAGTGGTAGGTGTGTGACACTAACCCCTCACCTGCTTGTAATGCTGAAGTTTAAAATGCATGGAGCTATACTTCCACTCTCCCATACACTTTGGTGGTGTGGTGCTTAATTAAGCACATGGGCAACTTTACTTCCACCTATATTAAAAATGAAATGTACTTGAACACATTTGCAAGGTAAAGTACCAGACCTTAATTAATCACCATGCTGTGAAGTCATGCAAAGATACAAAACCATGCATCCTTAACCTTGGCACTATTTGAGACACATCATCATATTCATGACCTGGGCTTTTTAAACCCAGGGAGGGTGTCCCAGGTTACTACTGAATAGGGAACTGGGTAGACCTCAGAGCTGGGCTGTCTGCTTTAGAGAAAATTAAACTCTCTTGCCCCAGCCAGGTTTCAAACCATGATTCCTCTGTTGGCTGTAACCTCATCGAACATTGATGTTTGTCATGGCACTGTGTAATTTTTTGGTTGTTCTTGCATTGTATTGTTTTGTGGATCCTTCAAGGTTTTTATAAATTTAAAGTTTTGAGAAACACTGACTTAAATAAAAAGATGACAAACTTTAGTTATGCACATTTTTGAATGGCATTTTCTAGAGCACTGCTGGGTTTTTACTGGTGTGAGAGCAGATGTGTTTGTTACAGGCTGTATTGCGAGCAAATCAGGGTGCAGTGGATGCAACTATTGACCAGTTACTGGCAATGACTACAGATAATGAAAACGAGAAATTGCGCAATGAGATTGAACAAAAAGAAACACTGGCTGTGATACCACCTGTCAGTGCTAGCGCAGAAACATCACCAGCTAGGTAGGTTAGAGTGTGTATATTATTGTGATTGTAGACTTGTTGTGTATGTTCTTGTCTGCTATATGGATTCACAGGACTTTTAATAAGATACAGATTTATCATTTACATGCAGCTTGTAAAACAGTATTTAAAAAAAAATTGGGTTCTTTACAACTATTCTGTTCACTGAATATATGTAGAATAATACAGTCATGAGCGATTGTGTTGTTGGGTTAGCACGCAGGGAGATGACAAATATGCATGAAGTGTTAGTGGAGAAACCTTGAAGGAAGGAGGCCATGGAAGAGATGTAAGGGTAGGTGGGAGGATTATATTTAAATGAATTTTAATGGTACAGGGTATGAGACTATAAAATGGGTTAATTTAACTCAGGATGTGAAGGTGCAGAACTGGGCTATTTTGACCATGATAATGAACCCTAGGTTCCATAAAAGACAGGGAATCTGTCAAGTATTTGAGGTATTCTGCTCCATACTTTGAATAAACCAGTGGATTTCATTTCGTTAAGGGTAGTAACACAGTGAGTGGGGTGTATGAATGTATGAAAGTAGAAATGATCTGTGTTTTAGTTCAAAAGAAAATATAAAAGCTGAGGAGAGAATTCCCATTATTTTGACACCTGTTCTGTGGTATTGGTAGGTTGGTAAGTATTGTACCACACTAACTTACTCTGATAGCAGTAAACTTTACTGTTGTAGAATAGGGTTTTAAATCTTCTGACACTTTAGAATTAATAACCATGTTTTAATTCAGGGAAACATTTGTTGTTTGGAAAGAGAGAATTTTAAATATCCCTTTCATAGGGCTGGTTGCTATATTTTGACACACAACATTTTCGCATGTGTGGAAAAGTGTAGTGCTCAAACTACTGGACTGACCAGAGTCGCACACAATAATTCCTGCATGGCTAGTACACTAAGTACAAGAAGTATTATCTGTGTAAACAAGTGTTTATTCTGCAGAAGTCCACACCGATCTCTGCAGCAAGTCCAAAATACAGAGATAGCCATGAGAACCGTCCGAGGATGGGCACCTCCACTGCTGGGCCCATTACCAGATGACTTCCTGAGACTAACACCAACTCCATGGGGAGTTTCTCAAAAGAAACAGGTGTGTGTTGCTGTAATACAGCTTTGGGTGTAGCCCACATGGCTTTAATGGCTTATTTTAAACACCATACAGTAAAGCCAGTATGGCGTGTGTTTACTCCCCCACCACCCCATCAAATTTTATCATTCTAGGACATTTCTCAGCATGTTAAACCTCTATAGTTGACAAGTTTGCACAAAATGCAATGTAATTTTCTGAAGGAACACTACAGTATTTATAAGCTATGAAGGATATCCTAACACATTCTGTGTAATGGTAATGAATATAGCTATTGTGGCTGTCTCTGCATGATTATTATTGCAGTTGAGATTTGATGCTTTCTGGGCAGTGAAGATACATATTTTGATCTGCTGCTTTTTATATCACCGTGTGCTCTGTTATGCAGGTACCAATGTAATGGAGGAACACACTACCACCATCTTCTAATTCCCTACCAGACTACTGAGTGTAGTAACCCATACAACCATGATATTTTTGTATTGAAGTTGACTTCACTGAAGTACACATGTTTTTGTGGGTCTCTTGCTGGTATTGTTTGGTATTACATAAATGTAATCATGAATATGTTAATGAAACAGAACATTCCACAAAAGTGTCCTTACCTTAATGTGTACAATGACAGGAAATTTATACCTGTGGACTGCACTTGGTGAACTGTGAGAAAAAAAAATCCATTAATATAATTTTGACAGATATGTGGGTTTTGTGGAAAATGTGTTTTGAGGGATGATGTGGCAGCATGGTGTCATTATTTTTTGTTTACAGACTTTGCTTCATGATTCCTTGACCTTTGAGACAAAGAAGTCCCTTGATCAGATTTTGATTGATGTGTAATTTTCACAGAAAATGTGGGTAAATGTGAGTGTGATGTTGCAACATGATGTTTCTCATAATTGCATTTTCCTTGAAAAGTGTGGGGTGGTTGAAATTTAACACCATGTAGTTGTGACTGCATTAGTGGCTGACTGGCAAACACCTATTGCAGTTCACCATTTGGTTTAACACAAAGTGGCACATTTAGCAAGCTGAGAGAAGGTGGTTTAGTGGAATTTTTGCTCTTGAATGCTAGACACATGGCATATTTAGCTTGGATTTTGTATTTTGTGAAATAATAGTAATTCAAAAATTCAGAAGTAGTGAACAGAGAACCCTTAGGTTCCAGAATTAAATGCAGGGTTTGCTTTGAAAAGGCTGGGAATTGAAATCCTTGCCATTACTTTGTCTGCTGTTGGCAACACACGACTTCAGCCATTTTAGCTGCAAACTGCAAGTAAACTGTAGTTGACTTTCAGATCCAAAAGGTTATGTGTTCAGATGAAACATTTTTAATGCCTTTTAAAAATCATCATAATCATTGGCTCTACAGCCCCGGGTGGGCCTTGGCCTCCTCAAGCATATGTTGCCAGCGACCTCTATCCTGGACAGCCGCCAGCCAGCGTTTACAACCCAGTTTTCTTGCGTCTTCCTCTGTCCCATCAATCCATCTTGATTTCAGTCAGTCACGTCCTTGTTGACCTCCAGGGTTTGTCCATATATTTTTAGGTAATATGTTTTCATCCATTCACACAATGTGGCACACCCACTGCAGTCTGCTGGATATTATTATGTTAACTGTATGTGGTTCATTGTAAGGCTCTTCTAATTCTCTGTTGTGTCTCTTCTGCCACTGCCCTATCTCGCATATTGGACCATATATGTTGTTGTTGTTGTCTAATGGCAGATCTTGGATTTATTTCATTAATCTTCTGGCATCCCAATACAGCTTTGGTAATTCTTTAGAAGTATGGTCCAGTTTTGGGCACACAAGGAGGTGATCTTTGTCCATTATTATGTTCTTCAGTTTGCATATTGTACAGTAGTTATAGTTGAAGATTTTGATGCGATATTGGACCATATATTCTATGAAGGATTTTCCTTCTGAAGATACTATCATCTTTTTTGACACAGTCCAGGTTTCTGCAGCAGATTTAAGTAATGGCCTCACAAGTGTTTTATATGTAAGAATTTTTGTCTTCATGGAAAATGGCTGTGATTTAAGCTGACTTTTTAGTCCAAAATATGATCTCTTAGAGGCTAGGTGTTGTGTGATTTATTCTGAGACATTAGTATTACCGGTCACCAAGTACCAAGGTAGGTAGAGCTGTTGACTCTTTCAAAGGTGTATTTTCCTATTTAAATGGCACAGGGTTTGCTGCAATTCTGGGTGTTAGCTGCTACCATATATTTGGTTTTGCCTACATTGATGACTAATCCACTTCCTTACTTGCCTCTTCAATTAACTGAGAAGCTTCTTTCATTGATGCTAAGGACCTGCCAGTGATAACTATGTCATCAGCATAGGCCATAGGTTATACCAACTTGTAGAATATGGTGCCTCCTGTTTGTGTGCCTGATTTTCTAATTGCATATTCCAGTGTTATATTAAAAAGAATACATGCCAGTGTGTCTCCCTGTCAAACACCCTTGTATATTATGAAAGGTGCTGAGGGCTCCAATTGAATTTTGATCTGGCTGTGCATGTTAGATGTTATCATTTTGACCAACCTGATTAATTTCTCTGGAATGTTTAGTTCATTCATGGCTTCATACATTCACTCCTCTTCATTGCTGTCATGCCCACTTTTGAAGTTAATAAAAAGTAGGTGGATGGAAATTCTGAGTTCTTTCATCTGTTAATTTGTCAATACAAAAATCTGATTTATTGTAGATTTTCGTAGGTGAAAACCCACCTGGTAATGTCCAAGTTTGCTTTCTAGATGAGGAAGAAGTCTTGTATACAAGATAATAGAAAATACCTTATATGTTACATTTAACAAAGTAATACATCTGTAGTTAGCACATTCCAACTGGTCACCTTTTTTGTGCATTGGACATATCATTCCTTTGAGCCTCTGTTTTGGAATTTCTTCTTTAATCCATATTGATGAAAATATATGCTTCAGCCATTGCTTCAGTCTCTCACCACCATACTTTAGTAATTCAATTGGAATATTGTCTCTCCCAGGAGCTTCATAATTTTTTAATTTCTTCAGTGCTGTTTCAATTTCCTTAGTAGTGGGGGCATCTGTTGTGTTCTGTGGGTTTCCCTTCGATATTTGATTACTACTTGCGGTAATAAGAGTACTACAATCATTATCCTTCCTTCTGTTTAGTAATTTGTCAAAGTATCTTACCCATGTGTTGAGTATCTCCTGTTCATTACTTATTAATGATCCTTCCTTATTCCTATGTATATTAACTCTTGGCTTAACTTGCTTTCTAGCCATGTTAATTTCCTTGTAAAATTTTCTTCATTCATGTTGTTTCCTTAGCAATTCTATATTTTCTAATTCCATGTTTATCCATTCTTTTTTCTTTCTTCTATGAATTGTTTTTTTCTTTTCTTCTCTTATCCTTGTACTCTTCTATTAAGCTTCTAGTACCATATCCTTGTTGCATCTTCTTAAAATGCTTTGTCTTTGTCATCTGTGGTAGCCTGGCATTCACCATCAACCATGTTCCTTTATTCGCCAGTTCCATAATGCCCGGCACCACCTCAGCCACAGAATTAATGATTTTTTTACATCTCTCACACAGTTTTTCTCCATTGTCCTGTTCAGTGATTGTAATATGATTTTGCTTTCCTTCTCTCTGTTGCCTATATTGTTCTGCCACTAAAGAAGATGTCACTTCAGACACATTGTATTTACTGGTTCTAGTGCCAGTTGTTTTCTTAACCTTTGATATTCAGGCTCCTACATGGGCAATAATTAATTAGCATTCGGAATCAAAATTGGCATCTCAGTATGATTTGACGCCCATGAGTTTAGATGTATGTCTTCTGTCAAACGATGATCTGTCAGAGTGAAAGTTACACAATCAGGTGACCTCCATGTGCTGTTATGGATATCTTTATGTGGGTAGAATGTTGATCCTATGATCATGTTCCACGATACTGCAAACTGTATTAGCTGGGATCTATTATCCTTTGTGCGATTTTGAAGACTGGATTGGCCAGTTGTGGGAAAATTGATGGCTTCCTCACCCACCTGGGCATTAAAGTCATCGAGAACTATTTTTATATTATATCTTGGGCTTATGTCAAAGGCTGTTTCTAGAGCATGAAAACACCCATCTTTTTCTTCATCGGGTGTGTCTGTTGGTGCATGGCCTTTAACTACACTGTAATTAAAAAAAATTTCCCCCATTCTCAAAGTGCAAATTCTAGGGGTAGTAGGTTTAAAATCCAAAATTAGGTGTTTGATTCTTTTAGAAACTAGAAACCCTGTACCCAATATATCCTCTTTGTTGTCGCAACTATAGAAGAGGGTGCAGTCTTGTTTTTCCAGGATTCTGCTACCAGTCCATCTTATCTCTTGGAGGGCTCTGCTTTATAAGCACTAAGCTGCTTTATAAGCATCTTTTAACACTCCCCCTCTATACAATGAATGAACATTCTAGGTGCCAGTGTTTAATTCTAATTTGTTTTGTGTCCTTAGTTGGAGACCTTTGTGTATTGCTTCATGTCATTGCCAAGACATCCTTCCAGCTTCATTTCCTTGAGGTTTCATAACAGTATTTTTTTATGGGGTGAGGTTGTTAACCTCACGCCCAACCCCCAGCCTGGAGGGCCAGGGTATCTGTTTTTGTATGGGTCATCACCCTTGACCTGTCTGGCATGCGAGGCCCTTCAGCAGCATATGCTACTGCCAGCATAGCTCTTGGGACCAAATGACCACACAAGCTCCACCACTATGCCAAAGCAGGGATACCTTCAGGGGGACCTGTTAAAAATGCTTAGTAGAATTTATGTCAATGAACTCTAGTGCAGTGTCAGTTCATGTAGGTATGTTCATATCCATATTCCTCCTTTTTATAGTGTAAGTAAATCTTGTTTTTCCTACTTGTTACTCCTTTTTTAAAGTTTTGCTACTGTACATTGCCATATTGACAAGGAAATCAACCATGTGCTAGGCTAAGAACCAGTATTTTTGCTCATTGTTTCTGGAAGTTGTGATCATTTAAACATAATAACCCAGATTTGTCAAGGGCACTAAGATCCAATCCTCTGTTGTGAGCAAGTAAGAAAAGACGCTTTATGTATAGGGAGCCAGTGATATAAAATTATTTGGCAAACCTAAGTTCTTCCCATATGAATCATCATACATGTGCAGTAGTATCTTGTCACTGCCAGTAATAATAATAATGAGGAAATTACTTTTGGACTTTCCTGTGGCTGTTCAAGAGGCTGGTGACCTTGGTTGAATTGCTTGACTCATGAGAGCCAAGTGACTTTAATTAAACTGATCAGATGTTATGAGGTCTAGCTTCCAGTTGCCAGTGACAAGAGTTGTTACCTCTAATCTTGAGAGATTTCTTGGTTGGTCATGTGTTGGGTGTGTGATGTCACTGAACTTCTGCAGTACCAGGATGAGGGGCAGTGTCTTCCAAAGTCTTCTTTCGGTTGTCAAAGAATGATTTATAGTATGCATACATTTTGTGTATTAGTGGTGATGTTCACACTGTTTTGCTATTTTATCCAACTTTAGTTGCAGGCAGTAATTGTTTGCAGTTTAATATGTGAATCACTGTCTTAAATGTTCTTGTTATGTGATTGAAATTGTGTAAATAGTTAGGTAGTGAATATTTAACAAACTGAAGTTACAGTGTGTATAAGGCAAATGGTTATCTTGGTTTCCCTGCTGTGGCTAGCATTCAAAATATGTGGAAACAGTTTTTTATTCGTTTGCAAGTAAAAGGGCGTCGTTTAAATGCACGTTGGCAGGAACGACGTGCCCGACGACGATGGTTAAAGAGAGAGAAACGTCGCCGTAAAGCGGAGCAGGTTGGTTTCCTGTTTAATGTGTACTCTTCTCAGGTGTTGCAACTTATTGTGTTTGAGATGTGGGCACATTATGTCAGTTTCACATTAATGTAAGTGTGATATGAATCGTGAGCCAACCACGAACACTACTGTTGGGACTGCCCATCTACTTACATGTATCTCTAACACGTAGCCAGTTTTGCCATTACACTAAGTATCAAACAATTGCTTATGCTGTTTTTTACATGTGTCTTGAATAAATGAGTGATGATGAATGGAGAGATCTCATCTGCTTTTGCTCTACTGTCAGTATTTAGAAAAATGTGACACAATGTTGATTTCCATACAATGTACATTTTTGTGCTTGCTGCACAGTTACTTTGGCCTCCTACAAATTCCTCGTCAGTGCAGCCATATTTTCACTCATTATGATAAAGAAACTTCCATGTATCAATTTAAACAACTGCTGTGGATTTTCTCCCACAAAATAGCTTCCATTTCCTGATATAGAGAGGGGTAATTTGTTTATGTAAGTAGATATTGTTAAAATAATTGTTGCTCTGCTGTAATTATTTAACAGCATTTTATTGAAATAAGAAATCTTCATCATATTTTACCCATGTATTATATTCTTTTAACTGAATTTCCTTCTTAGTGTATGCCATATGCTTATACAGTCATATGTAAATCTTTGATACTTCCACTTTTATTGTATTGAATTCCTTATAATGGCCCTGATGGGATGACACATGTTGGAGCTGTATTAAAGGTTGTCCGGTAGTCCTTGCAACAGTGCACATGATTGGTTTTAAAGTTTTATGATTGATATAATATTTATGTGATAGAAATACAACACTACAAGGTGTTTATTATACTCACTGTACACAGTAAATATTGTAATCTAGGTGTAATTACAAACAGTGTATATAACTGATTGCATGTTAGTACATGCTATGATGATTTATTGGTCGTTCTGTTTGGGCCTTTTAAGTGCCTCACACAAACTCCCACATCAACATGAATAACAAATTGTTTTTTAAGTTTTTGGAAAATGTTGAACCAAGTCCGATATGAATATTGCTTATGCCAGTATATTGAATGGTACATCAGTGTGATTAACTAATTATTTTAAAACTATTTTAATTAGACCTATAATTAAAATGAAACTGAAATTTGAATTGCATAATTTGTGTTTCAGTTAGTTATTAGCATTGCAGATAAGTAACAATATCAGATGTTATTCTGTAGTCAAAAGTGAAGTCTGTCAAATTACTCTGGTTGATTATTGTTGTTAATTTTATCATACTCTTACTAAATTAATGTGAATTATCTATTTTTATCTAATTAATGAATATTAGTTTTAGTCTGTTTTAGCACTGAAATACGTATGTCAATATCAGTTGTAATCTGGGCTTACTGGGTTGTTATCTATTAGGCCATCTGCCATAATATAGATACATCACATGTGGTTTTGGTTATTGTTGTTTATTTCATTGATTTGTGTTTACGTGTGAGAAACATACGATACCTGACATTGGTATAATCTTAAACTACAAGAATCATTCAGAATAAAAGTTCACATGGCTTGTAATTTAATAAGTAAAGAACCTACACTGATTGTGATCAGATCAGGAGAATTTGTCACTCAGCAAATATCATCTGTTTCACTGAAGCAAAATGTTGGCCATTAATTTAAAGACAGTTGTCAGGTTGGGACAGTTATGACTTGGCTGATGACACAGGACACAGACTTCAGTCGACAGAGAATAGAAAAGTTCATCCCACAATATGATAGATTTCTTAGTTGTGATGGGGACTCGGAGGAAACATAGTGGGAAAGCAGTACATTTAACTCTGAACTGTTCTTCATAAACCTCAAAGTGAAGATTTTAAAGTTTTCTATTCTGTGCATTCTGTATGACATCAGACACCTTTTTAATACCACCTAAATGCACAATATCTGTTAATATACATACATTTGATGCATAGTTTCTACATATTTCAGTACTTGTGCAACATCATCAGTGAGAACAACTATGCCAGTTCATTGAAAAATCAACGATTATGACATTGTGATCATTGGGTTCAATTCTATAGCTTATATATCATGAACATATATATATTATACATGGTACAGCTGTGTATTTTAAAGACACTTCGTAAAAACATACAGTGGTACTTCTGTCTTGCTTTGTAGAACTCTATGGTTAAAATATTCTTTAACATTAAATATGTTTATATAATTAACTGAGGGTAGGGTTGTGTATCATGGACATTTCATTGTTGTGACTATATATGTTCATTTGGCAGTATCTGTCGCCCTCTTGAGTTGGATTAGGTCCATTAAATATGTCTGGTTGGTATTAAAAAGTTTGCTGATCTCAGAATGAAGAACCAAACATGTGTGCATTGTCAGCTTATTTTACTACTGACCCTCATTCTTAAGACTTTTTCTTTTTTGGCTTACCTTGTCACATCCATAGCTGTCTGCTACAGAAATCTCGCTCTTTGTATAGCCATATTTGCAGTATCTAATGTGTGTTAATTACAAATATTTTGAAATTTTGTACTGCTTGTCCCATGCATTGCAAGGAACAGTTAAGGCATTATGTCTGTGTGCTCCCCTGCTGTAGTTGTCAATGTTTGGCAGTTTGGTTTGAAATTTTTCATATAGGTTATACAGTTTTATGTGTATTAAGATAGTGCTTTTCTGGAAAAAGTAACTGTAATGCATTTTTATTATTTTCATGTGTTGTACCTGGAAAATTGTGTGTGTATTTCATATTATTTTGCTTAGTCCTGTTCAGTTACGGAAAATTCATGTTGTATCAGTTTGTGTGTAATACGTATATGAATCCAAAATATAGGCAGACATGATATGGTACTGAAATATTGAGTAGTGTTAAGTACCAGGGGATAATTGTATCAATGAGATCTGTGGGTTGAGTGAGGTGAAGAACAAATTCATAAGATTGCCATGTTTATGTGAAAATTGTGATTGTCACAGCATTGACTGTGAAGATACTTGTAGATATGTACCACAAGACAACATGGCATTACATCCCAGAACATGCTGATTGATCACTGTTTGTCCTTTGTAACTTGTCTGTGCAGGCCATGGTGTTGAGCCAGCAGATGTTGCAGGAGAAGTATGCAGAAAATCAGCGTGTGCGTGGTGTTCTGTGTGAAGTTGGAGACCCTGAGCTGGATCGGTACCTGGAAGATGAGAGGATTGCTCTGTTCCTTCAGAATGAAGAATTCATGGCAGAACTGCGGTGGAACAAAGATTTTCTTTCAACATTGGAGAAAGGTGCTGCTCTCTTGATTGTGTTGTATAACTACCATTAATTGACATTCACTCAATGAAATTTGGATGTCCACCATTTTAATGCATGTATCATTTTCAAGTGTAAGCTTACTTATTCAGACCAAGTTTTGTCATCCCCTTATTCTTGGGCTTTATTGTTATTATTTACAAAGCCACTCTAGCAAAGTGGCTAGTGTACTTATCCATTATACTCCACTTGTTAACCTTTTAAACATTTTTGTGATGCTTTTATTATTTCCCACTCTGTAGTGTTGGTGGTAGGATGACTGTTGATGAATTGGAAAGTATTTTGATCTAGGCATCTGTGGTCTTATCCTGCTATTTGCCTGGAGGATCTGAGGAGAACGCAAAAATTCTTGAGTAATTTTCATACACAAATTGTGGGAACTTTGCAAGGACAGTCTTTATGCAGTATGGTACATTTATTAAAAATGAGAGATGTTAAATTCCTTGGAAATTATGCATTCATGATGTTGTCTGTTTCACAAAATGTAGAATAAACAATTCTATACCTGTAAAGAGTTCGGTATTTTGCAGTCAAAAGTACATTGTTTTGATATCCTGATTACCATATCACTGCTTAAAAATATTCATGACATTTTGGAAAGAGGGAATTTCATTTCAAAGTGCTGTGTCATTGGGAAAATATACAACATTAGTTGGGTTATTCTTTTTCCCCTAAATCCATTTTAAGAGTTAGGAGACTGTGCTGGACGTGCAAAAAAAAATAATTAGATAGTTCAGACAGTCCCTCGCATTGATGCATATATCAAAAACAAAAACAAGCCTTGTCACAATGTTACGTGAAAGAAATTGTAGTTGAATGTGTTTGGAATTTAATTGAGCAAGATGTGTGATGTGTGTTCATTCTTGTGTTCTCCCCTCCCTCCCAGTAACCAGCATCTGGTGTTGAGATAAACAATGCTTGGAGGTATTTCAGGAAACAGCACTTTGCATCACTGACTCTAGGTGGTGTATAAAGTTAGAGCTTCAAAGCGTATTACTAGACAGTCATTTGCACATATTTTGTAATGAACATGATCATGCATGCTGTTCTGTTTCAGATCAAGCAGAGGAAAGCCCACCAGAAGAGACTCTAGCCTCATTCCCACTCAGTAAATCATTATCTGGCAGTCATGATGAGGATGCTCTTTTTAAGGAACGCCTCCGCAACATGGGAAAAAGTATATATTTTGATACCCGAAAAAGGATTATCGATTATATAATGTCATCACACCAAATGTTGCAGTTGAGTGGATAGCATCCCTGTTTCATATTTTGGAGGTCCTGTTTCAAATCATGGCCTGGACGCCAATCATCCAGACAGATATGTTTTGTTTTCCTCCCTATCTTCATTCATATGCTGGGATAGCACCTCAGATTAAGCCACAACCTCTTTCTTTCTGAATAATTAATGAATCTTTTTGTTCCAACCAATGAGGACGCTGCATCACTGGGTGCTGGGTTCAGTTTTTGAATGATGCAGCATATGCATTGCCCAATTGTGACTTCTTGTACAGCCCTGTTTGGGGGTTTTTCTTTTTTCCCCCCTCCCTTTTTTTGGT
>Ga0209755_10003981_pt1 | contig 17893 bp, 12 predicted proteins | sample TergutCo191P1_FD_187301 | JGI IMG/M metagenome (GOLD analysis project Ga0209755, IMG submission 187301) | Cornitermes sp. P1 segment gut microbial communities from Petit-Saut dam, French Guiana - Co191P1 (SPAdes) (version 2) | ecosystem: Host-associated > Arthropoda: Insects > Digestive system...
GGTACTTGTGTTCTGTAAAATATATAACATATTAACATTAACATGCTAACTTGGATGAGTATTTTGTTGTGGTTTATATGTATGGTTTTTATCTATAATGCAACAATGTAGTATAGATAAAAACCATACATATAAACCACAACAAAACACGCATCCAAGTTAGCATGTTAATGTTAATATGTTATATATTTTACAGAACACATGTACCAGTGGCCACTGTACCAGTTTTAAATACTCCTGGTGATGGGCGCTTGTGCCCGAAACATGTAGAGTGACTCTGCAGAAATAAAACTTGCACAGTGTTGCATCAAGTTGGTTTTTATTTGACTCACAATATATCTATTGTAAGTAACAGGATGACACCCTTACAGTTAAGGCCGCTTATTTATGTAAGTGCAATTTCCATCAATAACTGCAATTAAGTAATCTTATTTCATATCAGAAGAATTCAATCACAGTACTACAAATTCCTTAAGCACCAAGGTTTTAGCCCTACCTACAATCACTAATTGACACTACCTTCATTTCCTACAAGGATCTCATAATTGTCAAATCCAAATGAAAAGAAAACTGTACCTCTTTCACACTTATGTCAAAAGCATGACTTCAATGTAATTGGTGCCTTAAACTATTAAGTGGGTTAAAATGGTAACTACACTGAAATACAGTAGATTCATTATGTATGAAGGTTGAAAATTCACAGCAAGTACAATCTTAATTAAGTAAAACAAAAAATCTTTACTATTAAAAAATAAATGTTGCCCTGTTACCCTTGAAATTAAATGAATAATGACTGCATTAATACATTCCTCACAATTAAGTAAAACATAATGCCAAAAGCAGGAAATATAGAGCAGTTGAGAAAAAAAAACATACTCCACTAAGCATATTCCATGCAATGGCCAATTAAAACACAGGCATCAGCTCAGAGCAGAATTTTGCTAAAGAATTAGGTACAGTCTCTTATATGCTGCACTGAGGAACCTACAACTGGCTTCTACATTCATCAACAGCATGACAGCAATACTTAATTAAATTGATAATGACAACAAAACACATAACAGTGAACAACTAAAGTCAGCACACTTGTTTAATTCCAAGAAATACACAATCTACATATACAAGAAAACATTTATAAACTACAAAGTATGTGTATTATCTTCACCACATTATGTGCCTGCAGCAACAAAACCAGACTTGCTGCACAGATTTTTCTGTTACTTGATACTATGCAGTTGTATTAAAATTTTTTATTGTATTCTACTTTTGGGTAAGAAAACACAAGAAGAACAGACTTCATATAAAGACAAACATGCATTTCAACATAAGTCTTAAGTGAAACCCGCTAAATATTTGTTATTTCAAACATAGCAGCAAGTTTAATATATACAATTTGTATATTAGAAAACTGAGAATTAATTTATTAACAAGAGTGTGCTCAAATTGTAATAATTTATATGCATACATATGGTCGCAATACAATATTATATTTGCATTTTAACATCTACTGCATTTCTGCAGTCCTATTGTTTGAATGCAGCCCCACTCAGTTAAGTCAATGATGCTTATGTTTAAGTCGACACACTGACTTCTTTTCTATTCTATTCTAGTAACACAGATACATTCTTCACTTCTCGATTTCCAACAAGTTTGAATGACTGAGTACATAACGTAAATTTCCTGCATTACTTTCTCACACACCCAGCCAACTGCCATATGTTAGATTGCTATCAATGACATTTCCTAAATATTTCCCATTTATACCCTCAGTAAGTTTATAATATTACAGGAGGGCTTTTGGCATATGTCTAACACCAGCCAATCTTTTTCTATATATCGGTTAATCTAATGGTGTCAGATCTACTGCATCGAAAGATTTTAGTAAAAGGAAAGTGCTAGATATGCAACATGTGCTATTAAGATAATAAACAACTTACCAAACGAGTAAGATTCTCTATATTTTCCAATACTATCTTTCTGGAAGATGGAATTATTTTTCACTTCCCACTGAGAAACTAGACCTTCAGATTCTTCTCTATCGATTAAACGGCGAACCTTAATTGCCACCTTTATTTTGTCTGACATCTCGATAACATTAAAACACAGCTAGAAGTAAAATGTGTCGTTTGTAAGTCACTTTTTGGATTAAGGACTTAATTTACGCATGCATTATCACAAGCGTCGGAACAATATAAAAGAATAAAGACCTACAACATCATGAAACTTCAACGCACGTAGTGACTTCCAAACCGTTGTAGCATTTCAAATGCCAGGCACTTTGTCTTAATTGGATGAAAAATACCAATGATTACCATGTACACCACAGATGAAGAAGAGGGGTTTTATGGAAAAAACACTACAACCTAGATGTGGAAAATGGACTTCCTGTGAGCAGTGATGAGTGGCTCGAGGGGCACATTTCCGTCACACAGTGGGATTGCCACCATATTCACGAAAAGAGAGAGAGATTGACGTGTGCTTGACGCTACTCCCGACCACCGGAATGTGGTCACAGAAGTCTAAAAACTTACAACGATATTCCCCGTGGTGTGTGCAAGGCCTCAACCACCTTAACTAAGAAACGAACGAGGAAACTTCCATACTTAGTATGAAGAGAGAAAAGCAACAATTAGATGTTTATTATTAACTTTTATCTCAACATGTTTCGGGCATCATTATGCCCATCTTCAGGAAGTAAAGGACCCGTTACTGCATTTGGTGTATTGTTCTGGTTCTGCTGGATGTGGTTGGTAGCGGTTATGGGGCGCTGTCTTGAAAGAAGTGAGCACTATGATGGTCAAACAGAAACCTTCCTAGTGCTCACTTCCTTCAAGACAGCGCCCTACTACCGCTACCAACCACATCCAGCAGAACCACAACAATACACCAAATGCAGTAACGGATTCTTTGTTCTCATGAAGATGGACATAATGATGCCCGAAACATGTTGAGATAGAAGTTAATAAACATCTAATTGTTGCATCTTGTTGATTTTCTCTCTTCATACCTTGCTCACCATGCACGTTCACAGGAACCTACAGCTTCCATACTTGGGTTAATACCCTGGAGTAGCGGTTCCAGCGCCAATCACGGACATCACGAAATATTGTGTTTTCGACGACAACTCCAAAATGGGCTTTAGCGGGAATAGTGTCACAGTGTCACGTGCACTTGTTGACACGCCCGAATTTTAGTAATCCGTGTCATTGGAGTTTGTTTATAGATCAGAGTTATGACGTAAATAATCTGGTATTGTGATATACAGTATAGTGTGCAGACAGGCGATTGTTGTCAAAGTTATGTGTTTGTTCCAGCGCGCAAGTTTGAGACTGCATTATTACATAAAAATAAGTTTTATTTAATACCTTCACAATGGCACAGAAAACTACGGCTAGTCATGATGTTATACTGAAAGTTGGAGACGCCAATTTTCCATGTCATCGAAGAATTCTCGCAGAATATAGCCCATATTTTGAGGCTATGTTTGGAAACAACTTCATTGAAAAGGACAAAACTACAATTGAAATTCAGGCTCGTAGATTGGCATTCATAGTTTATCATGTATTGTGTGATGACTTCATGAGCTATGTTATGTTAGAATGATTTCCTCAGTATGTATAAAATTATTATACCATTTCACGCAATTCGCGCATTTAGGGTCTTCGCCACTGCTTCTTATTAGAAGTATTAACGGAGTTTTTCTTGTGTTTGGCCATTGAAGATGTTTTTTCATGTATGCATGTGTGTTCGCGTGAATGTGTTCAGTTTGCTAACTCGAAGTTGAAACGTGGCCAAATAACCCGACGTCTGATAGTAATTATTTGGAATAAAAGTATAAATCATAAATGATATCCATCTTGGAAAACTATTCAGCTCAGTTTCGTGTGGTGGCTTTGTGTGCAGTTAACATGAGGAAAACATACAATTGGAATGTGGAATAGTTAAAAATTACATTTGAGAGTGTCTAGGAGAAGAAAATAATTACACAGTTGTTACAGTAGTGATATACGTTACGTTATACTTCTGGTTCCATAATTGATATACAGACTGCATATATGAAATCACAACTGTTGAAGTGAGAGGCAGTTGAAGTATTTTGCAGGGATCAAGCGTGATTGTATTGAAAGGAAGAATGCAGCAGCATTCAAAATATGAAAATGTGTGTGTTGCACTTGCACTGCGAATTTTCACTTAATGATAATTAGATGTGCTGTAGAAACCAGCAATTGTTCTTTGGCAAAGGAATTCTAATGCAGAACAGAAATAAAGTGTGCTGGAGAAGCATAAAACCATTGTGAATGGGAGCAGATTTAACTTGAACTGCATTTTATGGGCCGACAGAATTTCAATGGGACTGCTAGGAAAAATAAAAAATGGCTTTCCCATTGCCAGAGAGACAAGAATAAATGAAGGATTTGTGACTTGCTACACTCTTGAAGATACTATAGCAATTTCAGAGCCAGTAATGGTTGGGCAGTAAGATTTACTTGTCAAAATGTTTCCACTATGTTGGAGAACCCTACACTAGCACAAACATTTATCAAAGACGCCCTTGACAAAATTGTAGCATGCCATTCTCACATGCTCATAATCACTCTTAACTGCATTTTCAAAAGTTTTCAAAAAAGTAATGCAAACAAGACTATTGGAACATTCACATAGTAATAATATATTAACCTTTTGGTGCCGGAATTATTTTTTTAATTTTAGCACGCCTATATATAAAATGTAAATAATACAGGAACCAAACAAGTTAGAATTATGAAACAAACTGCATTTTGAAGAAAAAAAAACAGAGAGTATACACCATATTTAAAATATTCGGTACCTATATTTGTTGACTAAATATATAAAATGCAACTTTGAAGGTATAGTTGACATTAGGCATCTAAAGGTTAATCAGGGAACAATATGGATTTTGGATGAAATTAACAAAACAAAATGCTACTTATTAACTAATGAGTGATATCTTAAATGCCTTGAACAATAAATTAATAGTGGGCGGTATTTTTATGATCTCAAATAAGCCTTCAGTTGTGTAAGTCGTGACATACCACTATCTAAACTAGACACTTATGGGATAACTGGTAAAGATAAAGAACTCTAACAGTCTTACTGTAAAGGCAGATATCGAGTTTTCATGTTTAATTGGAAACATCATTATTGTATCTTGTCTAAGTGGGTATTGATTAAACATGGTGTCGCACAGGATTCAGTCCTAGGTCCCCCCGCTATTCTGTTTATAGGTGAATGACTTGCCTAAGTTTATTATAATCTATACCTATTTTGTTTCCTCGTGATACAGGTATACACTTTACTCACTCTAACATTACTGAATTTAATGCAGATACTCATACAGTCTCTGAAATTATAAACACTTCGTTTAAAAACAATTATCTTTCATTACATTTTGAAGAGAAAATAAAATCTCATTTTGTTCACTTTAAAACTAGGAATACCAAATCTATCAACATGAAGATTGGTCAAAATAATAAATTAATCCCTAACACTTTACATACCAAATTTCTTGGTTTAACTGTTGATAGTACATTATCATGGAGAATACATATAGATCATCTAACAACTAAATTAAGCACTTCTTGCAGTGTAACTAGATCCATTAAGCCTTATGTGTTTCACAAGTCATTATTGTTGATATTATTCCACTTTTTGTATAGTTTCGAGTTATGGAATAATATACTGAGGGAATTCTTATCACAGTACAAGAATTTTTAGGATGCAAAAGAGAGGAATTAGAATTATTATGGTTTGTGAAGATGGTGCTTTGGCACATTTAGGTACTTGGCAAAGGGGAGTTCACTATTCAGGTTTTAAGATTTTTAATAGTCGTCCTTTTAACATTACAGATTTTCCTGATAATCCAAGGACATTTAAAAGTCCTTTAAAAATTTATATATATGAACTCCTTTTATTCATTAGATGACTATTATAATAACAATATTAGTAAGTAGGTATCAGATTTCTTAGATTTTGTAACTTCTGTTTGAAAACTTTGCTCAATGCTCAATTTATTTATTTATTAATTAATGTTTATTCAGTATTTATTCAAGGTTTATATTTATTCACTATTTTATTTAATGTTTATTCAAGGTGTTTTTAACATTAACAGATTTTTTTAAAATTTTAATATATATATCCTTTTGTCATGTAATATGTGACAACTGGACCCTTACATATATTCATCTGCCTTTCTTTATTGCTGTCTTTGTCAGATTACACTCATCTGTAATCCTCAGTTGCCTCTGGTATATTCTAATTTTTATACTAATAACCTCTATTGTCTCTTATATATTTATAGTTTTTACTAATGTTCTTGATATGTCTCTTGTATACACAGTGCAGTCCAAAAGTTTTAGGACTGATTTTTTTAAAAATCGAAGTATGCTCCATTGGCATATATATATATATATACAGGCTTTTGCACAGTTGTACATTTTCTGAAAAGCCGCCAAAAATTACTCTTTTTGGACCTTCTTTAATTCATCAGTTATGGCTTCTTCGATCTCAGCAACATCTGCAAAATGGAGTCCTTTGAACGTCTTTTCAACATGGGGAACAGAAAATAGTCTGGCGGAGATAAATCTGGAGGGTATGGGAGTTGATAAAGGGTTGTAACATTTTTTTGGATCAAAAACTGGCAAACACTTGATGCTTTGTGGGTGGGCACATTATCATGCAACAAGAAAAAAAATCTCAAGAGCAGAACGCAGCTGGATGAACCCATTGAATGTGCTTCAGGAGGCAATCCATTACTCCTTTATAAAATTCTGCATTTACTGTTTTTCCCTCTGGTACAGTTTCTTTGTGCACTGTTCCATGAGAGTCAAAAAAAATTATCAACATGGTCTTGACGTGGGACCTTTGGAATTTCAGTTTCTTCAGCTGAGGGGATGTCTCATCAACCCATTCAGAACTCTGTCACTTTGTTTCGGGGTCATAGGCAAAACACCAGGTCTCATCTCCCGTAATAATTTTGTTTAAAAAATTTTTGTCTGTGTCGGCCATCACAATAATGTCTTGGCAAGATGTGACTCGATCTTCCCTTTGCTCAGGTGTCAAGGAGTGTGGAACAAAATGTGCACACACCTTTCTCTTTCCCAAATCCTCTTTCAGAACCCGAAGAAATACAGTTTTGGGGATGTTCAAAGATTCTGCTATAATTCTTGATGCGATTTGATGGCCATTTTTGACCATATCAGCAACAGCAGCAATGTTTACCTCGGTTCGAGTTGATTTTGGATGGCCACCTCTCTCATTGTCTTCTACCAGCTCCCTTCCATCTCGAAATCGAGAATACCACCTAAAAACATCTGATCAGTTCAGAGCCCCATTCCCATAAGCCTTTTGCACCAATACTAGTGTTTCTGTTGCAGATAGACTAGCTTTGAAACAAAATTTTATGGCAACTGTCCATTTCCGCCATCCATGTGACATAAAGAAAATTGACTTTACAAGACAAGTTGCAACTCGTACAATGTCGAAGATACACAAACGAGACTCCGTGTGTGAACAGTTGTTGGTTGATAGTACTTAGTTAATGGGTTGGCCAATAGATCGCTCTAGTTCTGTTATTTAAAAAAAAAATCAGTCCTACAACTTACGGATTGCACTGTGTATTTATATTTCATAATAATAATAATAATAATAATCTTTCTCTACATGTTTTTTATTCAGTTGTTTGGTAACCTTTTTTGGATTTATTGAATGTAGAATAAAATACACTCAAATCCAATCCTAATCTGCAGTGACAACATGATTACGTTTTAGATTAAAGATTGTAGATTAAAGCCAAGTCTTTTTTTGTTATGCTGACCAACAGTATAATTGATGCAAAGAGGATCAAAATGAGTAGTTCTCAAAATAAGATGACGAAAAACCTTAGTAATTATGGTGCTTTCGTTTCTGGCTGATGGGTGGAAACAGATGCCTTTGTTATTGAGAAGAGGGAGAATCTGGTAAAAGAAAACTTCCTGATTGAATTGTATTTTATTGTGATGAGAAAGGGTTGGTGACAGGAGAACTCGTGGTTGATGGGCTGAGAGAATTTTGTGTGGTGGTTGGGGGGGTGTAGATTCAGATATTTCGAAGGTTCATTTAATAGAAAGTGAAAATTCTAACTCTTAATCTAACAGTTATAGTGACCATACCAGGAGGCATGACCTGTCAGTTAAAGGTTGTTGATGTGATAGTGAACAAACCATTCAGAGACTGACCACACTACATGTACAGGAATTGCTGATATCTGGGTACTGACCACTGATGCAAGCAGGGAACATAAGAAGACCATCTGTGAAGCACTGTTTTGGCAGTGGGTTAAAACTGCTTGGAATGGTGATTCAATAGAATCCATGATCATGATTTTAAAAGGGTTTAAAATATTCCTATGGAATATGATATGCTGTGGGAGGGGTAATGAACACTCTTCTTGTAGTGCTGAAAATGTTGGCAGTGAGAAGTAAGTTTGTGATGTATTGGTAACTCTTTAATACTGCAGTCATACTCTTAATATCCTAAGTCTATTGAGATCTTGATTCCAGAATATTAAGCATTAAACACTAAGTGGCATGGAAGCCCAGCTGATGCAACTGCAGGTATTTTCCAGCACACTGAAATCTGTGACAGGAGGTGTCATCTTATATTTGAGTTAATACAGTATTTAAATACTGTCACAAAATGAAATGTTTTTTATGTTAGTTCCAGTAAACTTTCAGCACAGTTTTGCTGTAGTAGTGGCTGTAGATCTTTGTTTATAGAAAGTGTATGTATTGCAGGGTGTGGATGCTGATGCAATGGAAATTCTTCTTCAGGCCATTACCAGGAAAGAGTTAGATATCTTGAAGTCAGATGATATCCTGTCAGTACTTCAGGCTTCAAGTATGCTTCAGTTTGAATCCATTCAGAAGATTTGTGTTGAAATGATTGTTCATAAGTGCCTTACTGTATCAACCTGCCTCCAGACAATGGTTATTGCAGATGAATTAGATCTGATCACTTTGCATCATAAGGCTCAAGCACTGGCATTGTGGGAATTTTCTCAAGCAAAAGAAACTGATGCATTCCTTGAACTTCCGATTGATTACATAGAGAAATATCTTGGAAATGATGGACTTAATGTTACGCAGGGAGAATTTGAAGTGTTTGAAGCTGGTCTTTCTTGGTTGCAAGATAAACCAGAAGAAAGAAAAGAACATGTTCTCAGGATTTTAGAATGTATTCGGTTTGCTGATATTCTTCTGTCAGATATTAAAACTATGCTTTTATACCCAGTTATTAGTGAGAATGCAAAATATATACAGGTTGTGCAGTGTGTCATATGTATAAAGGAAGGTAAAAACCCTGAAGAAGTATTCTTGATTGTTGAATCCGATATCCAGACTCAATCCACAGCCATTTCTCTAGAACCAGATGGAGAGATGTTACTGGATGAGGAAGAGAAATATGTGTCAGAACAAAATAAATTCAAACACTGCAGGTGTGTGTCTAAGAAATCGAAGGTTCATGTGTATGATGGAACAGTTAAGGTCTTAAACAACTGTTGCTGTTGCTGTACTTCTGCGGAAGACCCTGGAACACCTGTAGAGGATGGTGGGTTCAAAGTTAAAACCATTGATCCATCAGGCAGTGATACCCGTGAAAGGGATCATGTTCAATTCACTGCTGCAACTGTTGTGTTTGCAAAACAATTACTGTCAAGACCATCACGTGCACTTCCACTGTTTCCATGTGTAGTTGGTCATAGAAGAGAGCAGCGTTTCCGACAAAGAGATTCAGATGATAATAATGGTGGAAAAGTTACAGCTGGTGCTGGTAAACCATACCTCATCTACTTCCAAGAAGGGAAAACACAGCACCCAGTACCATTCCTTCATTTGTCAAAGGCCAATGAGGGACCTGTTGAACCAACAGGTTACAAAGTTGTTTGCACAGGTATATACCTGCATGAAACAGTGTGGTAAAGAGTGGAAAAATTCTTTAGATGAAGGTTATATTTATTCTTCTTGTGCATGCAATACAATACTATGCAAAAAAAGAAATTATGATTTGCCATTGCCAAGTTTACTCTTGTAGTGCCCCCTTCAGGTACTATCCTGCCTGTGACATTCTCATGGTATATTCAGTTTTCATCACTGATCATACAAGAACTCATTTTAAATATGGTCCTTTGTAGCACTTCTGTGTGAAATAAGCCTGCCTCTGTAAGGGTCATACAATGTAATCTACCCAAGAGCAAGTACAGGCTAGTTTTTGGGATGTACTGTGATAATCATTTGTTCATGCCAGTTGTGTTACAGAAGTTGTTGAAAGTTATTCTTAGAACTGATGATTGTGACGTTAGTGTTCTATCAAAGAGTTGGGGAGGGATAGTTATAAAACACTTAAAAGATTTGCTGGGTGAAAATTTTGGCAGTGTTATATGATGCAGCAAGTGTAGATGTTTTGAAAATTGCAAACAACTGGGACAGGACCTCTAACTAAATAGTAATGGACTACCAATCACAGAAAGTGTATAAGGGGGAGAAGAACCACGTATAATAACAAAGAAATGTCTTTGAAGTGTGTGTGTTTTTGTTGTATAGAACCAAGAACCTCTAACATAAAAATAATCTGTATAATGTGCTCCCCACCTTCGTTACTTACTCACTTTGTGGAACAGAGTCCTTCTTGAGAAGCTAACAAGCAATCAGCTACTCAGGAAATTCCCTGCATTTTATGCAACCCAAAAGTTCATTATCACATTTACATGAGCCTGCCACCTGTTCCTATCCTGATCCAGATCAATCCAGTCCATGCCCCTGCCCCTGCATCCCACTACCTGAAGATTCATATTAATATTATCATCCCATCTATGTCTGGTTCTTCTAAGTGGTCTCTTTGCCTCAGGTTGCCCCACCAAACCTTCTGTGCACCTTTCCTGTCCCCTATATATGCTACATGCCCTGCTTATCTCATTCTTCTCAATTTGATCACCTGAGCAATATTTGGTGAGGAGTACAGATCAGTAAGCCCCTCATTATGTAGTTTCCTGCACTTCCCTGTTACCTCATCCTTTGTAGGCCCAAATGTTTTCCTCAGCACCTATTCTCAAACACCCTCAGCCTGTGTTCCTCCCTCAGTGTGAGCGACTAAGTTTCACACCCATACAAAACACCAATGCAAATTTACAGTTATGTATATTTTAATCTTTGTATTTTTAGATAGCAAACTTGAGAACAAAAGATTTTGCACCAAATGATAGCAAGCATTCCCTGACTTCACTCTGCTCTTAATTTCTTCCTGATTAGAACTTGGGTTCGTTAGAGTTGTTCTGTTGTCAGTGTTTATATTGTGATTTCGTTCTGCATTCTGATCTGAAAGACATGACCATGTACTTAGTTTTGTCAGCATTTACTTCTAGTCCAATCTCCTTACCAGCAACTACTAGAGCGCTTCCCCCAAAATATTAACATCATCAGCATAAACCAGAAGCTAATATGTACCATTTAATTTCAAGCCATCCTGGTTTACCTGAACCCTTCTAATGGCATACTGTAAAGCAGAGTTGAAAAGCAGTGGTTATAAGGCATCTTTTTTCAAACCATTTGTAATTGGAAACATGTCAGAAAATGCTGGCATACCTGGACTCTGCTATAGGTTTCAGTCAGACATTTTTATTAGCTGTACCAGTTTCATGGGGGATACCAAACTCAATAAGAATATTATGCAGCACCTCCCTCTTAACTGAATTGTAGTATATGCTTCATGTATTCGCTTTTTTTTTGCATGTATTTGACAATATATGATCAGTAAATGACCTGTTGCATTGAAATCCACACTGATAATCCCCAATAATTTCCTCTATATAGAGTTAACCTTGGCAGCAGGATAATGGATAAAATTTTGTATGTAGCTGACTAAAGTGATATGCCTCTATAATTATTACAATCTGTTGTATTACCCTTCTTACATACAAGTACAATGAGGTTGGAAGCACAGTCATGCTGTCCCCATTTCTGCCCTTAAATGTTAACAAATGTTGAGAAAAAGGGAGGACAATACAAGACTAAATTTTGATTCCAAAATGATTCTCTGAAGGTTTGTAATAGTGATTGATTTGGTAAACAAATGTTGTGTTGTACATTGCCCATTGTTGTAGCACGTATGATAGCACAGTGTTTCAGTTGTCTTCAGATAATTGTTTGTATACTGATGGATTTGTTACTGTTGTTTTGGTATTAGTCAGGGCTGATTTCTTTCACACACACTGAAGATAAAACAAGACTATGAAATGATTCGCAAACATGTCTCAAAGTAAATTTAAATTACATGACATTTAATTTCTGTGCTAGAAGTATTGCTTGATTACTTTATTTTTTTTACAGGGCAAGATCTGTACATGATTGGTGGTGAATATTTGCTAGGTTATGGCAACTGGCAGCAATCTATTTGGAAATATGATGTAATCAGAGAGATGTGGAATTTTGAAACAAGGTACTATATACATATTTAGAGAATATTGGCACATTAACTTGTTTGTGTGATCCTTATTAAGACTAAGGCACTGCCATCGGACCTCATAGTGAGCCATTTCCGTTATGGGTGTTACACAGTGATAGTATTGGAAAAAAAACTTTATTTAGTTATATCAGTAGATACTGAAAAAATTTGGGCACAAAAACACAATTGGTTACGTCAGTAAAAATAAAGTATCAAATACATCTGCGTGTTGTAGGTATGTACTGTTGTGAAATCTCTGGGAAAGTAGCCAATTTAAAGACTGAGAAGGACAAGATATTAGACTGGTGTTTGGTAAATATAAATATATGGGAAGTGGATTGACATTGGCATATGATATTTGTCAGTGATGGGAGGTGAGGTCTGACAAGTAGGCTTCTGAAGTCACCAGATTTGACACTCGCCTGGTGTGATGTGCCAGAGAACTATGTATTTCCAGTGTTAAGGCAATGAATTTGGAAGATTTCAGGAAAACAGAGTACTGTCTCATTACAAGAACAGTGTGGTGCACTAAGCATCAGGTTTTGTGAGCAATGAATCGAAAATTGAAACCTGCCCACATGGTGTTCAGGAACATCAAATTTGGTGCCTTATGACTTTTCTTGTGGCGTTATGCCAAAATTTACAGGGTTGGTGGCCATCTTATGCAGTCAGCTGTTGAAACAGTAACTTGTGGGATGCCAAGACATATGTGTCCTAAAATTATTCACTGTCTAGTTGTCATACCACGAAAGGAGTGCACATGAAGATATGTGACAAACATTGAGCTTTTCAACTTTTGTAAATTTGTATATTTGTTTTGAAAAGACAGTCTGTGAAAGTACTGGAGTGACTTTTGAACAGACTGCATTACCACATAATGCAGTTCGGTCAACTATTTTTGGATATGGAATATTTTATCTCCACCCAGTTTTACATGTGTTTATGTTAACAAAAGTATGTTGATCTTCATCCCACTAACTGCTTGGAAGAGTCAGTAAGTACTGATTGTTAAAGAAATTCCCTGTCCAGACATTCTCCTCAGAAAATACCTTCACACCCTTCATTCATCCTGTAGTGTGAAAGAACACAGGTTTCACACACAAAATAGTATGTACAGTTACTCTTAAGTAACCCAGTAATTGTTCTTTTGGAGGACACACATTTCCCAAGTTATTCTGCTCTTGATTTCGTTATTTATTGTTGTTCCTAAATTCTTGAACTGAAACATAGTTTTAAAGGATGATTTAGCATTTATTTCATGATGCTATATTAAGGCATAAGATATAACACTATACTTAATGCTGCTTGGCCATTAAAGAACAAGACTGCATGCAGCTCCTGATCTTGACTGTTGATTACCAAACTATTACTGAAATTTTCCTCAGTTGCCTGCCAGCTTAATGTAGTGTCAAGTTATAATGTTTTATATGAAATGTATCAAGCAGATGACAGAGTGCCATAAAGCACACTCACAAAATGGTTTCAGGGAATGCTTCCAGGCCTGTACGCTTAGGTAGAGCAGTGTGTAGCTTCTGATTGAAATTACTCTTAGATGTAATAGTTTCATAAATAAATGCTTTTTTTAAACTAGCCTCATTATTTAATAGTCTTTCCTTGTGGTTTCTCTGCAGAAATTTTCATCAAGGAAAAGTAACTTCCACATTCTTAGTACACAGGAAGCTTTCATATTATCTGTGTGGTGTTGCAGCATATCCTCTCCACGGAGACATCATTCGGTCTGCTGCCTAGGTGGCTACATTTATATCATTGGTGGCTTTGGTCGGCACCGTGTTATAATGGGTTCTGTTGAGAAGTACCACATAGGGTCAAGTAAGTGTTAATTTTCTACAAAAATAATTACACTGAAATGCCCATTTAAGGTTTTTATGGGGACCAATGGATGGGCTGCGATAGCATAGTTGGTATAGAGACTCGCTACTGGCTGGACAGTCTGGGAATCCTGGTGGGGCAAGATCCTACGGACCTTTCCAGAGCAGCCCTGTGGTCCACCTAGCCTCCTATACAATGGGTGCAAGGTCATTCCTGGGTGTAAATCGCCCAGGGCATGGCATTAACCACCAAACCCCATCTATTGCCGAGACTAAAGAGGGTACCAGGTCATTCCTGGGGGTAAAATGGTTGAGGTGTGGCATTAACCATCCACCCCTCATGTAGTACCAAGATTAAAAACAGTAAAGCTATACCTCTACACCCCCTCTGTGTCTTCATGGCAGATTATAGGGTGAGCTTCACCTTTGAGGAGCAGTGGATTGTAACACTAAACTGAGGGATATGTTGAATTTGGGATTACTGAAACTGAATGTTTTTAAAGAGGGAAAACAATTAAATTGAGCAACAGTAAATGAAAAGTCACCAATTAGACTCATATGCAGTATGCAGTTGTGTTCCAAGAACTATAAGCAACATGGTATGAAGAAAGAATGAAAAATTGTTATGTGATGCACCTCATTTTAAATTAATATGTATAATATAAGGTTTGATCCTCTGTGCATATAAAATGACTGTACTTTTATTTTCTTCTGCAGCAGTTGATGTAGTCAAACAAGTATTTGTACATATTTTCCAGTAGTAGGTCTTAATTCTTCCCCATTTGTAACATGAATGTCCCTTCTGCGGTAAATCTGAAGAACCATGTACAGAACAGAAATGTATGGACACAAAATTCAGACACACTGTTTTCAGTCTGTTTGTCTTAGAAGGTATTGTGCTCTGTATTTTAGGACTAGAGAATTTTTCCAGTGAAGGCAGATTTCTGTTTTAGAGAGGTTAACATGAACTGAATACAGTGGGTATATTGTTTGGCTATCCACATGTTTAACCTGCTGGACAGATATTGCTGAAATTTGTTATTTGAACTCCTTACAAAAATTTTTGGGCAGTACCTGCTTTGATAAATATTGATGTATTAAGAGCATACTTGCTTAAGGGAGCATGTATTAGCATAAAATTATGTCAGTTCAAAACTACATTTGAAGTGCAAGTTGCTTGACTTCACTGCATACAAATCCTTCATCTGTTGGAATTTAGAATCTATACTTTGCCTGCAGGTCAGTTTATCTTGTTTCATAGTAGTTTCGAAGTGCTGACCTCCAGCTCCTAAGCAGGGTTGGGTCATGAACCAGCTACTGTGCCCATGGGAAGAGATCCCAGTACAAAGCAGATAACAGGTCATGTAGGCATCGGAACCAGCCTGGAAGTGATGATAAAGAGAGAATTCACTCTCCTGCTTCTGGGAATTGCACCCTAATGATCCAGCCTATAATCACACTGACACAACTAAATGATTAAAGATATAAACAGATCAGTGTAATGTCCCAGTGTGAGATTTGATATTCTGACAGTGGTGGTGGTGATGATTCAAGTTGTCTGAAATCTCTTGCCATGTAGATTAGTAAACAGTTAAGGATGTTTCAGAACAGCTTGCTGACTTCCATCTTCAATGTAGTCCAAGAAGCATGGAATGCCTTCTAGGCAGTAGGCTGCCCCATACATCAGTAACTATATACCACTCCTTATGGCATGGTATGTGAGAAGACTTGAATCCTCAGGTGTCCTAGTGTTATGGCCAGACGGTTTCTTAGATGAATGTGAAAAATCTTTGTGTTTAGGATGCTGGAGCCGTTGTGCATCACTTCCTCATAACCTATACTCTGCAGCTTGCTGTGCATACAAGGAGCAGATATTTGTATTTGGACCACAAGTCTGTTTCTATCATCCAAGTTCTGATAACTGGTTCATAATTCCAGAAGCAGCACTTCCATCAAACACAGTATTCAGTTGTGCCATGCCACATGGTGAATGGATATATCTCACTGGTATGTTTTAATCAGTTATTTTGCATTGTTCTTCTATAAACCGAGTATTTAAAAATCACAGGGCATCAAAATTCCATTAACTCAACTGGCATGGGACTGAACAGATGCCAAATCATCAAATATTCCGGATTATCAGACGGTACCTATACTGACCTACATTTTCACAGGTAATATTTTCTTACTGCTCCTATAATTGGGCTGTGTAAGTAAACAGAGGAGAATTCATTTGGATATCTCCTTCCTATGCTGGTTCAGGTCATTGGGGTCCTCATTTATGTTTTCTGGTGTCTTATTAGCTGAAGAAGTGGATGGACCAGGAGACAAAGAGTCAGGAGATACCACAACATGTCCCTGAGATAAGCCTGTTTCATTGATGCAGTTTTTTTTAATGCCTGTTTCATTAATGAAGCTTTTTTCTCCAGTATAAAGTAAACTTCCGGTCTTGGGACTACTCTCAAATGCCAGATTATAAGGATTTCTGTATTATCAGACATCGTATGAAATGAATTTTGCTGTATGTTATCTATATGTACTAACACTTCTTTGCAGACATCACAGTGACTTGGTCATCCCAACACACACACACATATAAATTAGATTTTTCTCAAATAATTTTCTTCATAACAGGGGAAGAACCTGAACACCTCTACTAATTGTTTTTCAATGCTCTACTTTCTTTATTTTAGGTAAACAAATACTAGTAAATTATTAAAAAATACAGACCTAAAAATCACATTTTGAACAAACAATAGAATATGTAATTTACTCCAAACCCAACAAGAGAAAAAAGACTAGTACCTTCAATGTGGTATTTACAATATTAAGTGTCTTACCTGTAATAAGACATATGTCAGACAAACGGGAAGAAATTTGACATTAAGATATCATGAGCATATACAATACATAAAAAACAACAATCCACAGTCTGCATATGCTATGCATATTAACCATCGACACCAATCTGGAGCTATGCAAGATACTGTGGACTGAATAATGACCACACAAGGAACACACATGAATTGCTGGGAATCATACTCTATATAAAATTATCAACAGCAAAATTTATTAATCGAGAAACAGAAACAAGGTAAATTAAATCTGCTATATGATATATTACGCGACACTTCAACCCTATGTGCATGCATGTAAACCACATACTGATACACCCCATTTACATTTCTACCTAGTATAGTGTACTCATTCATAGCGTCTACACTACACACCAAACATCTGGTAAGTATTACGATATCCACTTGACCAAATCTTTCTTATTCTCTTTCTGTTTCATATACCAAGTTCTAATCAAAGTTCATCTTCCATATTCACAGATTTTAAAACTTGCTACATGCAAAGGACGACCAAAATATAGACATGTAGACACTAATTTTAGAATTTGATAATTTTATACTGTATTATATACTGTACTAATTGTAACTTAATTGTATTTTAACCGTAATTTACTACAACATCAATTTTAATTATATGTGAGAACTCTAATACAGGGTGACCGACGGGAACCGGACGTTTTTGAAATGGCTAGTAGGCGGCTCCTATGTGGGGTA
>Ga0209755_10003982_pt1 | contig 17887 bp, 11 predicted proteins | sample TergutCo191P1_FD_187301 | JGI IMG/M metagenome (GOLD analysis project Ga0209755, IMG submission 187301) | Cornitermes sp. P1 segment gut microbial communities from Petit-Saut dam, French Guiana - Co191P1 (SPAdes) (version 2) | ecosystem: Host-associated > Arthropoda: Insects > Digestive system...
TCCAGACGCCATGTGGGTTCCACTTTACATGGCCGTCCGTACTGTAATTTCGTTAATCTGTGTAAATCTCACGCCGTAACAATTTTCACCTTTATCAACCTCTTTCAGCTTCAAATTCACTAAAGGCCGTTCTGTGTCCATCTTTCTTTTAATGCCGTTCGTAACTTGAAGTCCTTACAGCACGCGACCTTACCCAATGGTCACACTGCATCCGTTTTTGGTCGATTTCTTCACTGGTTTACTCGGCGGACCATCGGTCGACCACGCTTTGCCGATCGTGTGGTCATACTGCACACGGTCTGCGTCCGAGTTCACATCAGTTTATAATGCGACTTCTTGTGGGGTGCATTAACGTGGAAGACCAACTGTTATTGTAACAAAACCCTTTGTTTATAGTGTTATTATTAGAGGATGAGAGAAGCGAATGTGTGAACCCAATATTTGACTAAAGAGAAAAGTAAGGCGAGATTCAAACTTTGTTCCCAATGCTCCTGGAGCAAGCAGAAAAATTTTCCATTATTTTAGAATGGGGCCAGACACATTCTGGTATGTCCTACATAATAAGTTCTTAGAATTTACTAGAATCAAACATATTCTTCTAATATAAAGAAACGAATAAAAGATATCTATGTGCTTAGCACTAAACTACACGAGAGAAATGGTCGGATAAAACAAAAATATTTGGTTTCGACTGTCAGTCGGTGAAACATATCCGTGTACGGCAGTGCAGAAAGGCGCAACTGATACCGTCTCCACTCACTGAAACGCATTTGTTTGTTCTGCTGCTGTCGGCAGCGTATGTGAGTGTAAAATATCGGCCAAATACGGATACAATGTGGACTCAGACTTAGTGTATTGTGCACAGCAATTTGACCGTCACGTGTTCACCATACATTGGCGACTTTCACATATATGAACGTGGTTTTCCTCATGTCACTTAAACCGGTCAAACCAGGGTGGAATACATTTCCCAGCAGTACGGTGGATATCTTACACACACAAACGGCCGGAACGTGGCTGCAGTCTATAAAGACGGACTCCGTTTCTCCAAACCAAAAGGCAACAGGTTTTCTGTCTGTCGCGAATGCGAAATTGATATACTCGTTGCAGCTAATATTTCTCTCTGCCTCTCTCAAATTGTAGCGGTATTACGAACGGTAAACTAATTCATATTCGATAGGGTATAGGGACTGAGCTCGGGGTGGACGGTCCAGGGATCGAATCCCGGTGGGAACAAGATTTTCCACAAGTCCAGTCCGGGCTTTTTGCCCACCCAGCCCCCTGTACAATGGGTAAGGCGTCGTTCAAGGGAGTAGAGGCGGAAGGGGCGGAGGAATCACCAACCCACCCCATCTAGCGCGGAAGATCCTAGAAAAGGTTACATTTATAACACTATTGACCTTAAGGGCTATCATGGCCTTTGAAATGTGTGGGAAACCTACCGATTGTGCAATGGGATGGAATGTGATTTACATTGTTTAGAATTGGACTTGAGATTTTAGCAGTTTAAATGTTGGTCCGGTACCACAGCCACGTGACCATTCTGCAGTCCGGTACCACAGTCAAGTGACTATTCTGTAGTCCGTTACCACAGTCAAGTGACCATTCTGCAGTCCGGTACTACAGCCATGTGACATTTCTGCAGTCCGTTACCACAGCCACTTGACCATTCTGCAGTCCGGTACCACATCCACCTGTCATTTCTACAGTCCGGCGCCACGGCTATGTGACATTTCTGCAGTCCGGTGCCACAGCTACGTGACGTTTCTGCAGTCCGGTACCACAGCCAAGTGACATTTCTGCAGTCCGGTACCATAGCCTCGTGACATTTACGCAGTTCCTTGCCACAGCCATGTGACATTTCTGCAGTCCGTTACCACAGTCACGTGAACATTCTGCAGTCCAATACTACAGCTACATGACATTTCTGCAATGTGGTACCACAGCCATGTGACATCTCTGCAGTCTATTACCACAGCCACTTGACCATTCTGCAGTCCGGTACCACAGCCACGTGACCATTCTTCAGTCCGGTACCACAGCCACTTGTCCATTATGCAGTCCGGTACCACAGCCACGTGACCATTCTGCAGTACTGTACCACAACCACGTGAGATTTCTGTAGTCCTGTAAAACAGCTATGTGACATTTCTGCAGTCCGGTACCACAGCAACCTGACATTTCTGCAATGTGTTACCACGGCTATGTGACATTTCTGCAGTCCGTTACCACAGCCAATTGACCATTCTGCAATCCGGTACCACAGCCACGTGACCATTCTTCAGTCCGGTACCACAGCCATGTGTCCATTGTGCAGCCCGGTACCACAGCCACGGGACCATTCTGCAGTCCGGATCCTCAGCCACGTGACCATTCTGCAGTCCAGTACCACTGCCACGTGACCATTCTGCAGTCCATAACGAATTACATCGCTGTCCCTTACCTGCTCTTTGAGGGTCTGCGGCGAATAATTACAGTGGCTACCCTTAGAATAAATAATGAAGTTAGGTGCTCTTGTACAGGCACTGAAGCTCTGTACATGCCTTATGGACCATTGCGGGAGTAGAGGTACAGATCTTCTCTTTCTTGACCGCGGCACTAGAAGGGGGAGTGGTCAGCCTCACGCCCCGTCCGCTATTTACCCAAGGAAATACATGGTACCCTTTGTAGAGGAGGCTGGTTGGGTCCCAGGGCCGGTCTGGGCGGGTGCGGAAAAGCTCGCCTGCGTCGTGTTTCGATCCTACTACATTTTCCTTCCATCTGTACTAGGTTGGTAAATATATGTGTTGCGCTTTTCCTACAATAAATTTTTGCAATTCCCGAAGTACATTATGAAATTACCTGTCAGTATCTAACGGTCTTCAAGACAGCAACAAGCACGGTTCTTATCTTTACCGGTCATACCGCACGGAAATACAGCATATATTGAAAGGGACTGCTCCGAAAACAGTAAGCTCAAGTAGGTCGAGGTTGTGCCAAACTGTACGGCGAAGGGATTAAATGCGAAAATACCATAAGCTGTAGAATGCAGAACACGACACTTCCTGCACACACTGTTCACTCTTAACGTTCAGGCTGAAGTGGGCTGCGATAGCTCAGTCGGTATATCGATATGTTACGGGATGGATGGTCCGGGGTTTGAATCCCTTTGGGTCGAGATATTACGCACCCTTCCAAACGGACCCTGAGTCCCACTGTGCCTGCTGTCACACGGTGCTGCTTTTATTTCTTGAAGTTAAAGCGGCCGGGGCTTGGCGTTGGTCACCCACCACAATTTTCGCCGAGGTTAAGAATGAGTAGAGCTACATTTGGGGTGAGGTTAAGGAGAAGTGTATACTAATGGAGCCACACCTCCATTCCGCCATACGCCTTCGTTTTGTGCAAACCAATATTATCTTCGATTGAAATAACCTTAATAAATAGAATCAACAATCGATCATGTTAACACATATAGGGTACCGGACACTGGACAGGCAGAATATTTAAGGATTCCTCAAAACAGACAGGTAAGTGTATGTGAGACAAAAACCGTAAGTTCTGGGAAGAATAAACTCCGAGAGCTCTAGTGCGGGTGTTTATATTGTGGGAAATGATCGCACTATTGCAAGTTAACAGCTGTATCGCATAATGAAATGTTTTAGTGGAGAGATTCTGGTGAAGTGAAAGTTATATTATATATATGAGAGCCGCGTAGCTGAGTCGGTATATCGAGTAGGCTACAGACTCATCAGTCCGGCATCGAATCCCGGTGGGTACGATATATTCCGTCTGTCCATAACAGCCCTGTGGCCCACCCAGCCTCCTGTAAAATGGGTACAGGATATTTCCCTGGGGTGAAGATCGGCCGCGACGTGCTTCTGTCCAATCAAACCTTCTAGTGCCGCGGTCATGGAAGAGTAGAGCTATACCTCTACTCACACCGGCCCTGTAACGGGATCTCTTTAACTTTGCTTTATACATGTATATATTACCAAGTGTTTTGTTTTCGCCAATGCTCGACAGTTCACCTGTCAACATCTATCATATATTCTCTCCCCTCCTACAATTAAACTCCCGTCTCTACCGCCCGCACCCCTGTTCCGTCTGTTCCCATTGTACATTTCGCCCAGTCACGCTGCTGCGGTTTAAAAACGCCTTTAGAAACCTATACTGCCATCCGAAAATCCATTAACACTTACATTTCTGTACCCTAATCACACTGACTTTTGGACGTCTAGTGGTTACTTTACACACCACAATTTTGAGAGTTCACAATTTCTACGTTCTATAAAAACAGATTTTATTTCTGTGTTCCGCATGTCTGTAGGCATCACTGAAATGCGTCTTTGTGCTACACCGCAACAAGTGATTGCGTTTCTTAACAGAGACATTGTTTACAGTGCGGGACGATGTGAGTCAACTAAACCGAAGTGTCTCGTAGGAACAAGAAAATTCCCTTAAGGTTTTGCGAGTTCAATAGACTAAGCAAAACAGTAAGCAATATCTGGCCTAAGTTCAAAAAACCTAAACATAAAAAAGTGCCAAATTTAAATAAATTTTATCTTTGTGCGAGGACATGAGTACTGAATTTCACAGTACTGCAGTTCACAGTATTGCAGTTCAAATTAATGCAGTTCACATAAGTGCATTTCTTAGTAATTCAGTTCGCAGAACTGAATTTCGCAGTACTGCAGTTCACAGTACTACTGAAGAAATTACAGCAGTTCACATTACCGCAGTTCACAGTGCTGAAGTTTACAATACTGCAGTTCACAATAGTGCAGTTCACAGTACTGCATTTCACAGTACTGCGGTTCACATTACTGCAGTTCACATTACAGCAGTTCAAAGTACCTCAGTTCAAATTACTGCAGTTTACAACACTGTAGTCAGCAGTAGTGGTGTTCACAGTACTGCAGTTCACAGTACCGCAGTTCAGAGTACTACATTTCACAGTACTCGAGGTCACAATACTGCAGTTCTAAGTACAGAATTTCACAGTATTGCAGTTCAAAATAATCCGGTTCACAATACAGCACTTCACACTACTGAAGTTCATAATACTGCAGTTCACAGTACTGCAGTTCACAGTACTGCAGTTCACAGTACTACAGTTCAAAGTACTGCAGTTCACATTCCTGCAGTTCACTCTATTGCATTTCAAAGTATAGCAGTACACAATACTGCATTTGAAAGTACTGCACTTCACAGTACAGCAGTTCACAGTGTTGCAGTTCACAATACTGCAGTTCACAGTAATGCAGTTCACAGTACTGGATTTCATATTACTCCAATTGAGAGTATTGAGTTTCAGAGTACAGTACTGCAGTTCACAATACAACAGTTGACAGTACTACAATTCATAGTACAGAAGTTCACGGTACTGCATTTCACAGTACAGCTGTTCAAAGTTATGCAGTTCACAGTACAGAAGTTCAAATTACTGCATTTCACATTACTGCAGTTCACAATACAGCATTTCACAGTACTGCAGTTCACAATACAACAGTTTTCAGTACTGCATTTCACAGTACAGTGGTTCACAGTACTGCATTTCACAGTACAGCTTTTCACAGTACTGCAGTTCACAGTACAGAATTTCACATTACTGCAGTTCACATTACTGCTGTTCACAGTACTGCAGTTCATATTATAACACTTAACATTACTGCAGTTCACAGTACAGCATTTCACAGTATTTCAGTTCACAGTACAGCAGTTTACAATACTGCATTTAACATTACTGCAGTTCACAGGAGAGAAGATCACACTACTGCAGTTCACAATACAGCAGGTCACATAACACCAGTTCACAATATTGCATTTCACAATACAGCAGTTCACAGTACTGCAGTTCAGAGTATAGAATTCACAATACTGTAGTTCAAAGTACAGAAGTTCACAATACTTCAGTTTACAATACAGCAGTTCACAGTACATCAGTTCATAGTACTGCAGTTCACAGTTCCGCAGTTCCCAGTACAGCATTTCACAATGCTGCAGTTCACAATACAGCAATTCACAGTATTGCATTTGACAGCACTACATATCAAATAACTGTAGTTCATACTACTACAGTTCACACTACTGCATTTCACAGTACTGCAATTCACAGTACTGCCGTGCACATTCGTATTCTTTGACCAATCTGCAGGTTCTCACAAATCCTTCACTGAAACAAGTAAGTCAATGAAAGTCACGGGTTGGATAACTAATGGTATCATTTGCTAAACACACTGTATTTATTGGATAAAAAGATAAAGTTTTCCCGTTACAATCCCAGTCACCTAGGCCTGCAGCACTAAATTTGACGTGCTATCAATCTTTATTTTTATATTTTTTCGGCTTTTCCGTTCTTTAGCAATTGCAGTTCTTGTATCGTGCCTCGTGGGTAAGAAAATCTCTCTATATCCTTATCAAAGTTTTTTTTGTATTACATATTGCAGTCGAACTCAACTGTATTTCACACTGTTGTACAGTAAGAATACAACTACATATTTCGGCCCTATATGTGGGCCGACTTCAGGTGGATAATTAATTTACAGATCATTTATACCAAATGTGTGGGCTTTTTAGTTTGTTAGTGTATAATACCACGGTGCTAAAATGTCTAAATTGGGCAAACCGTGTTTGTGCTATCTCTAGGAAAATGTCATTATTTGTGGCTGGTGCACTTAATGACAGACACTTCATATATTGTGGTCGCTAAATATTATCAAAACTTCACTTTCTAATATTAATAAATGAAATTCTTGTTTCTGGCTCTTCTATATTGTTCTCTTGATCTAAGTGTAAGAAACCCCCAGTACGCCACAAGGCGAAGCGACACATACTTGGTGTCGATTTGTGTTGAATCGTAACATTTACATTCTGTATACTGAAAAACAGTCACGAACTGGCAAGCATTGTTACGAAGGAATGACTTCTCATCTTCCAAACGCATTAACATTTTATAGCCTAAGACTTATTTTGTGAATCCCCAGATTTAATGTTAAAAAACTGTAGGTTTTGCCTACAAAATTCCTTTGTGTTTGTGTGGATCTGAGAACAAACAGCGATTATTTCCCTACACAACATCAGCTTGTCGGTTTTTATGACCGAAGCAGACCGTTCTTACCGCAGTACGGACTGGGCCCTGAAAGCGACAGTTGCATGTATGTCCTTAAAGGCAATTTTGGTGTAGAGGAAAATAATCGCTCTTTGTTCTGAAATTCACACATATCACATAAATACAGTGTGTGGGCTTAACGCAGCATTGATGAATGTTAAACTGGCCGTATACACCGTAATGTATCCAAAAGGTTTTAGTGGGTTAAATCAGTACTGACCTTGAAGGAGGAATACCGTGAACTGCACCGCTACATTACAAGTAGTGCAGCACAAGAATTAGGGAGTGTGGAGCCGTCTCATGGCTATACATCGCGCACCGTCCTAGCGTTGACGCTAGCAAAACCGTATGCTTGGTCTTTATTATTTCGGTTCTCTGCCACTAACTTACTAGATTTTCACCGGCACAAAATGTTATGAGCCCCATGTGGGGTGATTGTAAACGGGACAGCATCCCGATAGAAAGGAAAGTGATTGTGGTTGTTGACTTTTGGTTTATGACAACCACCTGCCATATTAATTACGGGAGAACGTGGTACCAACTTTCGCACCTTGAAACCTTAGGTAGCAGTTTGATTCGAAAAAATGTTATATAGCAGTAAGAACCTGAAATATCGTTTGTGCAGATTGATCCGAAAGACATTGAACATCACGTGTTACAATAGAGAATAAATATAAATGTGTCTAGATCCAATCACTAAACGCCAAAGTAAAATGTCGTTCTTTAAAAATTGATAGTAGAAATTTTCAAAAAAACACTGTTTCATTTAACAGTAAGTAGAAATAACATATTAACCCAGGGAATGAATAAATTTAGAATACCTTATCTTCAGGTGTGTTTTATGCGTTCCTATTATGAATGAAAACTACTGAAATATACCCTTTAAACACTCTGCACAGACCGCAACATTTAAAGTCCCAGTCCGTACCGCGCTGTAAACACTTTTCATCTCGGTTATAAGAACCATTCAGTTTATGCAGTAAGTGGCACAAGTCGCTATTTGTTCTGAGATAAATACAAAACATATAAATACATTGTGGGGCAGAGCGAACAGTTGTTCAATATTAACTTGGTGGTACATATTGTGACCACTGGATCTGAAAGGTTTAAATCTGTTTTAAAAACCAAACATTTAAAGCTGTAAGGGGCGCAAGTTCCTGTTTGTTATAGATAAATACAAAATATAAATACAGTGTGGGCAGAGCGTACAGCTGATAAATGTTAAACTGGTTGAGCATATAGTGACGACTGTGTTGTAAAGGGTTAAATCTATGTTATAATATCCAAACAGTTTATGCTGTAATAGGCACAAGTCGCTGTTGGTTCGGAGGTATAAACAAAACAGATAGATAACGTGTGGGCTGAACGTACAGTTGTTGAATGATAAACTGGTGGTACATATAATGACCACCGTGTTGTAAAGGGTTAAATCTGTTATAAAAACCAATCACTTTATGCAGTAATTGACACAAGTCGCTGTTTCTTCTAAGATAAATACATAACAAACAATACAGTGTGCACAAAGAGTGCAGTTGCCGAATGTTATACTGTTGGTTCATATACTGACCGGTGGGGTTTAAAGGGATAATAATGGAGCAGCAGATAATCTCCTCTTCCATCGTGCAGATGGTCGCTGGATAAAGACCCAACTGGCAGCGTAATTCCGCTTGACATGTCTAAAGTTTTGGTGGCTGGCTGAGTGTGGTCACAAGCCGAGTCGGTATCTGAGTCAGCACTCTGGTCGTCACAAGTCAGCCCCCTGTGTGGTCTTAGCCTACAAATTTGAACGGAGTTAACTGTGAGTTAAGTTCAGTGCGGCGTTAAGACTGAAAACCTATTACAGAGAAATTGCTATAATTTAGACACAAAATAATACCATTATATAATATACCAAAACGCACGGTCGCAGTGTAACTGTAATACAGTCTGGGTGTCCTGCTAAACTGAAACCGGACAGCGGCTGTATAAAAGTGAAGAATGTCGAAATGCAAGTGAGCAATACATACTGCAGTGTGTGTCTGCTTCTTTTATTTTCTTAGGTAAAAGTCAAGGTACAGTTCACTCTACAACAGGCCATGAAGGCCCAGAGGGGGGGCAGATGAATCGCATTACTTTTTCTTTAACCTCCGCGCTATATAGGGTGGGCTGTTAAAGCCACGACCCGACCGGTTAACCCTACAGTGTAGAGAAGCGGTACCTTCTTAGCAGGAGTCTGGATGGGCCCCACAACCGGTCTGGATGGTGCGGAAAATTTCGCCCCCACCGATATTCCATTCCAGAACCGTCCAGCCCTTAACGAGTCGCTATACCGACTGAGTTACCCAAACCCTCCAAACGCCATGTGTGTTCAACACTACATGGCCGTTCTTACTCTCATTACGTGCATCTGTGTAGCTCTCACTTGGTAAACAATTTTTCACCTTTACCACACGTTTTCATGGTCAAATTCACACAGTCCGTCGTTCTGTGTCAATCTTTCTTTTTATCTCGCGCATAACTTGAAGTGCTTACAGCACGTGACCTTAGCTTTTGGTGCAAGACATTTTGACCCTCACGCTTTCACCATTCTCTGGCGACGTAAGAAGTCCTGCACGTGGTTTTGCTCAAGTCACTTAAACCGTTCGAACACCTTTCCCTCCAGTACGGTGGATCTCTTCCACACACAAACTGCCGGAACGTGGCTGCATTCTATAAAGATGGATTAGCTTTCTGCAAACCAAATTGCGCCGTTTTCTGTGTGTTTGCCGCGCATGCGCAAGTAATGTACACGTTGCAGTTAATTTCTCTCTCTCGCTCTCTCATTTAATAGCCGGTATTACGTACAGCAAACACTGTCCGTCATCTTCGATGACTTTTACAATCATAACACTACATAAAATACTAATATAAATACCCTTATATATATTTAAAAGTAAAATGTAAAATAGTCCCTTTACAAGCCTGGACAGGCCCAGAGGATTCTTAGGAAGTTAAGTTTCCCAGATTTAGTGACAATAGCACAGGTGCTGGTAGATTGTCAGTGATACGCACCGGCCGCCTTTACCCCCAGTAAATAATGCCGGTAATCATTTCTGTTATAGGCTGAGTCGACCATAGGACAATAGTGTGATCGGAAGGAATATATGTCAATGAATAATCCAATGACACCAGCTGTGATGGAATCAGGGACTTTCCGATTTGTAGCGCAGCGCCTCAACCACTGTGCTACCGCGGTCCCCCACCTGTACATATTAGCGTCGCTTAATGACTGGGATACGTTCTGAGAAATGCGTCGTTAGGCGCTTTCGTTGTGGTGTGAACGTCATACAGAGTACTAACACAAACCTAGACAATATAGCGTACTAAAATCACAGTCTGTATGGTATAGCCTATCGCTGCTAGGTTACAAACCTGTACAGCAGTTCAAAGTAGGACTACTGTCGGCAATTTTAATACAGGGATAAGTGTTATGTTATTATATTATTTTAACTGGAAGGGACTTCCGTTATGGCCCGAAATGTTGTTTTGCGGCGCATATTTATTCTTGTGTAATTGCAGTATTGAACAGGAATTGTGGATCTGTACAGACCCTACGGTCCATAGGGGGAGTAGAAGTATAATTCGGCTCTTTCTTGAACACGGCACTAGAAGTGAGTTACCAGCAGCACGATCCGGCTGCTTTAACACCGGGAAAGACCCGGTAATTAATCTACAGGAAGTTGAGTGTGCCCAGGGCCGATCTGGACAAGTACGCAATATCTCGCTTTCACCGGGATTCGAACACCTGTCCGTCCAGCTCGTAGCTCAGTCGCTATATCAGTTGACCAACCGGGCCCACTGAATTTATGTAGAATGTATGTTTTTATAAATTCTAATATAAGGTGTAGAAGTGCTACACAGCAGCTTGTTGAAACTTATATGTGATGAAGAACATTTCGTAAAAAATTTAGTGTGCTTGCAGGAAAAGGGAAATGAGTTCACAGCGTGAGGTGTGTGTTGAGTTGTGTGTACAGCTGTACTTGTGTACTGTTATATACAGCACAGGGAATAGTGAACAGCTGTATTGTTTTACTGTTATATACAGCACAGTTTTATGTGTACAGGTGTACTGATATATTGTTATATAAACACAGGGAATTGTGTGTACAGCTGTACTGGTATACTGTTATATAAGGCACAAGCAATAGGGAATTGTGTGTAAAGCTGTACTGGTTAACTGTCATGTACAGCACAGTTAATTGTGTGAAGATCTTAACTGGTATACCGTTATATACAACACAAGGAATCGTGTGTATAACTGTACTGGTGAAATGTTATATACAGCACAAGGAATTGCGTGTACAGCTGTACTGGTTTACTGTTATATGGAGCACAGGCAATAGGAAATTGTTTGTACAGCTGTACTATCGTACCGTTATATAAAACACAGGAAATTGTGTGTAGAGTAGTACTGGTGTACTGTTATATACAGCAGAGTGAATTTTGTGTACAGCTGTAATGGTTTACTGTTATATTCAGCAGAGGTTTTTTTGTGTACAGCTGTACTGGTGTACTGTTTTATAATGTACAGGGAATTGTGTGTACAGCTGTACTGGTTAACTGTTATATACAACACAAAAAAATGCGTTTGCAGCTGTACTGGTGTACTGTTATATACAGCACATACAATAGGGAATATTGTGTACAAGTCTACTGGTGTACTGTTATATACAGCAGAGGGAATTGTGTGCACAGCTGCACTGGTATAATGTTATATACAGCACAGGCAATAGGGAATTTTGTGTAAAGCTCTACTGGTGTACTGTTTTATACATCACAGGCAATAGGGAATTTTGTGTACAGCTGTTTATGTGTACTCTTATATAAAACGCAGGCAATAGGGTATTGTGTGTACAGCTGTAATTGTGTAAAATTAAAAACTGCAGAGACAATAGGGAATTGTGTTTACAGCTGTACTGGTGTACTGTTATATACATCACAGGCAATAGGTAATTTTCTGTAGAGCCGTACTGGTGTATTCTTATATACAAAACAGGTAATAAGGAATATTTGTACTATTGTACTGGTGTACTGTTATATACATCACAGGCGATAGGGAATTGCCTGTACAACGGTATTCTTTAAACAGCAGAGCATTAGGAAATTGGGTCTACAGCTGTAGTTGTACAATCTTATATACAGCACTGGCAATAGGGAATTGTGTGTACAACTCTAATGGTGTACTGTTTTATACAGCACAGGAAATAGGGAATTGTGTGTACAGCTGTATTGGTGTACTATTATGAACAGCAGAGACAATAGGGAATTGTGTTTACAGCTGTACTGGTGTACTGTTTTTTACATCCAGGCAATAGGGAATTGCGTGTACAGCTGTACTGATGTACTGTTATATACAGCACAAGCTAAAGAAAATTGTGCGTACAGCTGCACTTGTGTAAGGTTATGTACATCAAAGGCAATAGGGAATTTGTGTACAGCTTTAATATTGTACTGTTATAAACAGCAGAGGTAGTAGGTAATTGTGTTTACAACTCTATTTGTGTACTGTTGTATACAGCACTGGCAATAAGGAATTGTGTGTAGAGCTGTACCAGTGTATTGTTATTTACAGCACAGGTAATAGAGAAATGTGTGTACAGCAATACTGGTTTACTATTTTAAGAAACAGATTCAATAGGGAGTCAATAGGAAATTTTGTGTAAATCTGTACTGTTGTAAAATATTATACATCACAGGCAATATGGAATTGTGTGTACAGCTTTACTGGTGTACTGTTATATAAGGAAGAGGCAATAGGAAATTGTGTGTAAAGCTGTACTGGTGTACTGTTATATACAGCACAGGCAATGGGGAATTGTGTGTACAACTGTACTGTTGTACTGTTAATTACATCACAGGCAATAGGGATTTGTTTGTACAGCTGTACTGGCGTATTCTTATAAACAACACACACAATAGGGAATTTTGTGTACATCTGTACTGGCGTATTGTTATATACAGCATAGGCAATAATAACAAATTATAATAATGAAAATTAATAAAAACGCAATTTTCAAACTCAGCTACCCTGCTGTTAATTTTAGCCCAATTTTCACAAAACAATTTCCCACTGTAGCCTTCGCCCCCGTAAACAAAAACTCAAAACTTTTAAAATTATTTCGTCATATTTTATACGCTTTGACTTGCGAATTAAAAAAAACCTTTCCCCTTTCCAAGTGCTGCAGCCCGCAATATAACACCGTCACCGGCAACATGTGGCAGCGAGCTGCGGGTTGAGAGAGTCTTTTATGGGGGAAACTGGAATTCCTGCTTGAGAATTTCCCAGTGCCTGAAGACAGAAACTTCGTTACGTGCATATTAAGCTACTACACCCTACCGGTCACGTGACGCACCACCACCGGTATAACATTGAACAACTGTACGCTCTGCCCACTTACTGAATCCATGTTGCAGAATCCTTCTTGAGAAACTAACTGGTTTGCAGCTAGTCAAGGAAATCCCCACATTTCCGGAACCCGAGAGTTCATTACCAAGTTCACAAGCGTCCAACACTTGTCTCTATCTTGGGCAAGGCCAATCCTGTTCATGTAGCCACATTCCACCTCTTGGAGATCCATCCTAATATCATCCACACATCTACGCCTACGTCTCGCCAGTGGTCTCCTACCATCCGGTTTCTCCACTAGGAAATTATACGCCACCATCTTCTCACCCATACGCGCTACATATCCAGCCAATCTGTACTTTGTGCCCAGTGTATTTATGTGTTTTGTATTTATCTGAGACCAAACAGAGACTTGTGCCATTTACTGCATAAACTGATTGGTTTTTATAACATATTTTTAACCCCTTACAACCCAGTGGTCTGTGTATGTACCACCAGTTTAACATTCAATAACTCTACGTTCTACCCACAATATATTTATGTGTTTTAATTTTGTCTCAGAACAAACAGCGACTTGTGCCAATTACAGAACAAAGTGATTGATTTTTATAACATAATTTTACCCCTTACAACCCAGTGGTCACTAAATGTACCACCAGTTCAAAATTCAACAAATGTACGCTGTGTCCAAACTATATTTATGTGTTTCGTAAATATCTGAGATCATATAGCAACTAGTGCCACCTAGTATATAGACTGATTGTTTTTATTAAATATTTTAACCAATTACAACCCAGTAGTCACTACATATACCACCAGTTTAAAATTAAAAAATCTGAGGTTTACCACAATGTATTTATTTCTTTTGTATTTATCTCAGAACAAACAGCTACTTTTGCCAATTACAGCAAAAATGATTCTTTTACATAACATAGTTTTAAAACCATACAACCCAGTGGTCTTCATATGTACCATCAGTTAAAAATTCAACAAACGTTCGATCTGCCCGCCATGTATATATGTTTTGTATTTATCTGAGAAAAAAAAGCGACTCGTGGCACTTACCGCATCAACTAAATGGATTTTATAATACAGTTTTAACCCTTACAACACAGTGGTCACTATATGCACCACCAGTTTAACATTCAACAACTGTACGCTCTGCCCACACTGTATGTATGTGTTTTGTATTTATCTGAGAAAAAACAGCGACTTGTTCCAATTTCTTCATCAACTGATTGGATTTAATGATATAGTTTTAACCCCTTACAACCCAGATGACACTATATGGACCACCAGGTTAACATTCATTATCTGTACGCTCTGCTCTCACTGTATGTATGTGTTTTGTATTTATCTGAGAAATTTCACAGACTTGTGCCAATTTCTTCGTCAACTAATTAGATTTAATGATATAGTTTTAACCCCATACAACTCAGATGTCACTATATGCACCACCTGTTTAACATTCAACAACTGTAAGCTCTGCCCACGCTCTATGTATGTGTTTTCTGTCTATCTCAGAACAAACAGCGACTTTTGTCACCTACAGCATAAACTGATTGGTTTTTATAACATAGTTTAACCCTTTACAACCCGGTGGTCACTTTGTGTACCACCAGTTAAACATTCAAAAATTGTGCAATCTACACACAAAACAATTCATTTTCATTTTCTCAGAACAAACAGCGACTTGTGACAATTACACCATGAAGTAATTGATTTTTAACACAGTTTTAACACCTTACAACCCAATGGTCACTATATGCACCACCCCTTAAAAATTCAACAATTATAGCTCAGTCCACAATGTATTTATATTTGGTATATATCTGAAGAAAATAAACGACTTTTGTCACTTACTACTTAAACTGATTGGTTTTTAAAACATTGTTTTCAGAACCTACAACCCAGTGGTCAGTATATGTACCACCAGTTTATCATTCAACAACTGTACGATCTACGCACAATATTTCGTTGTGTTTTATATTTGTCTCACGACTAACATCGACTTCTGCATATTACAGCACAAAGTGATTGCTTTTTATAACATAGTATTAACCCCTTACGACCCGGTGGTCACTATATGTACCAGCAGTTATAAAGTGAACAATTGTAGTCTGAGTCCACGCCCTATTTATGTGTTTTGTAATATACAAAGAATATACAGCGACTTGTGTCACTTACAACATAAACTCATTTGTTTTTATAACATAGTTTAAAACCCTTCCAATCCAGTGGTCACTATCTGTACCACCAGTTAAAATTTCAACAAATGTACATTCTGCCCGCACTGTATTTATGTGTTTTATGTTTATCTGAGAACAAAGAGCGACTTCTGCTACTTACTGCATGAACTGATTGGTTTTTAAAATATATTTAACCCTTTACAACCCACTGGTCACTAAATGTACCACCAGTTTAACATTCGACAACCGTACGTTCTGCCCACACTGTATATGTTTTGTATTTATCTGAGAAAAAACAGCGACTTGTGCCACTTACTGTACCAATGATCGGATTTATAATGTAGTTTTAACCCTAATCACCCAGTGGTTACTATATGTACCACCAGTTTAACATTCAAAAACTGTACGCTCTGCCCACACTCAATTTTTTTATTTATCTCAGAACAAACAGTAACTTGTGCCATTTACTGCAAAAACTGATTGGTTTTTGTAACCTAAATGAAATGTGTTTACATGGCGGTACGGACTGGGGCATCAAATAAAGCGGTCTGGTTTGAATCTTTAAAGGGAAATAAACTTACGATTTAACACATTTTATATATCATTTCAATACTAGTCGTCCTCAGCAATAATAAAACCAAACACAACTATAAACTAACGCTACTCGCACATCTCAGTAAAAATATCATTTTTCTGATTTCAAATAAGTTTGATTTTGTTTAGTCTGGGATTTTGTGCAGCTATGAACGTCAGTTGGTTTTTCCGGTTTTGAGACATTTGCACCGTTAGCGGGTCATGCAGTGCAATAGAAATTGCATTTGGACTGATTTTCTTTGTAGACGGGGAATGGAGAAAGTTACATAATGCCTAGCTTTATGTACTGTATAGCTCACCTATTATTTTTCGTTTAAAAAATCGAGAAGAGTTAGATGAGCGGGGTACGTAGCACGTATGATTGATAGGAGAGACGTTTTTACAATTTTTTGTGGGGGAAATTAGAGAGAAAGAGACCACTTGTGAGATCCCGTCGTAGAAGCTAGTTTAATACTAAGAAGGATTTTCAGAAAGTGGTATGAGTGAATATGTACTGGATCCTGTTGTCTCAGGCTAGGGACATGTGGCGGGCAATTGTAAATGCGGTAATGAACATTCGGGTTCCGTGAATTGCGTGAATTTCTTGAATAGCTGAGATTCCATTTGCTTCTGAAGGTCTCTGCTCCATGCAGTAACTAATGACCAGGTATATTTTAGATTAACAGTTTCATGGATATTAATTAGAGACAAACCACTGAAAGCTCAGACTTACTGTTATCGATTGAACACAAGCTGCATTGCCAGCATTTCGCACAAACTGTAGGGTGGCACGGAGCTGACTGACACATTGCAAATTGTAATATTGCGCCGGCGCGATAGCTTGTCGTGGTTGGTGGGAAGGGGAACGGTAGAGGAGAGGACGCCATTTCATATTGTGTGTCGCAATGGAGCGTCGGAACGTGCAGCTCCGTGTTACTGTGTTCGTAGTTTCGGCGACACCGCTCGGCCCGCTCGGTCGCCCCACCTCACTGTACCGATATTTCCCTGTACGGTTCCTGTCAGACCGTCAGTACCGCCGTGCCATGACAGTTCAAGAACACAAACAAGCCACTGCTGACAGTTGTGCTGTTGATGTGGATCTGCAGAGCGGCGCGTACTGCAACTGGCAGAAAGGCCTGCAACAGTGCATTGCTGTAAACAGAGGGCATCTGCTGCTGTTCAGATAATAAGCCGGTAATTTGTGGGCAATATATAGCATACTGGGACGTATTTATAAACGTATTTATAAAGAGGATGCATAAAGTAGCCCATACAAATAAATATAATTTATTGCTGGCAGTTCAGTGAGATAATGATTTTCCCCTAACTTACTACAAGTCAAAAGCTTCGTTCGCATATTCCGCTGGGTTTACAATTCCAACTGCAGTCTGATACATAGACATAAACAGACTGATCTGTAAATATTAGAGCGATAAACGAGATGAAATCATATGGCGTTTCAATGCGTTACCACTTGTTCCAACTTCATAATAATAAGCCGGACTGAATGTTAATTTCTGAGACAGCACCCTGCAATGTCTGTGCTTAAGACAGCCGGGTTCCTGTCCCCAAACTGGATATCTGAAATGATTTGTGACAGCAAGAGTGAAGAAGCAGGGGCGTCGAGCTACTGCATTATTTATTTAGGCAATGGAATTTTACGTATTTTTAGAC
>Ga0209755_10003983_pt1 | contig 17886 bp, 13 predicted proteins | sample TergutCo191P1_FD_187301 | JGI IMG/M metagenome (GOLD analysis project Ga0209755, IMG submission 187301) | Cornitermes sp. P1 segment gut microbial communities from Petit-Saut dam, French Guiana - Co191P1 (SPAdes) (version 2) | ecosystem: Host-associated > Arthropoda: Insects > Digestive system...
CAGCGGTGAAACAGGCCGTGTATTTATACAACACACGCCGTCCGCATATGTCTCTTGATTATCAAACACCTGAAAAAATGCATAGGACTGCGGCATAAAATGTGTCAACCTATTTCAGGACTTGACACTCTGTTTTTTGAAATAAAGTTCAAGGAGATTTTTATGAAGAGGGTTTCAGGTTTTTTTGCATTGGCCGTGTCGGCTTGTGTGGTGTTTGCCGTGGTTTTTGCAGGATGCGACAACCCGACAAGGGGCAACAACGTGCCTGTTCACCATACGGTTACATTTAATGCCAATGGCGGCGCCTTTGCAAGCGTGACAACCTATGCGGTACAGGTGCAGGGGGGGCAAAACGTGGCGAAGCCGCAAAATAACCCGACAAGAGGCGGCTTTACCTTTGAAGGCTGGTATGCCGATGTCGCCTTCACCATACCGTTTAATTTTTCCGCAACGCCTATTACCGCTCCCACGACCATCTTTGCGCGATGGGCGGAAATCGAAGCACTCCCCGGTTTCCACTTGGTAATCTTCAATACCGGTTATGGAAGTTACATTGCGGCAGTACAGGTACAATATGGACAAAACGCATCAAAACCACCAGTAGATCCAACAAGAGGCGGCTTTACCTTTGAAGGCTGGTATGCCGACGCTGCCTTCACCATACCGTTTAACTTTGCCGCCACGCCCATTACCGCCCCGACGACTATCTTTGCGCGGTGGGCACCTGTTTATCATACGATAACCTTTAACGCCAATGGCGGGGTCTTTGCAGGGGAAGCCACGATCTACTCGATAAAAGTAAAAGTGCAGGAAGGCCAAACTGTACCCTTTTCAACAGAGCCAATGAGAGAGGGGCATACCTTTATCTATTGGTTCAATGAAGCCACAGATGAAAAATGGGATTTTAACACTATCATAACTGTAAACATCATCCTTAGAGCCAGATGGATTATAAACCAGTTCAAAATGGAATGGAATGTGGTATCAGACACCACATTCGGATCAAGTGCTATCATAGGTATCGCCTATGGTGGTGGGAAGTTTGTCGCGGTAGGGCCTAATGGCAGGATGGCGTGGTCAATAGACGGAAAGGTTTGGAACTACATAAGCGCAGTAACAAGCACATTCGGTACCGGAAATCAAATTCGCAACATAGCTTACGGTGGTGGCAAGTTTGTTGCCGTTGGTCAAAATGGCAGAATGGCGTGGGCGTTGCCAAATGACATTGATAGTACATGGAATGCTATCAGTGCGGAAGCAAGTACGTTCGGCTACACATGGATATTTGGTGTCGACTATGGTGGGGGTAGGTTTGTTGCTGTGGGGCAACATGGCAGAATGGCGTGGGCGTTGCCAGATAAGGTTGGGTATACATGGAATGCGATCAGCGCGAGTGCTAGTACTTTTGGTTCCCGGTTTATCGCAAGAAGCACCTACGGCGGCGGCAAGTTTGTTGCCGGTGGGCAGAATAATGGAATGGCATGGGCGCTGACCGATAATCTTGATGATACATGGAATGCCATTAGTCTAGCTCAGCATAATATATCTGGTACTATTAATGGCATTGTCTACGGTGGTGGCAGGTTTGTTGCCGTTGGTGACAGTGGTAATGTAGCGTGGGCATTGCCAGATAATGTTGGTGATACATGGAACAATATCAGCAGGGAGACAAGCACATTTGTCTATTCACAAATTACTGGGATAGCCTACGGCAGTGGTAGGTTCGTTGCTGTGGGTAATGCTCAAATCGCTTGGGCAGAATCTGCTAGCAAAAATAGTACATGGGGGCATACATTTGTATACTCTTGGATCCACGACATCGCCTATGGTAACGGTACGTTTGTTGCTGTAGGGGAGAATGGTTGGATGGCAGTTGGTACATTCCAGTAAATTTTGCGGTCGGTAACGCATAAGTGCTAATCACCGTGGATACACTCGTACTGCTGACGAAATTGTCTTGCAGGGTGGGAATGAACACCGCAAGGTTGTAGACGCACAGTGCCTGTTACAAAAATTCCCTTGTGGCGAGGAGGTTGAACGCCACAAGGGATAGCGGGGGATAAAACGGCCATTCTGCCGTAGAAGGACTGGGGAGGCTTCGCTCTGCTCCCTGCTCCCCACTTTTGCAAAAGCTTGACAACCCAACAATGCCCCCTATAATTTAATGCATAGTAAAAATATGCGTATTGAGTTAAAAAAATCGGCGTTCAGACATAAGATTGATGAGGCGGACATTCGCCGGGCGTTTACGAACCCTCGCTATGATGGCCTGTTTGATTTGCTGGAAGAGTAAAGAGCGATTATGGAAACAATGTCCGAACAAGAAGCGTTTGAACTTGCCGAGTATTATACGGAAACCCCGCCCAAGGTTGACCCGTCAAAGGCCCGTATCCGTGTCCCAATGGTACGTATTGATGATGAGACCGCAGCGTACCTTGCCGAAAAAGCAAGGGAAACTCACAAAACCCCGGCGGACATAATTGGCGAAATGGTTCAACGGGAAATCGCAGCCGCTCAATGATCGGCAGAGGTGAAAGTTCTGATGCCTGTTACCAAAATTCCCTTGTGGCGTGGAGGTGAACGCCACAAGGGGATAGCGGATGTGCGTCAAAGGGGAGAAAACAGAGAGCTTGTTTTTCCATCTGTCAAGTATTATAATCTCAATATGGATCTTGTTATCAAATTCAATAAATCGGCCTTCAAGCATTGAGAATACCCTTAAAGTATTCCACGCAATGCGGTGTAGAGCTATTTATTTGCCGCTCATAAAGCGGAAGGAGTAACAAATGCCTGATTTGACAGACGAAGAATATGACGCTTTGGATGAATATTACACAAAAAACCCTCCAAAAGTTGACCCTGCAAAAAGTGGAACCGGCTTTTTTACCAAGCGTACCATGGCTGCCCGCACCATAACTGTTGACAGCCTGTCTGCAGACTATTTGACAACAAAAGCAATTTCAACACATAAAACCCCCGCAGAAATCATCAACGAAATGGTACAGGAACGGATTGCGGCTTCATTATAAAGGTGAATGCACTGGTGCCGTTTTGCCTTGCGACGGAGAGGAGAACACCACAGGGGGCAGGCTGCTGAATTCCGCGTGTACCCCGTAAGCCGCCTGCGCTCTAAGCCGTCACAATAATATTGCTTTCTTCCCGCGCCGTTACTTTGCCAACCATACAGCACGGCTGTTCCAGTTTTTGCAAATCTGCAATCAACGCGTCAGCGTCATCTTTATGCACGCTTATCAACAAGCCGCCGGAAGTCTGGGGGTCAAACAGGATTTCTTCCATGGGCATTGAAAGCCCGCGCAGACTGACTTTATCGTGCAGGAATTTTCTGTTTTTAATACCGCCGCCGGTTATCAAATATTCTTCTGCCAATTTTTCAGCTTCCGGAATATACAGCACGTCAGCGGCTTTCACATGAATCGAATAGTCCGGCGTTACCATTTCGTTCAGATGTCCCAAAAAGCCAAAGCCGGTAACATCGGTGCAGCTGTGGATGCGGTAGCGCCTGGCGGTTTCGAACGCGTATTTATTCAGAGTCTGCATACTGTTTATCGCCAGCTGGAAACTTTCTTCCGATGCCGCGCCCGCTTTGTAGGAGCTTGTGACCATTCCAACGCCCAGCGGCTTTGTCAAAATAATGCGGTCACCGATTTCGCAGGCGTTGTTCCGCATGATTTTATCGGGATGCACAATGCCTGTCACCGAAAGGCCGTACTTCGGTTCCTTGTCGCCGATTGAATGGCCGCCGCACAATACGCCGCCTGCTTCCATCACTTTTTCAGCGCCGCCGCGCAGAATCTCGCCAAGGATGGCGGGGTCTTCTTCTTCCGGGAAGCACACGATATTCAGCGCTGTTTTCACTTCGCCGCCCATCGCGTAAATGTCGCTCAGCGCGTTGGCTGCCGCGATTTTTCCGAACAGGTACGGGTCGTTTACCATTGGCGGGAAAAAATCCAGGGTGCAAATTATGGCGAGTTCGTCCGACAGCTTATACACCGCGCCGTCATCCGATGTATCAAAGCCCACGAGTAAATTGGCGTCGGTAAAGCGGGGTATGTTTGCAACGGCGTCTTTCAGCATGCCCTGGGGCAGTTTGGCGATGCATCCGCCGCACGAGGTGAACTTGTTAAGTTTTCTTGTGTCCATGTCGTTATCCTTACTTTATTATCAGTCTGCTGATTTTTATGGGTTATGTAAGCATACACAAAAAACAATACATTGTAAAATGAATTTTCTTGATAAGTGGGGCATCACTTATTTGCAAAAGTAATCTATTAACGGGTGATTGATGCGGCAGCCCCTGTTTCATCGTAACACAAAAAGTTCAAGCAAGTTCTTGATACGTACGCGGCTATCTTCTATACTCGAGGTTGAGGAGAGATTAAATTGCGTGTTTTACTGGACATTGTATTGCTGGTTGTGGGCTTCGTCCTCTTGATAAAGAGCGCGGAGCTTTTTGTCAATGCGAGTGTGGAAATCGCAAAACGCCTTAAAATCCCGAATCTGGTAATTGGCCTTACGGTTGTGGCGATGGGAACAAGCGCGCCGGAACTCATGATTAGCGTATCGGCAGCAATTGGCGGCTCGGGGGATCTTGCTGTCGCCAATGTTGTCGGCTCCAATATTTTCAATCTGATATTTATTGTCGGGTTCTGTTCTCTGCTGTATCCCATCGGCGTCAATCTGAAAGAAATAGCGCGTGATTATTGGGTTTCTGTTGCGGCGGCTGTTTTCCTCATCGTTATTGTGATTGTATTCCACGATACCATCCCGCGCTTTGGCGCTTTAGCCCTCCTTGCGGGTTTTGTGGTATATATGATTACGTTAGTGCGGCACACGATGAAAAACAAAGTCGAAGGAGATGGAGATGAGCAAGGCAGCGCCAAACAAAAGCCGCTGGCCCTGAGCATATTTCTGGCGCTTTTGGGAGCCGCCGTCATTGTGCTTGGCGGACATCTTACTGTTTCAAGCGCGGTCAGTATCGCCCAGGCCGCGGGCGTTACCGAGCGGGTCATAGGGCTTACCATCGTGGCAATGGGCACGTCTTTGCCGGAGCTTGTTACCACGATAATCGCCTGCCGCAAAAAGGAAGGCGAATTCGCGGTGGGTTTTATTGTTGGCTCGAATATTTTCAATATTATGTTTGTGCTTGGCATGGCGGGAATTATCACGCCGCTGGCAGTAGAAAGCGGCGCGCTTTTTGACCTGGCGGTTTTGATTGCGGGCTCGCTTCTCTTTCTTGTGTTTGCCTGTACCGGCAAGCGTGTTTCGCGCATTGAAGGGCTTGCGCTGACAATGGTATATGCGGGATATATGGCCTTTGTGCTTTTGCTGTAAGGTAAGGAGCGGAAATGCAAAAAGAAACCGAAGAAAAACTTGCCTGTTCATTAACCGCCGAAACAACGGAACTGATTCCTTTTTTGCCGTATCTTTTGCAAGACTTGTGGGAATTGGGAAGCAATCCACGCGAGATGATCCGCCTGATAAAAAAGCACATGCCCGTATCAGCGAGTGCAAAAATATTGGACATAGCCTGCGGCAAAGGCGCGGTATCAATACACATTGCCAGGGAACTTGCTGTCCATGTGTACGGCTTTGATTTACTGCCCGAGTTTATTGAATACGCCGACAAAAAAGCGCAGGAATTAAATGTCGGCGCATTGTGCCATTTCACCGCTGCCAACGCAAACGATGTGGTAAACACGGAAGCGGATTACGACTGTGTAATCTTTGGCGCGGCGGGAAATATTTTGGGTGATCCAGCCGAGACATTGAGCAAGCTGCGCCGAACCGTCAAACAGGGAGGGTTTATTCTTATTGATGAAGGCTACCTCTCCGGCGATTCGGGCAACGAAGACGTAAAGTACAAAAACTACGAATACCTGACGCATGGCCAATGGCTGCGCCTGTTCGCCGACAGCTCCTTGAAACTTGTTGAAGAAGCGGCCAATGTCGAGGAGTACGACTTTGATTCCGACAACAGGGCTATCGCCGCGCGGGCGGCGGAGTTGACGGCACGGCATCCTGAAAAACGGGAAATCTTTGAGCAGTATATCCAAAGCCAGCTTAATGAGTGCGATGATTTGGAAAACAGTGTTGTGGGAGTAACCTGGCTCTTACAAAAACTATAGAAAGCAAGAGAAGGAGTTTATCATGTCCAAAGAATCATGCTGTAAAGAAACTGGTTATTCGCTGGTTATCGCGACATGCCCCGACAACGATACGGTAAGGAAGATTATCGGGGTGCTTATGGAAAAACGCCTTGCGGCCTGCGTGCAGGTTTTTCCGATAGAGAGCGTTTATACCTGGAAGGGTAAGCATTGCCAGGATCGCGAATTCGCTTTGCACATCAAATCGCGGACAGCGCTGTTTGAAAAAATCAAGGCGGCAATTAACGACAACCACGGCTATGAAGTTCCGGAAATTATACAAATACCGATCACAGACGGTCTGCCGGAATATCTTGGCTGGATTGACGAAAATACCAGCCAGGGCTGATTGGTCTATAGCGCACAAAAAAAGGCACATGGCGGTTAACCGCCATGTGCCGCAGCTTTTTACGTGCTGTTTACTTGCCGTAATAGGCGTTCAGATAGATTTCCTTCATTTCGGCCATGAGCGGATAGCGCGGGTTGGCACCGGTGCACTGGTCGTCAAAGGCCTGTTCCACCATCGCATCCAGTTTTTCAAGGAAGGCTTTTTCTTCAATGCCGTATTCCTGGATGGATTTCTTTATGCCGACGGCTTCCCGTAACTCGCCGATTTTCGCGACAAGTTTTTCGGTTTTCTCTTCGTCCGACTTTCCTTCGATCCCGACAAAAGCGGCAACTTCGGCGTAGCGCTGTGTGGCCTTGGGATACTTGTACTGGGAGAACGCGCCCATCTTTTTGGGATTGTCCGTGGCGTTAAACCTGATAACTCCGGGGATAAGCAGGGCGTTCGCAACGCCGTGGGGCAGATGGAAGAACGCGCCAAGTTTGTGGGCCATTGAGTGACAAATACCCAGGAAGGCATTGGCAAACGCCATACCGGCGATTGTGGAAGCGTTCGCCATTTTTTCCCGCGCTTCTTCGTTGCCGCCGTCATTGTAGGCTTCCGGCAGATATTTAAAGACGCTCTTGATGGCGGTCAGCGCAAGGCCGTCCGTGTAATCGGTTGCCAGCATTGACGCATAGGCTTCCAGCGCGTGGGTAAGCGCGTCAATACCGGAAGCGGCGGTCAGGCCCTTGGGCATGTCCATCATGAAGTCGATGTCAATAACAGCCATGTCCGGCAGAAGTTCGTAGTCGGCTATGGGGTATTTGATGCCGGTGCTTTCGTCGGTGATGACGGCAAAAGGAGTCACTTCGCTTCCTGTTCCCGCGGAGGTGGGGATAGCGACAAAGTCCGCCTTCACGCCCATCGGGGGGAATGTGTATACCCTTTTGCGGATATCCATGAAGCGCGTAGCCATATCAAGGAAGTCCAGATCCGGATGCTCATAAAGCAGCCACATGATCTTTCCGGCGTCCATCGCGGAGCCGCCGCCCAGGGCGATTACGCAGTCCGGTTCAAATTCCCGCATTGCCTTCGCGCCTTCCTTGGCCGATTTTAAAGTGGGGTCAGGCTGCACATTGAAGAATGTGGTGTGCTTGATGCTCATTTCATCAAGGTAGTCTGTTATGGGCTTTGAATAGTTGTTTTTGTACAAGAATTCGTCCGTAACGATAAAGACTTTTTTCTTGGCGTAGACATCCCTCAATTCGCTTAAGGCAACCTTAAAGGAACCTTTTTTATGGTAAACTTTTTGCGGAGTCCTGAACCACAGCATATTTTCTCTCCTTTCGGCAACGGTTTTGATATTGAGCAATTGCTTAACACCAACATTTTCAGACACAGAGTTTCCGCCCCATGAACCGCATCCAAGGGTCAACGAGGGGGCCAGGTTAAAGTTATACAAGTCGCCGATAGCACCATGCGATGCCGGTGTGTTCACGAGGATTCGGCAGGCTTTCATCGCCGCTTCAAACTTTGCCAAATCTTCTTTTTCGCGTGTGTCAATGAAAATAGACGCTGTGTGTCCGTAGCCGCCGTACCTGACAAGCTTTTCGGCTTTGTCGATTCCTTCGTCAACGGTTTTGTATTTGTACAGTGCCAATACCGGAGAGAGTTTTTCGCGGGAGAATTCTTCTGACGGCTCAACGCTTTCCACTTCGCCGATGAGAATCTTTGTGTCCGCGGGAACGCTGATTCCGGCCATCTCTGCAATCGCGTGGGCGGTTTGACCTACGATTTTACCGTTTAACGCACCTTCAATAATGATGGTTTTCCGCATTTTTTCGGTTTCTTCGGGTTTCAGGATATAGCAGCCGCGGTATGCAAACTCTTTTTTGACAGCGGCATAAATGCCCGCGTCCACGATAACAGACTGCTCGGAGGCGCAGATCATGCCGTTGTCGAATGTTTTGGAAAGGATGATGGAGTTTACCGCCATCGCAACATCCGTTGATTTATGGAGAAGCGCGGGGACATTTCCCGAACCAACGCCGACCGCCGGCTTGCCGGAAGAATACGCCGCTTTTACCATTCCGCCGCCGCCTGTGGCCAGGATTAAATCGGCGTTGCGCATGGCTGCCTGGGAAAGTTCAAGGGAGGGTGTTTCTATCCACGCGACAATCCCTTCCGGCGCTCCTGCTTCCACCGCGGCTTCGTAAACAATACGCGCCGCTTCTACGGTGCACGCTTTCGCGCCGGGGTGCGGCATGAAAAGAATACCGTTTCTTGTTTTGAGGGCCAGCAGGGCTTTGAAAATCGCGGTTGAGGTGGGATTCGTTGTCGGAATAACCGCCGCAATAACACCTACCGGCTCTGCAATTTTGCGAATACCCCAAACGGTATCTTCTTCGACAACACCGCATGTTTTGGTATTTTTGTACTTGTTGTACGTGTATTCGGAAGCGTAATGGTTCTTTATCACCTTGTCTTCCACAATACCTTTGCCCGTCTCCTGCACAGCCATTTTTGCGAGATAAATTCTCTGCTTGTTGGACGCCAAAGAAGCAGCTTTAAAGATTTTGTCTACTTGTTCCTGCGAATAAGTGGCAAAAACCTGCTGCGCCTCGCGAACCTTAGCCATTTTTGCAATTAAGTTGTCAAGATCTTCAGCGTTTGTCTGTTTTTTTTCCTGTGCGCTCATAACCTTCCTTCTTAATATAAAGATGTGTCACTTCGGTAGTGGATGAAGTTGTATATTCCACACCACAAATGGCTGATGCGAATATAACTCCCGGTGACAAGGGTATTATACACCGACATGTTGCAAAGTCAAGCTTTTAGTTGTTTTTTTTATTTTTTGGTAGAGACTTGTCTTTTTGGAGTTATTTTTCCTATCTAAAGGCAAATAATAATCTGCTGACAGATTGATATGTGTCCAATTGACAAATCAGTAATAGCAGTTGAAAATAAGCAGAAGGAGTTTATCATGAGTGAAAAATACAGGGACAGTCAGTGGGATCGGCATGGGGTTCTTGATGAAATGTTAAAACACGTCAAAATCCCCAAAATGGCCCGCGCTGCTCAGGAGTTTGAAGACACGACCATTCGTGATATTCCCGGGGCAGTGGCGAAAGAGTTTGACAAAAAAGAGATTGCCCAGACAATAAAACCCGGCATGAACATCGCCGTTACGGCGGGAAGCCGCGGCATTGCCAACATTGCCGTCATTATAAAGGAAACAGTGGAACAGCTTAAAAAGCTGGGGGCAAAGCCTTTTCTGTTTCCGGCCATGGGAAGCCACGGCGGGGCAACCGCGGAAGGCCAGCTCGTCATCCTCAAAAGTTTTGGAATAACTGAGGAAACCATGGGATGCCCCATAAAGTCGAGCATGGAAACCGTTGTTATTGGAGAAAGCCCGGAAGGCAAACCCATCTCCGTTGACAAACACGCGCACCAGGCCGACGGCATTGTGGTCGTTGCCCGCATAAAACCCCACACGGCCTTCCGGGGCAAGTACGAAAGCGGACTCCTTAAAATGCTGGCCATCGGCATGGGAAAGCAAAAAGGCGCTGAAGGCTGCCACGATGAAGGCTTTGGCAGAATGGCGTATAACGTGGAAGCCTACGCCGATGTCATCATGGCGAAAACAAAAGTGCTTTTCGGCCTGGCAATTGTCGAGAACGCTTTTGACAACACCTGCCATGTGGAGTCGATCCTTGCGTCTAACTTTAAGGAACGGGAAATCTATCTGCTGCAAAAAGCCAAGGACTGGATGCCCCGGATTTACATTCCAAAGTTCGACATTCTTATCGTTGACCAAATCGGCAAGAACTTTTCCGGCGACGGGGCCGACCCCAACATCACCGCCTCTTACTGCACACCCTACGCTTCCGGCGGGCCGGAATGGCAGCGCTACGTCATCCTTGACCTTTCTGACGAAACCCACGGAAACGCCATAGGTATAGGCATGGCGGATTTTTCCACCAAGCGCGCCTTTGACAAACTGGACTTTGACGCCACCTACCCGAATGGCTTTACCTCCACGGTAGTTTCCGGTGTCAGGGTTCCCGTTATTCTCAAGAACGATGAAACTGCGATAAAGTCGGCAATTTTTGTCTGCACCAATATCGACAAGACAAAGCCAAAAATCGTGCGGATAAAAAACACTTCTCATATAGAAGAAATCAGCATTTCCGAAGCCCTTGTGGAAGAAGCGAAAAAACATCCCAATATGAAAATGCTGGAAGAACCGGGGGAACTTGTTTTTGATAAAGACGGAAACCTCCCTGGCATTGGTGGACACTAAGGAAAGGCATCATGGAAAAAATCAACGGAAAACCCATTTTAGGAATCAGCATAGGAGACCCTTCCGGCATAGGGCCGGAAATATGCGTCAAGGCTCTCTGCCTTAAAGAGATATATGAAAAGGCAGTGCCGGTGGTCTACGCGGACAAGCAGGTTCTCCTGGACGGCCTTGAAGTAACGGGCAGGCATTTCACCCTTAACGCGCTTAAAGCCCCGCGCGATGCCAAAGGGGAGCTTGGCACGATAGATTACATGGAAGCCGGAATTATCACCCGGCAGGGGGAATACGCTTACAGCAGCGTGGGCGCGAAATCGGGAGAGGCTTCTTTCCGGTATGTGATAAACGCCATCAAAGACGCGATGGAGGGAAAAATCGCCGCCGTGGTAACCGGCCCCATCAACAAGGAAGCCATCAATATGGCGGGGCATAATTACGCGGGACATACGGAAATCTTCGCGGACTATACAAAGACAAAAAACTACGGCATGCTCCTTTCCGGCGGCGGCCTTAATGTGATCCACTGCACTACCCATGTATCAATGCGGGAAGCCTGCGACCTTATCACAAAAGAGCGGGTGCTTAACACGATTCACCTGGCGGAAAGGTCACTTCGTCTTATGGGCAGGGAAAAGCGGCGCATTGCCGTTGCCGGTTTTAACGCCCACTGTTCGGAGAACGGCCTTTTTGGAAACGAAGAAGAGCGCGCCATTATCCCCGCGATAAAGGCAGCCAGGGCAGAGGGCCTTGATGTAACCGGCCCGGTTCCGCCTGACACGGTTTTTGTCAAAGCCCTGGGCGGCCAATTCGATGTGGTTGTAGCCATGTACCACGACCAGGGGCATATCCCACTGAAACTGTGCGGCTTCAAAATGGATCCCCAAACCGGACTTTATTCTTCAATGAGCGGCATCAACGCCACCATAGGACTGCCTATTATCCGCCTCTCTGTAGATCACGGCACTGCTTTTGGCAAGGCCGGAAAAAACCGCGCCAACGAGGAAAGTCTTGTGGATGCCATTAACATGGCCATCAGGTTTGCGGAAAATTGGGATACCTAAAAGAGAGGAACGCTGCCGGCTAAAACCCGAATGTTCCAAACGTGAAGTCGTACATCCGCTCCAGAATGTCCTTAAGTTTTTCACCGTACAGCGGGTTTGAGTCCCAGGTTCCGGCAAGTCCGCTTATGGTTGGGGCGGTGCCGCGTGTGACAAGGTGGAAATGGGGGGTTACAGCTTCCTGGTTCAGGGGCTCTGTGCAGGCATAGGCTTTGAGGTGCTGGATGTGGGCGCGGACTCCTGTGCGGGGAGTGGGGAACCACAGGCCGTGCTGGCCCGGGCCCATGGAACCAAGGCCGGCGAAGTTGTTCATATCCAGCGTTACAAGACCGCCGAAAGAGAGAAAGCCCGTTTCCAGAATCATTTGGGCAAAGGCTATGTCGTGGTTCACCCCTTCAATGGCCGCTTCTTCCGCGTAGAATATGGCCAGGGCTTCCACAAAATCCACATTCGCGCCGGGGTTTGAGTTAAGCAAAAAAGCCGCTTTATCTACAGGGTGGATAATGCCCGTTCCCATGATGTATTCGGGAATAGGGTGCCTTCGCGGCTCTTGCCGTATTTCCGGTATCTCCCTTTCCGGGACTTCGGTGATGTCCGGCCTTTCGGGGACTCTTTCGGGAATAACCCTGCGGACAGGTTCCGGGGGAGTTTCGCGTAACGGAAATAACGCGGCGCAGGAGGCGAGCATGAGCGCCAGACAGCAACAGGGCAGGAGCCGGAATTTCTTCATATACGTTATCATACTCAAAGCTTTAGATTTGCTCTATGCGGTTGCGTCCATTCTCTTTTGCCCGAAGCAGCGCTTTCTCAAGGCTTGAGTAAAAGCCGTCAACAAGTTCTTCAAAACTCATGACGGAGGGATCAACGGAGCCGGCTGAGATGCTGACGGTAACAAAAACAGGTTCACCGCCAAGATGTACCGGAGTGACTTCCATGGTTCTCCTGATATGTTCAGCCATAAGCATAGCGCCCTCAATGTGTGTGGATGGCAGGAGAACAACGAACTCCTCGCCGCCCCAGCGGCACACGCAGTCACTTCCCCGTTTGACAGCCTCCTGTATGGTGCCGGCAACGACTTTTAGGCAAATATCACCATTTAAGTAGCCGTAGGTATCGTTAAACATCTTGAATTTGTCGATATCAATCATTAACAGGCAAAAAGATCCTTTTGAGCGCCTGGAGTAGCTCCATGTGGATTTGATCGCCTGGTCAAAACTGCGCCGGTTATTGATACCTGTCAGGCCGTCCGTCAGGCTGAAGTTTTTAATGGTTTTCATTTGGTCAATAAGCTGCAAATGTACTTTGACACGCAAATTAACAAGCGCTTCAGAGTAGGGCTTGCGTATGTAGTCAACCGCGCCAAGGGCAAGCCCCTTTACTTCATCTTCGATTGCGGTGCTGCCTGAAACAAGAATAACAGGAATGTCCTTTGTTTCATCTGAGTCTTTCATTCGCAGCAAAACCTCAAAGCCGGACTCATCCTGCATAACCAGATCCAAAAGAATTAAGTCAATATTGTGTTCCTCTACCAGCTTAAGCCCTGCATCGCCGCTTTTGGCCATTTTCACATCGTATTGCGGGGAGAGTATACGGCCAAGGGCCATAAGCTGCATGGGATCATCGTCAATAAGCAAAATACATTGTTTCTGGGGTTTTTCACTCATAATATGCCTACACCTTTAAGTCGTTTCTGAGTTCAGCAAGGGTTTTTAACGCCAGGGTAAAATCCACAGCCTCAATTTGGCTGATTAAGTCGCTTGTCTGCGGAATTTTGGCGAGTTCGCCGCACAGTTCCAGCGCATCAAAGCTGTTTTCTCCCAGCAGACGGGCCAGGTTGTCAAAAACTTCTCCTGTCTGCTCATTGTTCAGGGCGGGCTCCTCTGTCTGCTGTTCTTCAGGCTCGTTCAGGTGATGCTTGATTCTGACAAGCATGCGCTCCATTTCCATGCCAAGTGATTCCAGCAGATCTACGGGAACAATGTCTTTACGGAGCGCCTGCTCGGTCTGTTCCGCAAGCTCAAAAAGGTTTTTCTCACCTATGGAGCCTACCAGCCCCTTTAATGTGTGAACCAGACGATGAGCCGTTTTTAGATCATTTGCCGCAAGGGCATCATTCACTTCGTTCATGACATTTTTTCTGTTGCGTATAATGTCCCTGCGTATTTTGTCATTGATGCCCGATGCTTCCATGAAATTATCAAAATACTCGTCAATACTCTGGCCTGGCTTGCTGGCTGCCGGCGGCACTTCCACAACCGCATCTTCTTCCGGGTGAACGTCCTTCACGAACTTGTGCAGCAGGGCGTTCAGGTGTACTGTCTGGATGGGCTTGGACAAAAAGCCGTCAAAGCCGTTCTGTAAAAATTTCTCCGCCTGGCCTACCAAAGCGTCAGCCGTCAGGGCAACAATGGGGCGGGTGTAATCCATCTGCCGGATAAGCATGGCAGCTTCCATGCCGTTCATTTCCGGCATCATCTGATCCATGAAAATAATGTCATAGACTTCGCCGTTCTTGATCTTCTCAACGGCGGCAATGCCGCTTGAGCAGGTGTCAATCTGCAGATAGTACAGGGCCAGCAATCCCCTGGCAACATAGATATTGGCATCCACATCGTCCACGACCAATACACGTCCATAGGGCATGGGCAGCGGCGTGAAAGACAGCCTCTTTACGGCGGACAGTGCGCTGGTATTATAGTTTCTGAGATTCAGTACCGTTTGTTTCCCCAGGACTTCAGGGCCCACGATTTTCTGCGGCAATGTAATGGTGACAGTTGTACCCTTGCCCGATTCACTGCTCACATCAATTACAGCGTTCATCAGCTGAAGCAGCGCATGCGTTATGGACATACCCAGTCCGGTGCCTGTTTCAAAACGGTGATCTTTATCGCTAAAACGGCTGTATTCGTCAAAGAGCGCCTTTAACTGCTCCTCGTTCATGCCGCGGCCTGTGTCCTGAATGATAATGACCATATTTACATAACCACTTTGATTTCCGTCTTCGGCATACACCTTCATGTTTACACTGCCTTTATCAGTGTATTTGAAAGCATTGGAAAGCATATTGTTCAGCGCCTGTTTGATACGCAGCTCATCGCCTGTCAGGTAGGCCGGAGTATTTTCATCCACATCGATATTAAAAGCCAGCTTTTTACTGCCCAGGTAGGCTAAATTGAGCTGTACAACGTCACTTAAAAGGCTTGCCACTTCGTATTGATCGTTGATAATTTCCATCTTGCCCGCTTCTACTTTGGACAAATCCAAAATATCGTTAACAATACTCAGCAAAGTATTGGCGGAGCTGTAGATTTTTGCAAAGGCTTCTTCTGTTTCCAGGGACAGCGCAGAGTTATTGAGCTGTATTTCCGATATACCCAAAACCGCTGAAATGGGCGTGCGTATTTCATGGCTCATTTTGGCCAGGAAGCGGCTTTTTGCCCTGCTGTTTTCTTCCACTATCTCAATGCGCTGTATTTCGGCCATGGCCTTTTTTATTTCACGCAGATCGTGATTATACACCACGATGATATGTTTATCATGGTAGGTAAGGCGCGTATAAATAACTTCGACAGGCAGTTCCTCGCCGCTTGCGGTTAGGTGCATCCACTCGGACTTGGCATGGGATTCCGTCAGAACCTGCTTCAAAAGCGCTTGGTGTTTTTCTTTTGAAAGCGTACCGCACGGCTGGTATTCCGGCGAAAAACTCTCATACCTCTCAATGAAATCCGCTTTGCTTGAGAGCCCGAACAATTCCATTGCCCGGTTGTTGCAGTCAGTCAAATTGAGCTTGTCATCCCAAATTTCGATAAACACGGGCGAAGCATCCAAAAGCAGATTCACCATCTCAAAGGCTTCCCGCTGTTTTGCCTCGGCTGCTTTAATTTCGCGTAAATCTATGGTGTATGACAGAAGCAGATTCGCGCCTCTGTGCTTAAACGTCTTATAGATACACTCAGCGGGTATCAGCTCGCCGTCTGTCCTTTTGTGCAGCCACTCAAAGCGGGCATATCCTTCCCTGTATGCTTTCTCGGCATACATGGCGGCCTTTACCGGCGTAGGAGTACCGCAGGGCTGGAGCGCAGGTGAAAACGAATAAAGGTCTTTGGCTAGCATCTGCGGATCGGAAATGCCAAAAAACTCCATACATTGCGGACTGCCGGATTTAAGATTGCCTTTATCATCCCACAAACCAATGACATAGGGCGCGGCGTCAATAAGTATCTGGTTTAACTCGCTTGTATCGTCCAGTTCCGCGCTGGCAGTCTGCAGGCTGTCCCGCATAAATTGAACCGTGCGCGCCAAATCGCCGATTTCGTCGTCCCGCTTAAGGCCAAAAAGCTCGGTCTTATCGGTCACACTGGCGGCGACAACGCTTTGGGCCAGTTTGAACAAGGGTTCAATCGCAATGCGGCGCATCAGAAAGTTCCCGATAATTACCGAAAAAATCAGCACCATAAACGTGCTTATAAGCAGGGGCATTAAATCCGTCCCGGCAAAGATGCCCACATAATTCGAAAGCACCACCACCGACCAGCCCGTCCCGATAATGGGCGCGATACTGCCGTGGCGGTAAGCCCCCCGATCCAGGCGGATAGCGTCAGCAGTGCCTATTCCGGACAGGAAGGTGCCGCCGGTCATCATTTGCAGATGGCTGTTGATATAGTCGGACAGGATGGGGTTTTCAAGCGCTTCGGGCAGGGCGGGGAAAGTCGGAAGCCCTTCTTCATGGACTTGCAGCAACATGGCGCTGTCTATACGGACAGCACCGTTTCCGTCAACAAGATAACCCCGTTTATTGGCTGCGTCAAATTCGCCAAAGGTTGCCTGAAAGATACCGTCAAAGAGGGAGCCGATCGTAAAAACCCCCACGAAACGGCCCTGGTAGTACATCCTGTGATTAGTCCACAAGTGGAGTTCCCAGTCACCTTCTTCGTCCGGCCAATTGCGCTGTATATTCAGGATAAAGAGCGTTTCAGCATCCCTTGTATCAAAAAACCATTGGTTTTCGTAACCGTACTCAACATAACCCCTGGGATAAAATTCCTCCAGGGTGAAGTCAACGCTAAAATTATAGGCCCTGCGGGTTTCATACACCGAAAACATCACATAGGCATCAGGCAAGAAATACACATAACCCATGATTTCCTCAAAGGCCAGGGCTTTCATCGCCGGATCATCCTCATTGGCAAGCCAGCGGGATATTGTCGTGGAACGGGAAATTTGCTGCATCAGCACAAAGTGCGGGTTTACGTTGGTTAGAAAATTTGCCGCAGCTTCGATGGAATATTGCCGAGCCAGGCGCTGGGCGGAATCATTGGCGATTTCCCTTATTATAAGCCCGAAAATCACCGCCAGGACAAGCACTGTCAGCGCGGGAATACCGACATACAGGATACGGACACGGGCAGCAAGCCGATTTGATCGCGTGGAAGGTTGAGACAGGTGCTCTGCTGGCATAAATAGGCTCCTCCTTTGACCTAAATACGTTGCAATGAAGAACATTTTTAGATAGAGTCAGCCAATAGTATACACAAATTTGCTAATGAATGTTAAGGCCCGTATCAGGGAATCTCTATCCGCGAGCCCGAAGCGCTTTTGACAACTTCCACCCGGCAGGGGATGCGGGAACGCATTTCCCCCACATGGGAGATGAGGCCCACCATGCGGCTGTCGCGGAGTTCGTCCAGAATGACCAGTGCTTTGTCGAGGCTTGCGTCATCAAGGCTGCCGAAACCTTCGTCTATGAAGATTGTGTCGAGTTTTACGCCGCCTGAGCGGTTTTGGATGGAATCCGCAAGGCCAAGGGCGAGGCTTATTGAGGCCATAAAACTTTCCCCCCCGGAAAGCGTGGCGCAGGGGCGGCTTTTGCCGGTGTGGGCGTCAAATACCATGAGGTCAAGGCCCGTATAGCCCCGGCCCTGCTGCCGGCCGGAGTCCAGGAGCAGGGAATAGCGGAAATCGCTCATTTTTTCAAGACGCTTTGTGGCATAGGCGGCGGCTTCCTCAAGGTAATTCGCAAGGAGCCATGAATCAAAG
>Ga0209755_10003984_pt1 | contig 17881 bp, 18 predicted proteins | sample TergutCo191P1_FD_187301 | JGI IMG/M metagenome (GOLD analysis project Ga0209755, IMG submission 187301) | Cornitermes sp. P1 segment gut microbial communities from Petit-Saut dam, French Guiana - Co191P1 (SPAdes) (version 2) | ecosystem: Host-associated > Arthropoda: Insects > Digestive system...
ATTATTAAAGGTAACACTTGTTAAAGTAGTCACTCTATTAAAAGCAAAACCTCCTATACTTATTACACTACCAGGTATATAAATCTCGGTGATACTTGTTCCTATAAAAGCCCATGTCCCGATACTTGTTACTGTTGAGGGGATTACTATGCTAGTTAGTCCTGTATCGCGAAATGCGTAACTACCTATACTTGTTACTGTTGATGGGATTATAATTGATACAATTGATGTATTTCGCCAATTAAATGCTTGTGTTTGGCCTTCGGCTAATATAACCGATAAGTACGGTATATCAATGAATGCATTTGTTCCAATGTATTCTACCGTTGAAGGAATAGTTATCTCAGTAATACTTGTTCTGCCGAAAGCGCTTTGACCTATACTGGTTACTGTTGATGGAATTATTATCTCAATGATGCTGGTTCCAAAAAAAGTCCAGTCACTAATGCCCTGTAAGCCTTCATTTAATGTTACACTTGTTAGGGTTGTTATTCCAGAAAAGGCACCACTACCTGTACTTGTTACACTACTAGGTATATTTATTTCTTTGAGACTTGTTTTAGAAAAAGCATTACTGCCTATTATTTGTAAGCCCTCATTCAATGTTACTCTTGTCAATGTTGATATATGACCAAAAGCAAGAACCCCTATGTATAAAACACTGCTAGGGATATAAATATTCGTGATGCTGGTTTCAAAAAAAGCCCACTCCCCTATTGTTTCTAAACCGTAGTTTAGTGTAACATCTACTAATGTTAATACATTCATAAAGGTACCATTACCTATACTTATTACTGTTGAAGGTATTATTATTTCAGTTATGCTTGTTCTTTCAAAAGCACTACTACCTATTGTTTGTAGGCCTTCATTTAGGGTGACACTTGTTAATGTTGTTATTCCAGCAAAGGCCCAATCACCAATACTAGTGACTGTTGATGGAATTACTATTTCAGTTATTCTTGTATTTTGAAAAGCACTACTACCTATTATTTGTAAGCCGTCATTCAATATTACACTTGTTAAAATTGATACACCAGTAAATGCCCAATCACCTATGCTTGTTACTGGTAATCCATCAATATAGTTCGGAATAATAATTTTACTAAAAACCTCATTGAAGCCAGTAATAGTTATTTCGCCATTATTTGTAGTGAATGTGAATGTTTCTGTTGTTAAGATTGACGATTGCCACTGAGCATATAGTACTTTATTTTGTGTTACTGTTAATGGGAAAGTTACACTTGTCCCATTAAGGAACCATTCAACAAAGTTATATCCACTTTTAGTAGGATCTGTTGGCCTATTTATAGTATAACCACTATTTACTGTTATTGGTGATACTGGTGAACCACCTTGACTGTTAAAGGTAACAGTAAATGTAGTTGGTTGTGTCTGTGAAGGTGTTTCTTCACAGGCCAAAATAACCATACTAAATAATATTACTAATATTAATATTGATATTTTCTTTACTTTTTTCATCAATTCTAACTCCTTGACTTTTTCACTTATATTATATCAAAATTATACACTATTATTACTAAATAATGTCAAGAAATTGACTATGTTTTCGTAAAAAAGCGAGAAAATATCTTAATTAATGGGATATTTAATGTATCTATTTAGTAAACCCATATCTCTACAAAAAAGACCCAATCTCTTCAACAGAAATTAAGCCTTTAATATAAACACTTTATCTAATAATATCAAAAATTAATACTGCCTCTTTTTTAGTATCACCAATATTAATCGCTTTTTCTAATAATTCTTTACAATCTTCTAAACCTTTGTCATTATGATAAATAGTAATTAATTTTTCACCTTTTTTTACCTTGTCACCAATTTTTTTATGCAAGTCTAAACCAACCTTCAAATCTAAAACATCATCCTTAGTCATTCTACCAGCCCCTAAATAAAGAGCTGCTTGCCCAAAATCAAGTGTATTAAACGATTCAATATAACCATCTTTTGTAGCATATATATAATCTAATTTAGTACCACTAATTAATTTTTCTAAGTTATCAAAGATTGAAATATCGCCTCCTTGGGCCTTAACAAACTCTAAAAACTTCGGATATGCTTTACCACTGGCTAAGGTTGAACTTGCCAATTTATAACCTTTTTCATAAGTATCAACAATCTTAGCATCCATTAACAAATATCCCGTAATTACACTAACAATTTCAACTAAATCCTTAGAACCCTTACCTAGCAATGTTTCAACTGATTCATAAACTTCTAAGGCATTACCAATTTTATGACCTAATGGTTCATCCATTGAGGTTAAGATTGCACACATATGCTTACCTGCTAAACGACCAATTGATACCATAAGTTCCGCTAACTTTTTAGCCTCATCCACACTTTTCATGAAGGCCCCTGAACCAACTTTAACGTCTAACACTATCGCATCCGCCCCACTGGCTAACTTTTTACTCATAATTGAGGCCGCAATTAACGGAATAGAATCCACAGTTGATGTAACATCTCTTAAAGCATAAATCTTTTTATCTGCTGGGGCAACATCCCCTGATTGACCAACTACCGCACATCCAATTTGATTAACTTGTTGCTGAAACTCAGCAAATGATAACTCTGTCTTAAAACCTGGGATAGCTTCTAACTTATCCACAGTTCCGCCTGTATGTCCTAAACCACGGCCTGACATTTTGGCCAGTGATGCTCCCAAATATGCCACTAACGGGGCTAAAATTAACGTTACTTTATCGCCAACCCCACCAGTTGAGTGTTTATCAACTTTTACACCCTTAATACCTGATAAATCAAAAATACCGCCCGAATCACGCATTGCCATTGCTAGGAAAGTAGCTTCTGGGTTGGTCATTGAATTAAAGTATATCGCCATTAAAAAGGCTGACATTTGATAATCAGGAATACTACCATTAGTATAACCATCAACCATAAATTGAATTTCTTTTTGACTAAGTTCTTGTTTGTACTTCTTTTTTGTAATAATATCAATTGCTAACATAAATTACCTCGCTATAAAATATATAATAATCGCCACAACTACCACGATTAAAACAACCTTAAACATCTTTTTAATTAATGAAAATGTCCCTAATACAATAATTACTATCCCCACTAGAAAAATAATTATTTTAACAATCTCTGGTAATGGAGCAATCACATTATTATAAAAATTGCCAATTACACCATCAATATTAATGGTTAATGCTAAAAAAGCATCAATGCTTTCAGCAATGAAATTAAAAAAATTAACAATCGCTAACCAGATTCTTTCAAAAAAACCTGGATCATATCCATTTGTTAAAATATTCATCATTAAACCCTCCTTTATGGTGTATAATCATTATATCATAGATATAATATTAAAAATTAAAGGAAATAAAAAAATGAATATTACCTTTATTCGCCACGGCCAAACAAACGCCAATAAAAATAAAATAATTTGTGGTCATAGTGATATTGACTTAAACGAAACAGGTATTATGCAAATTAAGCAAGTGCGTGATTTTTTATTTAACCATCATCTTACTTATGATTTGATTGGTTCTTCATCGCTTAAACGGGCCCAACAATCATTAAAGATTATTAATGAAAAACTAAACATTAAAACCATCATTATTGATGATCACTTCATTGAAAGAGATTTTGGATCTTTTGATGGTTTAGATATTGATACTTATGCTCCTATTTGTATGCAAGAAGGCTTTAAGCAAAGCGGCTTTGAGGATACCGATACTTTAATTAAACGCGTAAAAAAAGGCCTTAAATACCTATATACTAAGTATCCCAAGGCCAATATTTTATTTATTACACATAATCACGTTATTAGATCTTTAACGATTATTAGTGGTGATGCCAAAAACTTTAACATCACTGAAAACAATCTCATCAAAAACAGTGCCATCTATCAATTTAGTTACACTAATAAATTAAAACTATTAAGTATTAAAGAACTTAATTAATAATTTAAGGTCTTATCAAATAAAATAGATTCTGTAACACTTTTGAAACCTTTAACATTTCTTAAATTATTAAGTAATTGTGATGCTCCTTTATTAGCATCACAATACACCACCGCATAACTAAACTTTTTGGAAACATAGGCACAATTAACATCCATTTCTGCTAATTTTTGTGGCACTTTATTACCGTTATAATTAATAATGTAAGCCATTCTTTTTACTTGCATGACAACTTCCTTTCATTTTGAATAAACCAACTTCGGTTAAGCTTTTAATATTAGGCGATACCGCCTTAGTAATTTTAGCCAATACTTGATTAACATTTAATTCAAATTGATTTTCTAAACTTAAATACTGTTTAATCTCGGGTTTAGCAAACACCAACATTTTAACTTCTACTAACTGTTTAGAAACCTTATCAAAATCAGGATGAAATCGACCACCTGTTGCTAAAACGTCACTAAACTCATGGGCAGTTTTTTGATACTCTTTTAGTAAAGTCAAATACTTTTGATTAAGTTCTTGATCAAGTTTTTTCATTTCTTGAAAATCTTGACTGCTGACTAATTCTTGTGCCCATAACTGAGCTGTATATAAAATATCAATCATAATATATCACTTTTACTTATTTCTTGGTAATCACCGATTGCTAGATCACCTAAAACAAGTTTTCCTATTCTTATTCTTTTAAGTTTAACTACCTCTAAATTAAGGGCCTTAAACATTCTTTTTACTTGATGAAACTTTCCTTCACTAATCGTAAGATATACTAAATCTTCTTTAACTTTAATATTTAAGGCTTTAGCAGTATATATTTGATTATTGCCATCTTTAATATTAACCCCATTAAGTAAGTCATTAATATCTTGGGGAGTAATTAACCGGTCTAAGATTACTTCATATTCTTTATCAATATCTTTTTTAGGATTAGTCACATCATGAATAAACTGCCCATCATTAGATAAAACTAATAAACCACTCACATCTAAATCTAAGCGACCAGCAATCTTTAAATCAAAACGACTAAAAGGTTCTTTAATTAAACTGACTACTACTTGATGATAGTTATCACTAGTAGCCGATACTAAACCAGCAGGTTTATTTAACATTAAATAAACATATTCTTGATAAAACACTTTTTGTTCATCATATAATATTATATCATTTAATGGATCAATTTTCATATCACTATGATTAATTATTTGATCATTAACTTTAACTTTACCATTTTTAATGTCTTGTTTTAACTGGGATCTTGACCCATATTTTTGGCTTGACAACAACTTATCGATACGCATATTTAATTTCCTATGTTATAATTTTAATTGAGGTGTAACTATGATACTAATGAAAGATATTATTAAAGAGGATAATCCTTTACTAACAACTAAATCAAAAGATGTTAAATTACCATTAAGTGCTACTGATTTACAATTGGCTAATGATTTAATGGAATATGTTAAAAACTCACAAGATGACGTGCTGGCTGAACTTTATGAATTAAGACCAGGAGTAGGGCTTGCTGCTATTCAAATTGGTGTTGCTAAAAGGATGTTTGCTGTGCACAGTTATGATTTTGATTCAACCCTTTATTCTTATATTGTTATTAACCCAGTGATTAATAAAGTTTCCAAAGAAATTACTTATATTCCAGGTGGTGAGGGTTGTTTATCAATTGATCGTGATACTAGTGGTTTAACTCCACGCTTTTACTCACTTGAATTTAGTGCTCATTTACTTGATCCTGAAACACAAACCGTCACCCCAGTGACAAAAGTAATTAGTGGATATCCGGCCATTGTTTTTCAGCATGAATATGATCATTTAGAAGGTATTTTATTTACTTCTAAACTTTATGATACTTTACCACAAGCCCTTCCATTGTGGACTGAGGATGAATAAATTATTTGTTAAAAACAATCTTATTTAATAACCTTAATTGGTGACCAATAATTTCTTCATCAGTTTCAGCCCCAATTCTTTTTTGTAAATCATGTTGTAGTTTGGCTTTCATACGATAACCTTTACTCCACTTTTTAATAAGTGGAGTTTTTTTATCCACTAAGGCCACTGCTTCAATAATTGATAAATCTAAAATAATATAGCCTCTAAAATCAATCTTAAATAACTTCTTAAAGATTTCTACCCAATTAGCCTCACCAAAACCTAATAATCTAGGGTGTTTATTATTATCATATTCATCACAACGCACCACATAAAAACGATCCTTAAATAATCGAAAAGACGTGATGATTGACTCATCATTAATATTTAAGAAGGCAGGATCAAACTCAATTGAAATATCTTTGGGTAAATGCTTCAAAAGATAAAAATAAACGCTGGCTTTATGTTCCTTACAAAACTTTAAGATAACCTTTACTTTGGCTTGTTTGGCTTGATTAAAATCAAATAATAATCTTTGGACAATCATCTCTTTATGATCAATAACATTATTAAATGATGGTAAGCGGTAATAAATGCTTTCTGTTTTGAGTTTAGCAGCAATACTTAATGCTTGACGCCATTTAAGTTCAAAATGAGCTCTTTGTTTATCATCAAATAATTCATAAGTATTAATTAAGGGATCATAAACAATCACTTTTAAGTTACTGCTTTTAATTTGTTTAAGATAAGCATTAAGAGTTTCTTCTTCTAATTCAATTAAAGGTTTACCTTCTAATTTTCTGACTGGTAAAAACTTTAAGTTTAAGTTATTAATTAAACTAAGCTGTGTTTCTAAGTTAGCATTATGATAATCAATATATGTTAAAATATTTACTTGCATATTGTAGTTTATCTCCTTTATGATAATTCATACATTAAAATGGAAGCGGCTACGACCACGTTAAGGCTTTCTACGTTTTTAGTTTTAATAGTAACGTTAGCATCCGCTAAACTTAAAATGGCTTCACTAACCCCTTTACCTTCATTACCAACGACTAAAACAATCCTGTCCATTTTATTAATTACTTGACTGCCTTGGGTTGTAGCGGCCATAATATAAAATCCGTCTAATTGACTTAAATAATCGTATAAATCACAACGAATAATTTCTAAATCAAACAGTGCTCCTTGGGAAGCACGAATAACTTTATCATTATAAACATCAGCACATTCTTGATTAAGAATAACCTTGTTAAACCCAAAAGCACTAGCACTTCTTAAAAGGGCTCCAACATTATCAGGATCTTGCACATTATCTAAGGCTAAAATCTTATTATCGCTTTGTTTATTTTCTTTTTTAATACATAAGGCTACCCGATCAAAAGTAGTTTGGGTTTGTGAAAGTTCTTTCATTAATTTAGCACTCATTAAAGTGCCAAAACGTTTAGGGTTTTGCGTAAAAATTTCTTTAACACAATCACTTCTTAAAGCACATTCAATTAAGTGTTCGCCATACACTAAAAAAGTATTAGTTTGATCACGATATTTTTTTTGATGTAGTTTTTTTAAGTTCTTAAAAACTAAATTATCTTTTGATTCAATCATGGTTATTTTCCTTATAGTTAGTGATAGCCTCATTCACATCAAAGCCAAAATCAGCAATTGAAAAATTAGTATGAGGAGTAATAGTTAAAGTATTTATTTGGCTGATGGCTGACAAAACTAAAGAATCTACTTCTAACTTGCTTTCTTGAAAGAAACATTCTTTTAACTTAGGGGCAGTGGCCGGATTTTTAGGCACATATATTGAACAACAGTCATTAAAGGCTCTAATAGAAATATCAAAGGTTTCTATTTGTTTAGCCAAATTAATAATATCTTGTTTATCATAAGTAATGACCGGTCTTAAAATTGGGATTGTAGTAGTTTCTTCTACGACCATCATTGATTGTAAAGTTTGTGAAGCTACTTGGCCAACTGATTCACCGTTAATTAAACATAAAATATCTTTTTGATTAGCATATGCTTGGGCTAGTTTATACATTATACGGCGCATAATGGTAATAATATAGGCATCATCTACTTTGGCTAAGATGGCTTGATGTATATCTAAAAAAGGCACTAAGTGAAGTTTAACGATTGAGTTTGGCATATAGCGAGCAATAATTTTAGCTAAATCAATCACTTTTTGGACTGATTCTAATGGCGTTAATGAGGTTGATTCAAAATGAAGCAGTTCAACACTAATGCCTTGTTTAATTGCTAAATAGGCACTAACTGGTGAATCAATACCACCTGATAACATTACTAATCCTTTTCCACCAATCCCAACAGGAAAACCGCCCATAGTTTTATGACTAGATAAATATAAATATGCTCCATCAGTTCTTAATTCAATTTGTAAGGTATTTTGTGGGGTTTTAACATCCACGATTAATTGATGATCAAAAGCCTTTAAGACAATTGGGGCGACCAACTTACTAATTTCTTGTGAAGTATAATTAAAAGCTTTATCTGCTCTTTTAGTTTCTACTTTGAAAGTGGTAGGTAGTTTTACTTCTTTTTTAATTAAAGTGATCGCAAGCACAGCAATATCATCAATATTAGCATTAGTTTTATAAACTAATGAATATGAACTTATTCCTGAGACATAATGTAGGTGTTTAATCACTAAATCAAGATTATCTAATTGGGGGATCACATAAATACGATCATGCTGAAAATCAAACTCAACATTTAAGTGGTTAAGTTTTTCTTTTAAGAGTTTTTTTACTTGTTTAATGAAAGTTGGTTTATTTTTTCCTTTAAGAACTAAATCACCAAATCTTAATAAAATTCTTGATTGCATTAAATTCACCTTCTATTATTTTAACATATAATTAAAAAGTCTTAACTTAAACAAGCAATATTTACACAATTTATGGTATATTATTTAAGGTGATATTAATGAATTATAATTCTTTACTTAAACAAGCACAAAATCTTTTAACTACACAACCAAATAATATAGCACTACTTTCTAACGCATCAGCTTTCTTAAATGATGTTATTCCTCATCTTAATTGGGTGGGCTTTTATCTTTTTGATGGCACTAATTTAGTGGTAGGTCCTTTTCAAGGAAAGGTGGCTTGTAGTGTCATTAAACCAGGCAATGGTGTATGTGGTACTGCTTATGTAACCCAAGAAATTCAAGTCGTAAAGGATGTACACGCGATTGAAAATCATATTGTTTGTGATCCTAATTCTAATAGTGAGGTCGTGGTGCCAATGATTATTGAAGGGGATGTTTTTGGTGTCCTTGATGTTGATAGTCCTGTTTTGGATCGCTTTGATGCGGATTTAGTGGACTTTTTGGCTGATTTTGTTAAAATATTGATTAATTTAATTGACAAATAATCAATAAAATTATATAATTTAAGAGTTGCCAAAAGCAGGTATAATAGTTTATCTAAATATCCACTCCCTTAAAGGGGCCCTTAGTAGTCTTGTCTGCTTAAAGATGAAAAGAATTGTTGGATTATAGAAAATGATTTATATGTTTTTACAACCATATTTAAATAGGAGGTAAAATCTATGTCACGTTACACAGGACCAACTTGGAAGATTTCACGTCGTTTAGGGTATTCTTTATCAGAAACTGGTAAAGAGTTAAAAAAACGCCCTTACGCCCCAGGACAACATGGTCAGCGTCGTTCTAAATTATCAGAATACGGTGTTCAGTTACAAGAAAAACAAAAAGTAAGATTTACTTACGGTGTATCTGAAAAACAATTTAGAAAGACTTTTCTTGAATCAGGAAAAATGTCTGGGATCCATGGTGAAAACTTTTTAAGATTGTTAGAGTCAAGATTAGATAATGTTGTCTATCGTTTAGGGTTCGCTAATACAAGAGCTCAAGCAAGACAATTAGTTAGTCATGCTCACATCTTAGTTGATGGTAAAAAAGTTAATATTCCATCATATCGTCTAAAACCAGGTCAAAAGATTCAATTAAAAGAATCTTCAAAAGACTTAGTAATCGTTAAAACTGCACTAGAATCATTAGGTCGTCGTTTAGATTTCGTAGCGCTTGATGCCAACAATGTTGGTACATTCGTTAGATATCCAGATCGTAATGAATTCTTACCAGAAATTAATGAACAATTAATCGTTGAATTCTACAACAGATTATCTTAAAAAAATAAACTATAGGGTGATGAGCCTTATAGTTTTTATTTTATCTATTTTTTTATATAATTCAACAAACAAATTTATCCACTCTTCTTTCATTATTTTTACTGCTGATAAAGCATTTTTTGTCATGAATTAATTTTTTATGTTATAATTATTGTGCATATTAAGAGAGATGAATGTTTAATAAAACGATTAATATTAAACCATATTTCTAAGTTAAATGACAATTATAATACCCACCATTATTCAAAGTAATTTGTGAAACTAATTATTAATAGAGGCAAATATGGAATCAAAAAAAATTAAAGAAAATGGGGTAGTATATACTCCTAAATATATAGTTGATATGATATTGGACCAAAGTGGATATTATGGTTCTCAAATACTAAAAAAACATGTAATAGATAACAGCTGTGGCGATGGAGCCTTTTTAACTAGAATTGTTGAAAGATATATTACTGAGTTCTTTAAAATAAATGAATTAAATATTGATACAAAACTTACTTTACTTGATGAGTTAAAAAAGTTTGTACATGGAATCGAAATAGACCAAATTTCTGTAACCCTTTGTCAAAATAATTTAAATAATATATTAAAAAAACATGACTTAGATCTGATTGATTGGGATGTTTTTCAAGGAAATTCATTAGAGGTTACAAAGTATGATAAAATGATGGATTACGTAATTGGTAATCCTCCTTACGTAAGAATTCATAACATAAAAAAAAACTTAGACTTCGTTAAGGAACAAAGATTTTCTAATGGTGGCATGACCGATTTGTTCATTATTTTTTATGATTTAGGTCTTAATATGCTCAATGACAGTGGCATTTTATCTTATATTACGCCATCAAGTATTTTTCACAGCATCGCAGGAACTAACTTCCGTAAACATATTATTACGAATAAATTATTAACTTCCGTAATTGACTTCCGCCACTTTCAAGCTTTTGAAAAGTTTATAACCTATACGGCAATAATCACTCTTGATATGAAAAACAAGCATGATATTGTTGAATATAGCATTTTAAATACTGATGATCTTTCCAAAAAAAGCATTGATTCCCTTAAATATGAATCCTTCTACTTACAAAGTGCATTCTACTTTGGTAAAAGTGAAATATTATCCCAACTAAGTGATGTCTTATCACAGTCATTAAAAGATAACAGCATTGAGGTTAAAAATGGCTTTGCCACTTTAAATGATAGTCTTTTCATTCAGCCAGAATTTAATATTTCATCAAAATATATTTATCCAGTGTTAAAAGCTTCCACTAAAAAATGGAATCAAATTATTTTTCCTTATGATGTTGATGGAAACCCAATTGATTTTGATGATTTAGGCAAATTAAAAGAGTACTTTCAAATCCATTCACAAACATTAAAAAATAGAAGTTTAGAAAAAGAAAATTATTGGTGGCTGTTTGGCAGAAGCCAGGGAATAAAGGATTTTTGGAAAGAAAAGCTTGCTATCAACACGCTAATTAGAAAAACTGGTGATTTAAAGATCCAATATTTAAAGGCAGGCCAAGGTATATATAGTGGATTATATATTTTAGCTGACCCATCGCAATACCGTCAAATTTCTAATTGGTTATGTTCTGATGATTTTGCAAATTATGTTTCATTATTAGGAAAATATAAGTCTGGTGGATATTATGCTTTTTCAACTAGTGATGTAAAAAGATTTTTATTATATATGAAAAACAAAGAAAGCGGAGGCACAATATGAGTTTCATCAATACAGTAAAACAAAGTTTTTTAACAAGTTTAAAGACTGGACCACGTTCTAATGAAAAATTAAAAATTCTTCATGGATTTATCGCCCGTGACTTACAGACTAAATTAGGTGACCAATATAAAGTAATAGGTTACGGAATACATGATGGTAAAGAAGGTTCAATTTCTGGTAGATACATGGATAAGAATGTTGATATTATTGTTATGAAAAATAATTTAACAATGGCTGGATTAGGGGTAAAGTTTGTCATGTCTAATTATTCACAAAACAGCAACAACTATTTTGAAAATATGTTAGGAGAAACTGCAAATATTCGTTCTGCCAAAATCCCTTATTTTCAAATATTTATCATTCCAGAAAGACTACCGTACTATCAAAAAGACGGAGCATTCGCTAAGTGGGATACAGTTAATGCTAATAACTTATCTAAGTATATTAAGCTAAGTGAGGATAACATTGATACTTTTTATCACACTCCTAACAAAACTCTTTTCGCCTTATTAACAATTGATGGATTTACAACATCTAACCCACAAAATTCAAACGAATTCATTAACTACTATACAACTAATGATTTTAACATTAATTATAGTAAGCAACAAATAAAATTTAATCAACAAACTGTTTATAACGATTATGAGAGCTTTATTGAAAAAGTCAAGCATTTCATATTCTCTATTTAAACAACAAACCATCTTTAATAAAGGACGTGTAAAGAAATGGAGTGACAGATGATGTCTTCCTATGACTTTCACGTCTTTTTTCATATTCTAACCTTAATCAGTTAAAAAAGCCACTTTTACTCCTTTTTTTTCGCACACTAAAAGAAAGTAATACATTTTTGCTTACTTTTAATTTCTTTTTTAGTTAACTTTCCTGTATCGTTTCTTATGATATTTTGCCAAATTATAGCCTATCGCACACAATATTAACTCTAATTTAACATTCTTAGTGCTTGTTCGTCTAAATCTTTTTAAGTCAAACACTTCCTTTAGTACTCCAAATGCCCCTTCAACTTGAATTGATCTTTGCACTCTTAACTTAATGCCTAACTCTGATTGAAGATTCTTAATAGCCTCCTTCTCGTAGCCCACACCCTCTTTATTTAGTCGCTTGGTTTTTGAGTTTGGATTATTTGGGGTTGCATAAACAGAAGAACCCTGTTTATCAGTACGTAATAACTCTAACACCTCACCATCCCTAGTCTTGACTATATTCATCCTTGATAATTAAATTATGAGAGTGATATTGATCTTTCATTCTTTTCTTATCCTTTGTATCTTTTGCATACATTGTATATTTTTGAAATAATTTTAATCCATTATTTTTAAGATAACGATAATTTGTTAAACCTCCATATCCAGCATCCATCACTGGATAAGTCGGTAAGTAACCGTAGTTTATTTTAAATCCTTCTAAAAAGGGAATCATTGTTTTATAATCATTTCGTTCTTGCTTAACATCAACGTGTAAGATATATTCATCACTAACACCAATTTGTACATTATAACCTGGTTTTAGCTGATTATTCATCATATGATCATCTTTCATTCTCATGAATGTGGCATCATGGTCTGTTTTAGAATATGAGTTTCTACTATCTCCCATGATTCTTAAATGTTCGTTATATTCAGTTAATTTAGTTAAATATTCGCTTATAGCCTCATAATCTCTTTGTAAGGCTGTCTTTCTTGTGCCTTTACCATTAGTAAAAGAAATGTCTGACTTTTCAATCTCGCTAATAATAAAGTCTTTAACCTTACTTAAATACTCAATATTATATTCTTCATATACATCAAAACAGATACCTTCCACTTGATATCTTTCATTTAACTCATTTAATTTATTAGTTATTTTAACATATAGCTTTGTTATAAACTTTCCAACTGAGCCTTTCCATACGAATGTATATTTATTCGCCTTTGACTCAATCTTAGTGCCATCAATATAAACTATATCAGAATTAATATTTTCTTCCATAATTAAAAACTTATTAATGTCAATGAATATCTTTTCAATTGAAACTTTAAGATATCTATCAATAAAATCTTTAATTGCTTGGTGGCTTGGTTTACATTCATCTGTTAGCCACATAAGTCTAACATCATTAGATGCAGTTTCTGCCATTTCTCTTAATGACCTTTTTTTAATTGAATGACAAAACAGTACTAATTTTAACATTTGATAAAGATTATAACCCCTACGACCTCTTAGGTCTTTGGTGGTTATTAAACATTTACTTAAATCAATTCTCCTCAATATTTCATCAAATGTTCTTACTTCACTATCAAATGGAATTAAAATTTCAAAATCTAGTGGTAATTTTAGTTGTTTTGGATTATAATAGTATTGTCTTTGTGTATTATATTGCATGTCAATATTATACCAAAAAGTCCGTCTAGATTTTTCATAGACGGACTTTTATATTATAATTGTTTATTTTATTTCTTTACAGGCCCTTTTTATCTATTTTTGATATTATTAAAAAACACCCAACAGATGTTTGGGTGTTTAATTATAATAAATATTTTGCTGTATGGTGGAACACAATGGTCCCCGTGGCCGGACTCGAACCAGCATGTATTTCTACGACGGATTTTGAGTCCGTTGTGTCTACCAATTTCACCACACGGGGAGGATTTACTATCACTATAATAATATATTTTATTATATCATAATTTAAGTACTACTTATTCATCTTTTTAGTCTTTATCTGATAATCAATAATTAAATCTTGGTATAACTGATAAACTTCCTTAATACGATCATCCCAGTGACAATAAACTTCGTTATAACAGTTTTTTCTAACCGCTTGATACTCTTTTTCATTTTCTAAAATATCAATAATCTTTTTAGCAAACTTCTTAACATCTAACTCTTCTTCATAACCATTTTGATCAGCAATAATGGTTGAAGCCGCAAATGAATTCTTGGCAAATATTGTCGGTGTCATTTGGCTAGCTGCCTCTAACTTAACTAGCGAGCAAGTATCATAAGTTGAAGGAAAGATTTGTAAGTGTGATAACTTATAATATGCTGCTAATAGATCACGATCATATAATTTACCAATTAATATACATTCATTTTCTAAATCATTTTCAATGATATGGCGTTTGAAAGTTTCAAAATAAGAACCACCACCAATAAAAATCATCTTATACTTCATGCCTGAGTTCTTTAAGTTTTTTAAGACTTGTAACGTAAAATCAATATTTTTAGTTTTATCAATTCTACCACAGTAAACAAAAATCTTTTCATCAGTAAATTGATGTTTTAAGCGTAAAGTGTCCACCAACTCATCTGATTCTTGATAATATAAATCAGTAGCATTTAACAAGACATTAGGTAGTTTCTTACAACCATATTCAACCCATAAATGGGCAGTTTTTTGATTAACTGCGTATGTATAATCACATTTGTTAATTACCTTACATAAACTCTTAGTTACTAACTTAGAAAACCATAAAATATGCGTTCTTTCATATAAGTCTTTTAAATGTTGTGAGTGCATTGTAAACAAACACGGAATACCGCGTTTTTTCGCATACTCAACCCCTTTTTTACCAACACCAAAGGCAGAATGAATATGCACAATATCAAAATCATAGCTATTAAGTTTTTTCATAAACTTGATATCTATTTTAGGTAGTGGTGTGCGGTAATCTGTTAATGGTAAAGGGGCTGTCATTGTATTTCTTACAACTGTATAATTAAACTTACTATCATCAAAGGGCTCTTTTAATTGCGTACAAAAAACCACCACATCAGCAACAAGTGCCAATCTGGTAGCGTAGTTATGAACTACCATTGTTACCCCATCAATCATCGGAAAATATGAATCAATAAATAAACCAATTTTTAAACGCTTTTGCATACATACCCCCTAGTGATGTTACATTGCTGTTAAAGCATCAATTCCTAATAATCTTAAACCTTCTTCTAATACTGTTTTAATGGCATTAATTAATAAAAGATTAGTGTTTCTTGTTTTTTCATTATCAACTAATATTTTATGTTTAGCATAAAATGATGAAAAATTTGAAGCAAGCACTAACAAATATCTAGCAATAATTGAAGGTGCATTTTTTTCTAAGGCTTTCGCCACAGCATCATTAAAATTATCTAAACAAATAGTTAAATCATAATAGTCTTGGTTTTCATAAATATTGAAATCAATATCTTTACCAATTACTTGATCTTTTAGAATTGAATTAATTCTAACTAAGGCATATTGTAAGTAAGGGCCTGTTTGTCCTTCAAACTTTAACATATTTGCTAAATTGAAATCAATATCTAAATGCTTTTCATTTTTTAAATCATTAAAAATGATTGCTCCTAAGGCAATACTTAAAGCTGTTTCTTCTTTATTTTGTAAAGTAGGATTTTTAGCAGCAATCGTGTCTAAGGCTTGATTTTTGGCCTCATAGATTACATCCCTTAATTTAGCAAACTTTCCTTTACGCGTACTCATCTTCTTACCATCAACTAAAACTAAACCAAATTTAATATGCTCAATATCAAAGTTATATCCCATTTTATCAGCTACTTGTTTAAGTTGCTCAAAATGTAGTTTTTGTTCATTACCCACTACATATAAGATTTTACTAAAATGATATTTTTGATAACGATATAAAAGGGCGGCTAAATCACGTGTCATATAAAGAGTTGCCCCATCAGTACGTTTAATTAAAGCTGGCGGAATATTTGTTAAAGGAACAATCATCGCTCCTTGATCAAGCACTAATAATTTCTTTTTTTCTAACTCTTTAATTACTGAATCCATTTTATCATTGAAAAAAGCTTCACCATCATATGAATCAAAGTCTACTTTTAATAATTCATACATTTTCATAAACTCTTGTAGTGATACTTCTCTAAACCATTGCCATAAGGCTAAGTTGGTTGGATCGTTTTGTTCAAGTTTCAAAAACGCCTCACGCCCCAGTTCTTCTAACGTTTGATCATTTTCTAATTCATCATGAAACTTAGTATATAAGTTTTGTAGTTCTGTAACAGGATTACTGTTGATAATATCCTTATTACCCCATTTTTGATAAGCTACAATCATGCGCCCAAACTGCGTTCCCCAATCCCCTAAATGATTAATTCCTACAACATTAAATCCACATTTTTGATAAATATTTTTTAAGGCATTACCAATCATTGTTGAACGTAAGTGGCCAACAGAGAAGTTTTTAGCAATATTTGGTGCTGAATAATCAATTACTACTGTCTTGTTAATCGACGAGGTTGAGGCAAAGTTATGACCTAATTTAGTGATTGTATTAATAATACTGGTGGCAGTTAAAACTTTTTTAAGATAAATATTAAAAAAGCCTGCTAGTAATTCTACTTTTTCAATAAATGGTAATGGGATTAGGGCTTGTAAAAATTTATCATAAATATTATCAATTGATAATTGTAAAGTCTTAGCCAATGAAAAAAGCGGGATTGCTAAATCAGAATTACCACGCTTTGGTGCTTCTAAAATAATGTCTGTCTCGTTAATGTTTAGTTTTTCTTTTAATGTCTTTTTAATTTCTAATTTAACTTGGTTGATCATTGGTATCCTCTAATAATTGTTTGTTATAATTATACCATTGTTTAAGCATTGTTTAACCAATAATAAATAAAACCCAAACTTTTGAAAGAATGGGTTTTATATTTAATTATTTAATTTTAGTTATGGTCTAATAATATTTACACCCATAAAGGCATTTTGATAGTCTATTACACTAGCAGGTAAAATTACATCTCCTGTTAAACCTGTTGCAGCAAAAGCAAGTGCACCAATTCTTAGTAATCCCTCATTGAGAGTTAACGATGTCAAGCTTGAAACAAAAATGAAAGCAGCATCTTCAATATACCTTAAAGTTGATGGTGTAATTAATTGGGTAATTGATACACGTTCAAACGCATTCACACCAATTGTTACTAAACCATCATTTAATGTTACATTTGTTAAAGTAGTAACGCCTCTAAAAGCAGCATTGCCAATTGTAACTACACTACCTGGAATTACAATACTTACTAAACTTGTATTTTCAAAAGCATTCGCTCCAATGGTTGTTACACCATGATTTATTGTAACTGTTACTAATGTAGTAATATTTCTGAAAGCGTCATTCTCAAT
>Ga0209755_10003985_pt1 | contig 17876 bp, 15 predicted proteins | sample TergutCo191P1_FD_187301 | JGI IMG/M metagenome (GOLD analysis project Ga0209755, IMG submission 187301) | Cornitermes sp. P1 segment gut microbial communities from Petit-Saut dam, French Guiana - Co191P1 (SPAdes) (version 2) | ecosystem: Host-associated > Arthropoda: Insects > Digestive system...
ATTGCCTGTATGGGATTACGTCGATTTTGACCGGAATATTCAGGTTTTCAAACCACGCCCGGGCCATAAGCCTTGCGACGCGCTCTGCCTCACGGGACGGGGTGATGCGGATCACCAGTTCAGGCAGTCCCGCGCCTCTGGCATATCCGGCATCGGACAAAAGCTTTCTCGCTTCATCCGGATTGACCTCGTCCAGTCCTTCAATTTCGGGATAATTCGGAATCGGGTGGATGAGGGTTTTGGCCGGCAGTGAATAACCGCGCCGTATTTCTTCCCAGGGCAGAACCAGCGTAAGCGCACGTCTCAGGCGGAAGTCGTCCCAGGGTTTTTTCGCTGAACGGATGAAATAGTAATGGGTGGCAAACATGGCGTTAACTTCGATGCCGCTGAGATCTGTCAGGGATTCGTAGGAAATCTCTCCGTGCAGCCATCGGGCTTCACCGGAATTCCACAGCGCCGCCGACTCGTCCCCGTCCGGAGGAAGCTTGACTGTAATTTTATTCAGCCGGACATTGCGGGAATCCCAATAGGACGGGTTTTTCAAAAATATTATTTTATCGTCTTCGATTTCCTCAATGTAATATGGGCCGTTGGAAATCGGCTTTACCCAATTCTCATTATTCACAAGTGAGGGATGTATGGGGCTGAACGAATGATGGCAGAGCATACTCGGGAAAAACGCGGCAGGCGAATTCAGGCGAACCACAAGCGTTTTCTCGCTGGGTGCGGAGATTCCCACCGCGCCGGCCCGACCCAAGCCAAGTCTGTAATCCCTGGCGCCTTCGATAATATCAAAAAGGGAAGAATAGGGTGAATCCCGCCTCGGTTCCAGCAGGGAAAGCCACGCGGCCCTGAAATCCTCAGCCCTGAGCCTATCGCCGTTGTGGAATCTTGCGTTCTCCCGAATGGTGAACGTCCATAGCTTTTTATCTTCCGATGTCTCCCAGTTTGAAGCCGCCGCGAGAACCGGCTCCAGCGTTATGGGATGATAGGAAAAAAGTCCTTCGTAAATCGCCGTGAAAAGCTGGGCTTCGCTTGCGATGTATGATTTTCGGAAATCCAGTTCCAAATCGTCGTTGGTAAACGCCACAACCAGTTCGTCTCTTTCCCGGGATCGGGGTCTGAATTCGGCGTAATCCGGAGCTTCGTTGGCAAAAATCGGCATCGCAGGATATAAAAAGAAAATTACCGGAAATAATATAAATAAAATCGAAAATCTGCCAAGTGGATTCATTTCTTACCTTTGGGATTGCAAAAACCCTCTGTCATTCGCTTGTATGCCCTACTCCCAGACGTTTGAGTTGTTCTTCCTCTTCTTTCTGGGCGCTGTATTCCTGCCGTTTAGCGTTGGCTCTGAGTATTGCGTTTTTTATGGTTCCAAGTTCAGGTTTTATGCCTTTGATCTTGTCCCGGCTATCCTTTTCAACTTCGGCTTTGAAGAATTCATCGAGAGCGGTGAGGGTCTTGTGTATGGATTGAACATCCCGAATATTTCTTTCAAGGAAACTCACAAGCTGTTCTTCCTGCATGGCCTCAAGCTTGCCCAGCGCCGCGCCCCGGGGCCCCATTGGTATCAGAAGCCGTATTCTGCGATCCAGATCGCTGCGGAAGGAATTGTAATTTACCTTTTCCTTGACAGGTATTCCTTTCACCGGGTCCATGTATTCAATATTATAGATAGCCGGATCAGGTTCCTTGTTGAAAACCTGCTGTATGAGTTTTTTCAGCTTATGCAGGAAGCCATGGTTTCTGTTTTCCAGAATCGTCTGGTTTTCGTCCAATTTAGTGACCACTTCTGTAAAGGTACCGGATGTTCCGCCCAGTCCCTGTATGCCTTCAAGCAGGATGTTTTTGAAGGAAATCTGGGGTTTTACTGTTTTGGGTTTGCTCTCCGCGACTTTAAGTTTATTGAGGACATCTTCCCGTAATGTGGGACCGTCCTTGGAATAGTCCTCTTTTATGACCTCGTCCGCGAGATCCGGATAGAAGGGAGTCCCCGCTTTGACCTGTAAAAACTTTTTTTTAAGCGACGCGATGTTGGAAGCTTCAGACTGAGACATCCCTCCGGTTATATCACGCAGGTTTAGTTTGTAAACTTCCTTTTGATAGTCAGTCAGAATTTTGAGATAACCCATGATTGGATTGAAGGACTTGTTTAAATGACTCAAAGATTCGGTTATCACGCTCATGGTCAGAGGTTCTGTACCTACTTTGATCTGATTGGTCATTTCGGCCACTGCTCTTGTAATCGTATTCTGAGAGTCTGGGGTAAGATGCACCCAGTCAATATATTTCACCAGACCGAGGATGCGTTTGATCCTGTCGAGGTTAAGAAATTCCGCGCTGAATTGATAAAAATTAACCAGGAAGTCCAGTTGATTGTCGTAATTTGCAAGCCGCTGGGTCAATTGTTCCAGTCTTTCCGCGTCATGGAAAGGGGCTGAACTTGGTACTTCCAGTTCACCGATTTTCGCTTCCTGCTTATAGGGGTCTTCGTTGATAAGCCCTTTTTTCAGATACAGATTATAAAGCGAAGCAAATCCTGTATGGTAGCCTCGTAATTCTTCCTTTAATTTCGGAAGCTCGGTTCTGTCAATATAGTCTGCTTTAGCTGTAAGAGCATCATTGAGTAATTTTACATAATCGGTAGATGCAGTATTCTCTGCCATTATATTAATTATGTAATATATCGTAAAAATAAGCAATCTGGATGATACCCTGTATGACGAAAACATGATATTTTCCGGAAAACAAAGCAATTTCCATCACCGTGCGTTATAGCTTGTATGAAAAGCCTCAATTTTTTTGTGATCTTATTCTCTTTTTTATTGTTTGGCGGCTGTGATAGCAGTTCCATTCGTCAATCCTGCCTGCCTGTTCTTCCTGCCCTGCCTTCGCATTGGGAAGAGATTCTCGGTGAGCCTTTGTGGCGCATCCAGTGGATAGATTCGAGCGGAAACTGGCGGAAATGGGAAGGACCCGGCTCTGATTTGCCGGATCTTTCCCTTCCCTGCGAATGGACTACCCCGGTTGTGGCCTGGCCCTTTTGGCCCGGAAGATCTTTGATCCCGGGAATGATGCGGCCATCAGGAGCTTTTTTCCCGTGGGATCTGCTTGGCAATGAGTTGATCCTGAGCTGGAAGGGCGGGGTAGAAGCAGTCTTGTGGAGGGAACTTGCCGAGGCAACTGACTCAGGCGCGGAAGGGCGGCTCCCTTGGTATTTTGACTGGATCCGCTTTAGGGAACTCCTGGAAAGTGAAGATGTTCCGGAAAGCGTCCGCCTTGATCCCTGGCTTGTGGATTGGAAAGAACTGGCCAAAAAGACCGTTCAGTCCGGCTTTGACCGCCGCCGCATCCGGCCGAGGAATTTTTCCGAACTGGCAGTTCCCGGTCTGGAAGGGCGGTGGATTGGCAGTTCCCCTTTCGCGCCTCCACTGGACGCTGCGCCGGATGAGCCCCTCTGTATTCAGGTAACCGAATCCGCCGCTGCCTGGGTTTCGTCAGACGGAATCCTTAAATGCTCAACCTTAGGCTGGGTTTATGTGCCGAAATAATATACACTTTTTCCATGATGACGAGGCGTGTTTTATCCCGGCTGTTAATTGTTTTGTTTTGCGCGGGAAACTTCGTTGCATTATGCTGCGCGACCGCCTGTCAGGAAAACAAATCTGAGCAAAACTCTGTATCTGCTGTTGAGCAAAATACCGGGGAGGAAATCCGGGAACTTCAGGATTTACACCGCCCGCTTTGGCCTGCTCTTGCGCTGCTCAGAACCGGTGAGAACCCGTTATGGTTTGAATTGGGGCCGGAGGGGCCTTCTCTTATAGACTCCCCCGCCGCCGCCGCTCTGCTGCCTTACAGCCCGTGGCCCCATGCCCGCTTTGTTACAGGAATTCTGCCCTGGGATGATTTTCTCGTAATCGCGGTAAACAGGGATGGTTTCCTCGTTCTGGCCTCACCTGGTGCGGATACGAAAGATGCGGTGTTGTACCGCTCTGCCGGCGGGTTTTGGGATCCGTATACGGCGGAGTCATTTTTTATATGGGACAATAAACCTGCTGTCCTGCTTTACAGAAATGATTTTTTTTCCGGCACTGACCTCGCGCCGCCGCTTAGTCAGCAGGTTTATGTTCTTGACAAGTCCAGTTCTGTTCCTGTGGGCGCTTTTATCCCGGCCCTGAATAATCAGACCGAAGGCCGGGAAACGGAAATTTTGCGGCGGGGGCCTGACGGCTTCTGGTATTTCCGCGTGAAAGATAAGGGGAATTCCCAAAACAGAACGGAGTATTTCCGGGCTCTGGAGCTTTCCGGAGAGCGGGAGAGTATTTCTCTTGGGGAGTGGAGGAATTCCGACCGGAGTGAGAGTAATGCCCCGCCGCTTTTGGCTGAGATTCTTGAACTGGCGGCGGCATTAAGCGGCGGGATCGCGGGAGCGGCGCGGACAGTCTCGCCGGATTTTGAAGGCTTCCGTTTTTATTCCGCCGGTGCCGGGCAGAATCTTATGTGCGCTTACTACCGGGAATCACCGGAACCTCTGGCTCTGGTCATTCTCGGCGACGGCCGGGGTTTTTTTTCGCGCGGATTAACACATGGCGCGGGGGAGTTTTCACTTCCAGCCCTTCCGGAAGATTTTGTCTATACCGGCGCCGCGCTTTTGGGAAATATACTTGCCGCTTCCTGGGAGGAACAGCGTGAAGCGGGAATCGGCGCGGCCGGGTTTATGGTTGTAAGCTTTGCGGAAGTGACAGAGTAGCCTCATATAAGGAATGATCCGGTGATTAGTTTTTTTGTAAACGGGAAACCTGTATCCTGCAATCAGCCGCCGGGAGATCCGTGCGGCAAAAAACTGCTTGATTTCCTGCGCGAGGATCTGCGCCTCACAGCCGCAAAAAACGGCTGCGGCTCCGGAGCTTGCGGCGCCTGCACTGTACTCCTTGACGGGAAGGCGGTGCGCTCCTGCGTCACACCGCTGGACAAACTTGACGGGAAAAACGTAGTTACAATCGAAGGGCTTACGGAGAGGGAGAAAGAAGTTTACTCCTACGCCTTTGCGGAAGCCGGAGCCGTGCAGTGTGGTTTCTGTATTCCCGGAATGGTCTTGAGCGCGAAGGCCCTGTTTGATGCGCGGGGAACTTCGCTGCAAAATGCCGATAGCGATCCAAACGAAAAAGAAATCCGCAAAGCCATTCGGGCCAACATCTGCCGCTGCACCGGTTATAAAAAAATTATTGAGGCGATTCAAATCGCCGCCCGGCTTTTTCGTGAAAACGCTCCGATACCATTGCGCTCTACGGGCTCTCTGCCGCGTATCACCGGGCGTTTGGGTGAGAGCATGCACCGTGTTGACTCCGCGGCGAAAACGCTTGGTACGGGCAAATACGTTGACGATATTGAGCTGCCGGGAATGCTTCACGCTTCGGCGCTGCGTTCTGCGTATCCCAGGGCGAGAGTGATTAAGATCGACGCCTCCGCCGCTTTGGCGCATAACGACTGCGCGGCAGTGCTGACGGCGAAAGATGTGCCGGGGAATATTAAAATCGGTCACCTCGCTTTTATTTCTGATTATGACGTGTTCATCGCCGAAGGAGGTCTTACGCGCTTTGTCGGCGACGCCGTAGCGCTGGTAGTCTGCGGACGCCGGGAAAACCTTGAAACGCTGAAAGCTCTTGTTAAGGTTGAGTACGAAGTTCTGGAACCTTTAACCTCTCCCGCTGAGGCAATGGCGGACGGCGCGCCGCTTATCCACGGAAAAGAAAAAAACATTCTCTCCCATGAGCGCCTCGTCCGGGGCAATGCGGATGAGGTTATAGCGAAGTCGAAATTTGTTGTAAGCCGCCGTTATTCGCTGCCCTTCACCGAACACGCCTTTATGGAACCGGAATGCGCCATCGCCGCGCCTGAGCGTGACGACGGCCTAGTTCTGTATTCGGCAGGGCAGAGTATTTACGATGAACAGCGGGAATGTTCCCGTATGCTCGGAATTCCTCCTGAAAAGATCCACGTGAAAGGTCAGCTTGTCGGAGGAGGCTTCGGCGGAAAAGAAGACATGAGTGTCCAGCATCACGCCTGTCTTGCGGCATGGCTGCTCAAAAAGCCGGTTAAGGTTCTTCTCTCAAGGGAGGAAAGTATCGCCGTGCATCCGAAGCGGCACGCAATGGAAATTGAGATGACCACGGCCTGTGACGAAAAGGGCATTCTTACAGCAATGAAAGCTGTCATTGTTTCGGATACCGGCGCTTACGCCAGCCTCGGCGGGCCGGTGCTGCAGCGGGCATGTACCCACGCCGCCGGGCCTTACAACTATCAGGTAATCGATATTGACGGAAAAGCTGTTTATACGAATAACATTCCAGGCGGCGCGTTTCGGGGATTCGGCGTGCCGCAGAGCTGTTTCGCCACCGAGAGTAATCTCAACCTTCTGGCTGAGATGGCCGGTATCGATCCCTGGGAAATACGTTACCGCAACGCGATCCGGCCCGGCCAGGTTTTGCCTAACGGGCAGATCGCCGGAGAAGACGTTGAACTGGAAGCCTGTCTTCTTTCGCTTAAAGAGATCTATGAAAAGGCCGCTGCCGAAGGCAAACACGTTGGGATCGCCTGCGCGTTTAAAAATGCCGGAATAGGCGTGGGGTTAAGCGATATAGGCCGCTGTGTTCTTTCGGTTGAAAATGGAATCGTGCGCATAAGAACCAGCGCCGCCTGCATAGGCCAGGGCCTTGCAACCGTGCTTGTCCAGATTGCCTGTGAGGCGTTGAACCTTCCGCCGGATCGTTTCGCGGTTGAATCCCCGGATACTCTGCGTACTCCGAATTCTGGAACTACTACCGCTTCGCGTCAGTCGCTATTCACGGGCGAAGCTGTAAGACAGGCCGCGCTGAAACTGAAAGAAGCGCGGGAAACTTCGCTGCACTCTGCGGCATCACGCGAGGAACCTTTCAGCCTCGCCTCTGTCGAAGGGAAGGAGTTTTACGGAGAGTATTCCGGCGTGACGGATCCTATGGGCAGCGACAAGCCAAATCCGGTGAGCCATGTGGCATACAGCTACGCCGCGGTCGCGGCAATTCTTGACAGCGAAGGCAGGGTGGAAAAACTCGCCGCCGCTTACGATATAGGTAAGGTGGTGAACCCCAAGTCCGCCGAAGGACAGGTGGAGGGCGGTCTCCTTATGGGAATGGGTTACGCTTTAACCGAAGACTTCCCGATGGAGGGAGCGTATCCAAAAGCAAAATTCGGAACCCTGGGATTGATCCGGGCTACCGAAGCTCCCCAAATGGAAGTAATTTTTGTCGATCCCAAAAATCCTTCTCCTCTCGCGTTTGGCGCCAAGGGAGTGGGGGAAATCGCGACAATTCCGGTTACGCCCGCCATAGCCGGGGCTTATTACGCGAGGGACGGTAAACTCAGAACCGCCCTGCCAATGAAGGACACTTTTTACTCGCGCTGAGTATTGCTAAAGCCCACCCGTGCTGCGGTATTAACAGCGGCTCATCTCTGCGCGCCGCCAGCCATTTGGCAGCATTTTTCCGGCGTGGACGCTTCTCCAATCATGCCTCTGTGTCCTCTTGATAGTTTGTAATATATATATTACATTCAAAGAATGTCGATAATTCGGAAGACCAGCGTTTTCACAAAGTGGTTCAAGAAATTGAAAGACACTATTGCCAAGGCTCATATCAACCGGAGAATAGACAGGCTTGAACGTGGGAACCCAGGCGATGTTGAACCTATTGGTGAAGGTTGTTCTGAAATGAGGATCGACTACGGCCCAGGCTATCGTGTTTATTATAAAGACACCGGACGGGAAATCATAATTATTCTTTGCGGTGGTGATAAATCTACCCAGCAGAATAATATTGACAAGGCTAAAAGGCTTGCGCTTGAGGAGGAGGAAAAAGAAGATGAAGACAAGTAAATGGGACATGGCTGAGTTTATTGAAACAAAGGAAGACGTAATTGCGCATCTAAAAGTAGCTCTTGAAGAAAACGATATAGATTTTCTTTTGAGCGTTATAAATGCCCTTGCCCGATCAAAGGGAATGGCGCAAATAGCTGGCGAATTGGGTGTTTCTCGTGAAGGGCTATACAAATCTCTTGCTCCTGGCAGTAACCCGGCATTCGGAACTGTTATAAAGACTCTTGATACCCTCGGCTTCAAACTTAACATTGAATTAAAAAATGCCTCCTGAATTTAATTGACTAACAGCTAACGCCAGGCTTTTACGGAGTGAAGGTATTCAATCACCCTAAGGCCGTCTTCGGCGGAGGACACGGGCCGCCTGCCCGGTTCGCGAAAAACTTTTACGGCGTCCGCGACCATGTTGGCAAAGTAGCCGGTGGGGCCTTCAAAAGTTCCGGCGGTCTGTTTGAGTGAGCGGAATTTTTCCGCGTACGGACTCTCCGCGCTTTCCCATACTTCAAAGACACCGTTGCCGATTCGCAGTTTTCCCTTCTCGCAGTAAAACTCGATTTCAAAGACTATGTAATCCCGTCCCGCGCCGACTTCGATTATTGCGGGAATTGCCTCCGAACTCGTTGTTAGTGTTCCCTCAAGCCAGGCAGTTCCTTTAGTGCGCGTTAGTTTAGCGCCCCAGCGCCTCCTGTGTTTAAGAACCGAGTCTGTGAGAAACATCAGCGCGTCAGAGAGATGAGTGCCGTCATGCCAGAATACGTCTACAAGGCGCTGGTTTTTTCCCATGTAGAGTACCGCTCTGACGCTAAGAATGGAACCCAGGCTCTTTCCGGCCAGGATTTCTTTGGCTTTGAGGTAATCCGCGGAATAGCGCCTTTCGTGGTTGGTGATAATTGTCGTACCGCTTCCGGACAGGGCCGCGATTTTTCTGGCGGCAGAAAGGGTATCCGCCAGAGGCTTTTCGCAAATGACAACCGGAATGCCCGCTTCGGCGGCGAGGCGGCAATAGCGGTAATGGCTGTCCGGGTGAGTGGCGACGGCGAGGAGCTTCGGCTTTAGTTCGCGGATCATTTCCGCCGCGTCCGCGAAAACCGGAACTCCCCAGCGTCCGGCGAAAAGTTTTCTCCGCTCTTCATTGCTGTCGCAGCCGCCTGAGAGTACGCAGTCCGGGTTTGCGCTGATGGCGCCGGCGTGGGTGCATGGTTTTTCCCGCCGCCCGTCTTCTTCCAAAAGGCTCGCGATGCGTCCAAGACCTATAATTGCGACCGGTATTTTTTCCATGTCAGGCGGCGCTTTTCAGTCTCTTCCTGTCGTGCCTTGCGTTAAGCGCCGAGTACATAACCGGAATAATAAAGAGGGTTATGAAGGTACTTACAGTCAGACCTCCGACAAATGTTTTGCCGATTGGCTGAATTGTGTCGGCTCCTGCGCCCGGGAAAAAGGCGATAGGAATCATACAAAGAATCGTGGTGAAACTCGTCATAATTATTGGCCGAAGACGGCTGCGGCCGGCTTCAAGGCAGGCTTCATAAACAGAAAGACCTCGGGCGCGGAGGGTATTGGTATAATCAACCAGAATGATACCTGAGTTTACCACGACACCTATTAAGGCGATGATCCCTATTATGGAGAACATTGTCATAGCCTCATTGCTGATTTTATATATCCATATTACTCCGATGAAAAGCTGCGGAATTGTGAAGAAAATAATAAAGGGGTCAACGAAAGACTCAAACTGGCTGGCCATTACGCCAAAAATTAAAAAGATCGCCGTTAAAATGATCAGTATGAAGCGCGCCGAATATGTTCTAATCTGTGCGGCTTCTCCCAGATAGCGGACTGTTACGCCGTCGTGCGGAACCAGATATTCCTTTACGGTCGCTTCCAGCCGGTCCTGCATTTCCGTAACTGCTATTCCGCCGGAAAGACTGCCGCTGATGCGGATTACCCGCTCCTGGTTCTCGCGGCGTATTGATGAAGGCGCCCTGCTTTCCACGATACTGGCAATATTGGAAAGGGATATTCTCGCGCCGCTGCGGCTCATCACGGAAATCGCGTCCAGGTTGGGCATGCCTACCCTGTCTTTATCCCGGAGCATTACCCGGATGTTCAGCAGCCGGTCTCCCCTGCTCATGGTAGTTACGTTTGTGCCGTCCATCGCGGTGCGTATCTCGGACGCGACCGTGGAAAGAGACACTCCCAACGCCGCGGCCCGTTCCCTGTCCATTTGTATTAATAACTGCGGCGCGCCTTCATCGATGTTAACCGTGGGGTTCTCGATTTCCGGAAGGTAGCGGTTGATGATGCGGATAATTTCATCTGCCGTATCCATGATGGCCTCATAGTCTTTCGAGGCGATGGCGATTTCCACCGCGGAAGAACTTCCCATGGAACGGCCCGCTCTGAAGCTGACACGCACGCCCGGGATCGCGCTGGTGAGAGGTGTCAATTTTCGGATGATGGTGTCCGGCGTATCTATCTGGAGTGCCGGCTCCGGAAGGGTTATCTGAATGCTGCCCTGGTTCGTTCCGCTGCGCCGGGCTGTGAGGATGATGTTGTTGTAACCGCGGATGTTTTCTGTTATCAGCCCTTCCAGCTGAAAAAGGGTTCTTTCCGTTACGTCAATGGCGGTTCCCTGAGGCATTGAAACATTGATGTTTACGTTGTCGTCGATTCTGCTGCGGAAATACATATTCAGTCCTATGTCGCCGAATTGCAGAACGGTAAACGCCAGAAGCACTGTCACAAGGAGTACCAGCAAAAACCTGTGAGAGAGACAATAAACAAGAGCCCTTCTGTAGCCTTTTTCCAGAGCGAGAATAACATTCTCGACTCCGTTATCAATTGCGCGGAGCAGAAAGAGTTTAAGCGGTTTCTGTTTGCGGCTGTTTAGCTTCATTATGGAACCGCAGAGGCTTGGCACCAGTGTAACAGCTACCGCCAGAGAACATATAAGTGAAATCACAACGGTAAAAATCATGTCGCTGAAGAGCTGTCCCATTTCCTGAAGATCGTTTTTATAAATTATGAGAGGGACAAAAACACAGAGTGTTGTTGTGGTTGACGCGAGTATTGCTCTGACCATTTCCCGGCTTCCGAGGATCGCGGCGATTTCCGGCTTCGCTCCCCTTATCCGGTATTTGTAAACATTTTCCAGAATAACAATCGACGCGTCCGTTGTCATTCCCATACCCATGATAAGACCGGTCATGGTCATCAGGTTCAGGGTGAAACCGAAGATGGTCATGCACATTATTGTAAGGAGCAGGGAAATTGGAATTGCCATGCCTATGATCAGGACTCCCCTGATATTGCGCAGGAATAGGAAGAGGATGCACATGGCCAGTATGCCGCCCTGAATCGCGTTTCTGTAAACCTGATTCATGGTCGCGGTTATCATCGTGGTGTTATCCGAAAGAACTTCCAGCGTGATGCCTCTGGGCAATTCCATGTTTATATCTTCAAGCGCGTGTTTTACCCTGTTGGCAACCTGTATCTGATTGCTGTTTGATTCACTTGTAACCTGGATGTAAACTCCGCTCTGCCCATTTACATAAACCCTGGCTGCGTTATCGTTATACGAAAGGGTCACATCCGCTATGTCTTCCATACGGACAACCTGGGAACGATTTGTCTGCCCCGGTGTGTTTATGTTTATGGTTTTTACCGTTAGGCGCTTGATCTGCTCTAGGCTGACCAGCTCTTCCTGGGTCATGATTTGGTATTCCCGTGTGTCGCGCCTAAGGTTACCGCCTGAGGAAAGAATGTTCTGTCCCCTCAATGCGGCGGTAACGTCACTCAGGGTAAGGTTGAACGCGGCCAGGCGGTTCAGCGAGACCGCGACATTTACAAGCTGGGTCGTTCCTCCGGTTACTTCCGCAGAAGCCACGCCTTCAATTCTTTCAACCTTGGATTGAATTTCGTCTTCGGCAAAAAGCCTAAGCTGATCCGGCGGATAATTTCCCCGGACGATGAGGCGCATTATCGGCATGGCGGACATGTCGAAGCGCCGTACAATGGGAGCCTCAACTCCGCTCGGCAGTGAATTGACGAGGCGGTTCACCAGCGTTTGAGCGTCGGTTACGGCCTTGTCCATGTCTGTACCGTAGGAAAATTCCAGGTTGATGTTACTGACTTCAAACTGTGAATTGGACGTTATGTTTACAAGCCGCCTTGAGCTTGAAAGCGCCCGTTCCAGTCTCTCGGTCACGTTCTTTTCAATGTCCGCGGGGCCTGCTCCGGGAAAGCGTGTAAATACAGAAAGAACGGGTCTTGTGGTAGACGGATACAGATCGATTGCCAGATTGGGGATCATTGTCACGGCGATACCTATAGCCAGAGCGTAGATTACGACAATAGTTACAGGATGTTTAACCGAATAGCCGGAAATATTCATGCAGGCCTCAATCTACCTCAATCTACCTCAATCCACGATCCTGACAAGGTCGCCGTCGGATAAAAAATTCTGGCCCGCGCTGACGACAAGGTCGCCGTCTTCCAGGCCGCCGGTTACTTCGATAAATTCCTCATTTTCAAGTCCAAGAGTGATCTCCCGCCTGTGCGCGATGTTTCTTTCGCCAATCGTGAACACTATCCATGAACCGTAGGTATTGATTACGGCGCTGCGGGGAATGATCGGAACGTCCTGCCGCGAATTGGTTACCAGGCTTACCGTTGCAAACATACCCGCTTTGATCCTGGGATCAAGGCTTCCGTTAAAACGCAGGCGTATGCGCAGGGTTCTGCTTGCGGGATCAAGCACAGGGCTTACTTCCGCCACAACCGCGGCGAAGCTTTCTCCCGGAAGGGCTTCAAGGTTAACCTGCGCGGGTAGTCCCTGCCTTGCCGCGTTGCTGAAGCGCTCAGGCACGAAGGTTTCTATGATAAGGCTGGAGAGATCTCCAATCACCATAATCGGACTTGATGTTGAAACCGTATCCCCGGTTAAAACCGGAATTGAAAGAACAGTGCCGTTTATGGTTGAAACGACCGGGCTCTCCGAAAAAACCTGGCCCGGCCGGGAAGGATCTACCGCCGCCACTGGCCTTCCCCGGCTTACGCTGTCGCCGACCTGATACAGTATCCTTGTAACTTTTCCCGCCATCGTGGGAAAAATAGAGACCTGGTTTATCGCCAAGACATCCCCGTTTATTACCACGCTGTTTTCTATTACGCCTCTTTCAACAGGGGTTACCCGAATAGTGGTAGCAACCCGCGAACCCTGGCCGGACTGCCCCGGCGCCCCCTGAGTTTGAACGCTCTGAGCAGGCCGGTTCCGCTGCATAAATGTTTGAATTATGAGACCGGCGAAAAACAGAATCACACCGATTATAACCGCTGTAACTATTATGCCGGAAATACTCCTTTTCACGGCCCGCTCCTTATCAATGTTTTCCAATCTACGTTCAGCGCGGCGGCAAGATCCAGGATCAGGGATTGATAGGTCAACTCCCCCTGCAGAACCCGCTGTTTCGCGTCGCTGAAATCATTGCGTCTGTCTTCCAGTTCCTGAAAAGATACAACACCGTTTCTGAAAGCCACTTCCGTAGCCTCCGCCGTGCGCTGCGCGAGCTGCGCGCGAAGATTCGCGATCTCCAGGTTTTCCCAGGTATTGTCAAGATTAAATACAAGCGCGCGGATCTGACTTTTTGCCTGGGTCTCGGTATTCTGTAAATCCAGCTTTGCCTTTTCAACTTCCGAATTCGCCGATCTGATAGTTTGATTCTGTTTGGTACCCGGTATCCATGAATCAACCGGAATTCTTAGTGTAAGGCTGCCGGATACATTATCGGTGAAGGGATCGCTCAAACCGCCTCCGCTTGAGGACGGATTTCCGCGCCATTGGGCGGAGATGTCCAAGCTGGGAGAGCGGGAGCTGAGGGCTGTTTGGCTTTTTGCAAGTTCCAGCCTTTCAATGGTCTGCCGCTGACCGATAATATCCGGTCTTTTCTGAAGATGCTCGGCAATCAAAGCCTCGGGTTCGTGAAGCATCCGCGCAATTTCCATTTTTCCCTCAAGAATGATTTCCGATTCGGTCTCCATTCCGATTAAAGCCAGGAACTCATATTGGGCCCTTTCGTACGATGACCTGGCGCTGCTGAGGTTGTACCTGGCTGTTTCCGCGCTTAATTGGGAATTAAGCCAGGTCAGCTCGCTTATTTGCCCGTTGTTGCGCGCGACACGGTCGTTGTTAAGTTTATGCTGCGCTACTTCCAGGCTGTCTTCCATGTGGGAAAGGTACTCTTTACTGTTTTTAAGCCCGAAAAAGCTTTTTGCAACCTGTATTTCCAGTTGTTTGCGCGCGTTTTCGTAGGAAAGGAGCTGGGAGCGGTAAGCCAGTTCAATGCGCTTCATCGCCGGGCTGAGCGAAGGGTTCAGGGAAAGCGAAACCCCGAAATTAAAGGAATATGACAGGGCTTCATCTCTGTAACGAAAACCGGGATCCGTAAAAAGAGGAGTGGAAGGAAGATAAGTAAATCCGGCGTTTACACTGAAACCCGGAAAAATTTCTGCCCAGAGGCGTTTGGATGAATACTCGGTTGAGGCAAGATCTACACTGCTTTTTTTTATGTTAATACTGCTGTCAAGAGCCAGCCGGATAGCATCTTCTAGAGTAAGAGCAGCGGTCTCCGCCCGGACTTGCAGCAAAGGTATAAGCAGAAGTATTAAATAAATGATTCGTCTCAACCGAATTCTCCAATGTGAAAAGCAAAAAACACTTGTCATACTTTATCGGCAAGAGAACCTGATTTCCCCTTAAACTTGTACCGTATTAGAAGCATTTTTTTCATAAAAAGCTACAAAAACATGGTTTTGAGAGCCGTTTCCGCTATATCCTGCCGGGGTAGGAATGGGCGCCCATGCAGGCAGCATCGGAGTGAGATCAAAAATGCCAGGCCAAAGCCTGCGTCAGATAAGGCCACTGCCGTTAGCTGCCAGCATGGGCAGATTCATGCACCGGTAGGTGATTGCGGATGCGCTCCCACACTGGCGATAAGGGATGTAAGGCTTGACTCGTGCCCAGGCAAGATATGGCAATACAGCGGAAGCTCCTTTCGGTATGTATGCCTTGGTAGACGAAATTGCGGCTAAGAAAATGAAAAATTGATACTGCCTGATTTTTTTTGAATTATTTTTTTCTATAGCACTCCATGATAGATCAGTATTGTATCATCAAAGCATGAAAGACAAAAATAACAAATTCGATCCGGATTACTGGCTGGGAAAGATAAAAAAGGACGCTGAGGCATTTAACTCTGTACCGAAAAAACTAAAAACCGCGGAATTCTGTCTTGCCGCTTTGAAAAAAAATAAATGGGCGCTTATGCATATGCCTGATACGCTAAAGACAGAACCTATATGTCTTGCCGCTGTTAAAAATAACGGTTTGGCGCTTGAATATGTACCTGAATCCCTAATGACAGAAGCAATGTGCCTTGCCGCTATAAAGGATGACGGCTCTGCGCTTAAATATGTTCCAGAAGCGCTAAAGACAGAAGCAATGTGTCTTGCCGCTATAAAGGATGACGGCTCTGCGCTTGAATATGTTCCGGCTTCGCAAAAAACGGAAGCTGTTTATTTTGCCGCTGTTAAGAAAAGTGGAAGTATGCTTAAACATTTACCGGAAAAACTAAAGACGGAAGATATCTGTCTTGCTGCTGTTAAAGACTGCAGTTGGGCGCTTGAATATGTACCGGAAGCACTAAAGACAGAAGCCATGTGTCTTGCTGCTGTTAAAGACTGCAGCTGGGCGCTTGAATATGTACCAGAATCACTAAGGACGGAAGCTATATATCTCGCAGCTGTTAAGCAAAACGGCGAATTGCTTAAATTTTTACCGGAGAAACTAAAAACAGATGATGTCTGTCTTGCTGCTGTTAAAAATAACGGTTTGGCGCTTAAATGTGTACCTAAATCCTTAAGGACAAAGGTAATATGTCTTGCCGCATTAAATCAAACAGCCGGGGCGCTTAAATATGTGCCAAAAATATTAAGGTTTCTGCTAAGCAAAAATTATACCATTAGCCTGACTAATGATGAAATTGCAGTAATTAATGCTTTTGTTAATGGCAGACATTTGGAAATATATAAAATTATGCATGGCAAGTTAATTAATATATCCGCTAAATTTGATCCTAACATTGTTTGGGTAGAATCAAAACCTTTTATGGAACAAATTGATACTATAACCTTTTATGAAGGAAATACAAAAGCAGATTTACATATTTATTCACGTTTTCACACCTTGGGTTATTGTATAAAATTCTCGAAAGAAAATGAAGTGTGGACAATGATATGACTTAAATGGCGCAACTTCACATAACGGTAAATCCTCACCGCCATACGACGTCAGTTGTCTGGAATGTTATACGTAATGCCGAAAAATTTGTAGCTGTTGCGTAAAAAATCAAAAATAGTGATTGACAATAAGGCTTAACAAGGATATACTTTATATATACATGTATTTGGAGGTTTTATGCAGACAACTGTAGTGAAATGGGGTAACAGTCATGGAATTAGGCTGCCAAAGGCATTTTTACAAGAAATCAAAATATCTGAAAATGATCCTGTTGATATATCAATAGAAAATGAAAAAATCATAATAAAAAAAATAAATCAAAAAGATCATAAAACAATTAAACAGCGGCTTATTGATTTTTATGGAGATAATTTTGAGCAATATTCAACTTCTTCAAAAGAAATTGATTGGGGTAAACCGCTTGGAAATGAAGTATGGTAAAACAGGGTAATATAATATGGCTGGATTTTGATCCCCAAGCCGGTTATGAGCAAAATGGCAGACGGCCGGCATTGGTTGTCAGCAATGAAATATTTAACAATTTTTCAAAAATGGCAATTGTTTGTCCAATAACACGCACAGATAAAAGCCATCCTTTTCATGTAAAATTAAACGAAAAAACAAAAACAAAAGGTGTTATATTATGTGATCAGGCAAGGACATTGGATATATATGCACGACAGTACGAATATATAGAAAATGTTGCAGAAGAATTATTGATGGAAGTTATAGATATTATCTATGGATTTATTGAAAAAGAAAAAGCAGATGAAAATAAATATGAGAAAAAATAAAAAAGGACGATTTCACATAACAAACGGTAACTGCTGCGAGTATTATACTGGAGGCGCTTAGTGCTGACAATATTTTATTAAAATAATATATTAAAGATCATGGAATGTATCTATTGAAAATATATAAAAATTATGATATAATATTGATATAGACTGTTTTGGAGAGTTTTATGCCTACAATTAGACCAAGTGCGGATTTGAGAAATAAATATAATGAGATTTCTGAATTATGCCATAAATATTCAGACCCTGTCTTTATCACTAAAAATGGAACTGGGGATCTTGCTGTAATGAGCATTGAGGCATATGAATTATTGGCCGGAAAACTTGAGTTGTATAATTTTATTGAACAAGGGCTTGATCAGGTAAAAAATGGAAAGGTTAAACCCATGAGAGATACGATAAAATCTATTCGAGAAAAAATGAACTAATGAATTATTCAGTAAATATAACAGATTTAGCCGAAGAAGATATTTTAGCTACAGTTAAATATATTTCTAATGTATTGAAAAATCCCATTGCCGCAAATAATTTATTGGATGAAATAGAAAAACATGAAAAAATACTTGAAGAAACGCCTAATATTTATCCTTTTGTTAATGATGAATATTTATCACAAAAAGGTTTAAAGTATGTGATGGTAAAAAATTATTTAATGTTTTATACATATACATATAGATGAAAATAATAAAATTGTAAATGTAATACGGTTTTTATATGGACGAATGAATTGGCAAATAATTTTAAGAGAAAACAAAATTTAATTTTGAATACACGTTACTGCCAGTGTGGGAGCGAGGAGCTCACGGGCAGCCGGGCCTATAAACTTAGCTGTAAGCATATACACATCTCTTGGCCCACGCCGTGATTCATT
>Ga0209755_10003986_pt1 | contig 17871 bp, 13 predicted proteins | sample TergutCo191P1_FD_187301 | JGI IMG/M metagenome (GOLD analysis project Ga0209755, IMG submission 187301) | Cornitermes sp. P1 segment gut microbial communities from Petit-Saut dam, French Guiana - Co191P1 (SPAdes) (version 2) | ecosystem: Host-associated > Arthropoda: Insects > Digestive system...
GTTGCGAGAGCCCGGCCAGCCCACGCGATGGAATCCCGCCAATGCCGGCCACGGGCATGAATGCCGTCCGGTTATTGCCGCCTCCCGCCGGGCTCTCGCAACCCAGCAGCGCCAGACCCAGAAAAACGCCGAAAACCGAAACCGCGAAAAAACCGACTTTGCTCGTCATATTATTTGCCTCCATGCAAACGCCGAAAGCCGGCGCTTGCAGAAGCGCCGGCGGCCGAAAACGGGTATGTTAAACTTGCAGCGTGAAAATATGAACTACTGGAGAGAAGGGGGGGCAACTTGAGGCGGCGTTCTTAAGACAAGCCATTTTTGCCAAAAATATCCCCGTCATAGTTTGGGCGGCCTCCAAAAGGAGCGCCGCCGGCGAGTTCTGCCCGCCCGAGTCTAAGCAAGGCCGCATCATGTTTTGAATCGAGCGTCAAGCCATTTCAGAAAAAACCCCAAATGCATGCCTATCCTGGCCTTGCGCTCGCTCTCAAGCCGCGCGCTCCGCCTAGCTTAAGAAAAATCGGCTTTTCGCGCTATAATGGCGCTATGAAAAAAGCTATTCTTTTTGCGGCCGCGGTTGCCGCGCTTGCCGTTCCTGCGCATGCGCGGGACGGAGGGCGGCGCATGGCGGTGACCACCAGCGTCGTTCATCCCCTGGGCTTTGGAATCGGGATGGGGGGCTTTGGCTTCGACGTGGGGTTTGAGTTTGCCTTCGATCGGGAGTTTTCGACGAGGTTCGGCTTGCGCTACCTTGCCTTTCCGGATCCGGACACCGGGGACAGGTTTTCGCTGTTCCGCTTAAGCTGGGATGGCCGGCTGTATCCGCAGGGAAACTATCTGCGCGGCTGGTTTATAAGCATCGGCACGCAGTTTCAGAGCACCTCGGAGACCTCCCCTGCCGGGGAGGCCATGCGGGCAAACACCGTCAGCTTTTTTGCGGGCGGCGGCTACAAGGCTATCTTCGGAGCCGGCCAGACGGGGCCGGCTTTCGTTCTGGAGCCGACGCTGGATGTGGGCTGGCGGATATCCCCTTACCTTTTTGGCGCCGACGCCCTGAGTTCCACCGATGGCTGGATACGCGGCACAAACGGCCCCCGCTTCCGGCTCCCCGTAGGCATGGCCTTTTAGGCGCGCCCGCATAGGCTTCGCGCTCAGCGGGCAGTTCGCTCCGCAAGCCCTTGACGCAAGCGCAAAGATGGCGCATACATGAAGCAGCGGCGCGGGAAGCGCCGGCTCGCAAGGGGGCAGGCGCAGGCCGTGAGGCTTTTGACCGTGGACACAATCGAAGAGGCGAGGCGCAAGCTGCTCGGCTGCGTCTCCCGGCCGGGCTCGCGGTGGGGGCTTCGCGCCGAGCCGGTCGGGCTTGAGCAGGCGCTGGGCCGCGTTTTGGCCGAAGACGTGGCGGCGCCGGAAGACATGCCGGCCTTCAGCCGCTCCGCCGTCGACGGCTACGCGGTAATCGCCGCCGACACCGCGGGCGCCGGGGAGGCGATGCCCGTCCTGCTGCGGCTCGCCGGCGCCGTCGAGATGGGAAAGCCCGCCGGCTTCGCCCTGCGCCGCGGCGAGTGCGCCTACGTGCCCACCGGCGGAATGCTCCCGGGCGGCGCCGACGCAGTGGCGATGCTCGAAAGCGCCGAGGCCTTCGGCCCCGCGCCGGCAAGCGCCGCGCCGCCAAGCGCGCCGACGCCAAACGCGCCGCTTGCCGGAGCGCCGCCCGCCGGGGAAATAGCCGTCTACGAAAGCGCCGCCGTTGGCAGCCACGTAATCCGCGCCGGGGAGGACCTGCGGCGGGGCGATATCCTGCTGCGGCGCGGCGCCAGGCTGCGCAGCCACGAAATAGGCGCCCTTGCCGCCGCCGGCATATCCGCGGCGCCGGCGCTGCTGCCCCTGCGAATCAGCATAATATCCTCGGGCGACGAGCTGGCCCCCTGCCGCGCGCAGCCGGCCCCCGGCCAGATCCGCGACGCCAACGCCCCGGCGCTGCGCGCGCTCGCCATGGAAAGCGGCTACCGGGTCGCAGGCGCTAGGGCGGTCAGGGACGACGAAAAAGCGCTGGCAGATGCGGTTCGCGAGGCAATGGCCCAAAGCGACGTGGTCGCGCTTTCAGGCGGAAGCTCGCAGGGGGAGAAAGACCTGACCGCCAAAGTGTTTTCCGGCCTTGCCAGCCCGGGCGTCTTCACCCACGGGCTGGCGCTGAAGCCCGGCAAGCCCGCGATTCTGGCCTGGGACGAAAAGACAGAGACTGTGCTGGCCGGGCTGCCGGGGCATCCGGTCTCGGCGCTGATGGCTTTCAGGCTTTTGCTTTCGTGGCTGGCGCGGCGCGTCGCCGGGCAGAAAGAGCCCCTGCCCGTCCCCGCAAAAATCGCCTGCAGCCTGCCCGGCTCCCCGGGAAGGGCCTGCTGCCAGCCCGTCGCGCTGCGCCCCTGCGAAGGCGGCTACCTCGCCGAGCCGGTCTACGGCAAAGCCGGCCTAATCGCCTCGCTGGCCGGGGCGGACGGCTACATCGTCATCGATCGCAACAGGGAAGGCCTGCGAAAAGGCGAGCCCGTGCAGGTTTTCCTCTGGGATCGGTAGGCCCGGCAGGCGGCGCGGCGCCTGCCGGCATCCCGCCAGGCGCCGGCGCTAAATGTTCTTGATGGCGTCGATGTTGTCCAGAACGGTCTTGCTGGAGGCCATCAGCGCGTCCGACTCTTCCTGAATCATCATCGCCGCGTCCCTCAGCTTGTTAAGCTCGCCCATCGCGTACTGCCCGGACGTGGTCTGCACCTCCACCGTTTCCTTGACGCCCAGGTCGCTCTCGCGCACCTCGGAAACCAGGTCAACTATGTGGTCAAACTGCGCCACCGCCTCGTTCGACGAAACGTGCGAGTCGTCGATGAGGGCCTTTATGTCCCTAAGCCGCTTGGCTATCTCCCCGGCCTGGCGCGACGAGTTGCTCGCGAGCTGGCGAATCTGCCCCGCCACGACCGCGAAGCCCCTGCCGACCTTCTCGCCCGCATGGGCCGCCTGTATCGCCGCGTTCATGCCCAGGATGTTCGTCTCGTCCGCCACGTTGCTGATGATCTTCGCCACGTCGATAAGCGCGTCCGACTGCGCCGAAATGTCCGAGATAAGCTCGTTGATTTGCAGGAGCCGCCTTTTCCCCTCGTCCGACGAATTGTTGAGGTCGTTGAGCGCCGTGGTGCTTTGCTCCAGCTTCGCGTGGATGGAGTGCACGCCCTTCACGATGTCCTCGGTAGCCGTGAAGGAATTTAGGATCGACGCCGTGCTTTTGTCGATGTGGGCTGAAAGCGAGGCTATGCCGTCGACGTTTTTGTTGACCTCGTCCTGCGTAATCCTGTGGACGCGGGACAGCAGCGCCACCAGCTCCTCCTTGTGCTTCTTCTCCATGATCGTCTTCTCGACGTCGGCGTAATGCCGGCAGTGCGCGAAGCAGTTAAGGCCGTTGATGCAGGCCACCGCCATCTGGTCGCAGCTTTCGTACCCGCAGGCGTGGCAGTTTAGGTAATCCTCCGGCTTGGTCTTGTGCATCTTGAGGTGCAGGCCCCTGATTTCCTCTTTCGAAGGCTGCCTGAAGTGCTTGCCGACGACCCACGAGCGGTCGGTGTACGAGCGGTTGTAAAGCCCCTCCGTCCAGTAGCCGTCAATGGATTTCTCGAGCTTGGACACCTGCAGGAACTTGGGCTTTCGCTTGTCGGACTTTCTCCGCGCGAGGTGCTTCCCCAGCGTCCCGTGGCGATCCCTGGCGGACTTGCTGCGCGACTCGATTTTCGACAGCAGCTCGTCGGGGTGCGCCCGCTGGTTGACGGTGCCGGGGCCGCCGTTGCAGCCCATGCCGCAGGAAAGGCAGTCAATCAGCGGGTACAGGGGCTCCCTGCCCTGCTTCAGGATGCCCTCGAGGTACTCAAGGTAGTGGTAAACCTCGGGGTAGCCCTCCACTTTCTTGGTGGAGCTGCTGACGTTGCCGTCGTACCTCTCGATGGTGCGCATGAGCCCGCCCGGGGCGGGAAAAAGGACGGCGCGCTCGGCGGCGGGCCCGTCGTACTCCTCCGGCGAGTAGCTCGATATCCTGTCGTTCGACTCGAGCAGGTAGTCGTGGATGGACTTGAACGTGACGTTGTAGTCGCCAAGGCCCGTCGCGTCGAATTCCCTGCGCTTGGCCAGGCACGGCGAAATCACCGCGATTTTGCACTTGGAGTACTTGGTGAAAAAGCGCCGGATCATCTTCATCGAGTGGAGCAGCGGGCTGTCCACCGGCGCAAGGTGCGGAATGAGCCCGGGGTGGTACATCTCGATGAATGAGACGAGCGTGGGGCAGGGCTGCGCAATGAGGAGCTTGGGGTTTTTGGACTTTTTGTAGTCAAGGTAGGACTTGACGGTAAGCTCCGCCCCGAAGCTGGCGTCGAAGACCGCCTTGACGCCGAGCTTTTTGAGGAACCCGTTGAACCTCAGGTACATGCCCTCGAAGCTGGTGGCAATGGCCGGCGCAACCAAGGCGATCACGGAGGCGCCGGCCTTAAGGTCGGACATGAAGGCTCCGAAATCGTCAAGGCCGTAGCGCGCGTTTGGCCCGCAGACCGGAATGCACTCGCCGCAGCCTATGCACAGATCGGCCTTAAAGGCCACCACGTCCTCCATGGATGCGTCGTTGCACATCTTAACGGGGCACTTCATGATGCAGCGAAGGCAGCCAGTGCACTTCTTCTCGTCAAACCCAATTACCGGGCGGAGGTATCCTTCCATAGTCAGCCTTCCCCATAAGTTATAAAAGTCGCAGGGCGCCGAGCGAAAGCCCTGCCCCGAAAAAACGCCAGCCTAAAGCGCCGCGAATGCAGGCGCCTACACAATCGCATCGGCATCCAGCAGGCCCCTGGCCCTGAGGCCATCAACGTGCCGCCCTATCTTTGCGTCCGTCACGGTAACGTGCTTTGAAATCCAGGCCTTCAGAAACTCCATGAAGGCCCGAGGCGCGTCGCGCTCGCCAACCTTCAGGCGCGCCGCCTCCGCCAAGACCTTTTTGACGAAAAGATCGTGCTCCCTTTTGTGCTCGTCGTAGCCCGGGTCGGCGGTTTTCTGCATTATCCGCTCCTCGGTGCCGAAATGCAGAGCGACGTAGCTCACGGCCTTTTGCAGCGCGTCCTTGAAGTGCTCGCTGGCGCCGCCGCTTTTCAGGCAGGCCTCGTGCAGCTTGTTGGTCAGCTCAAAAAGCCCCTTGTGCTGAGCGTCGACGGCCTCCACGCCGATGGCATACTTGTCGTCCCACTCAACAAACCGATGTCCCACTCAAAATCCCCTCTTGCCGCCGCCGCGCCCAAGGCCTGCTTTCAGGATTTCCCAAAAATGCAAAATCAGGCCAGCGGGCTACATTATGCCACTGCCAACCACATTTTGTCAATAGCCATCAGGGCCGCTAAAAAGCAATTTTCAGCTTGCGTTCAAAGCGCCAGGCGGCGCATGGGCAAAACCGCCAAAACCGCAGGGTATTTTTCGGCCGCGCAAGCCGCCGCGGAGCGCAGCGGCTGCCTTTGCTGGCGCGGGCAGGCGGCAGCCAAAGCCGGCGCCTTCCCAAGAGCGCGGCGGCGCCAGCGGCGAGCGGGAAAGCCCCGCCGGCAAAGGCGCGCGGCGAAGGGCTGCCCTTTAGGCGAGCGCCTAAAGGGGGCACGCAGCGCTCCCCGCCCGCCGGAGGCGAGCGGCGGCGCTACGTTGCCGGCCCTTCGAGGCTGGAGCCGAGAACTCAGGGGCGCACAACCCGGAACCCAAGATTGGTGCCCCGAATGCCGGGATTGAAGTCGAAACGAACCGCCAACCGAGCGTTACCGGGCGTGTTGACCCAACACCCGCCGCGAGCCACGCGGTGGCCGCCGGCAGCCAGCCCCGTGGGGTCGGTCTGGACCGCACTGGGATGCGTTCCCCACCAGTCCCATACCCACTCCCAAACGTTGCCGTGCATGTCGTACAGACCCCAGGGGTTCGGCCTTAGCTGTCCCACCTGGCGCGTCCTGCTGCCGGCGTTCCTGTTCGTCCACGCGTAATAATCAATGTCGGCATCCGTGTCGCCAAAGCTCCACTGCGTCGTCGTCCCGGCACGCGCCGCGAACTCCCACTCCGCCTCGGTCGCCAGGCGGAAGCCGCCAGCGTTCCAGTTTACCGTTGCCGCATTCCATGCCGCGTTGCTCGTTGCCGGCACGTTCGCAAACGTCAACGTTTCCCAATTCACGCCGGCTACGTGGTACGCGGGCTCAAGCCCCTCCTGTATGCTCAGCCAGTTGGCGAACGCTATCGCATGGTACCAGCTAAGGTTTTCCACCAGCCGCCTTCCCTGCGCCTCGCCCGAAGCGGGGCTGCCGGAGAAAAAGCTGGGGTTGTGGCCCATCACCGCATAAAACTGCTCCTGCGTCACCGGGTGTATGCCCATGTAAAAGCCGCGGGTCAGCGTGACTTCGCGCTCCGGCGTTGCTACGCCAGCCTGCCCCATCGTAAAAGCGCCGGCGAATATCCAGTTCATTTCCAGCGTTATGCCGGCGGAAATCTCCGCTTCCAGGGTCGGATACGGCGCGTTCCACCTTGCGTATACGGTCGTGCTTCCGGTGATTGGCGCGGCGAAGTCAAACGCCGCGCCGCCGTCGGCGGCCGCATACCAGCCGGCAAAGGCATAGCTGCCCCTTGTCGGGTCTTGCTCCGGCTCCGCCACCAGATACCCGTGCCGCACCTCCTCGGATGGGACGCTGCTGCCGTCGGTGTGGAAGCTTACCGTGTGGTAGATCGTCGCGCCGTTGGCAGTTGTCGCGTTGTCGCAGGATACCGCGACAAGCCCGATTAGCGCGACTATGGCGGCAAGCCCGGCCATTTGTCGCAATGTCAGTTCGTTCATGGAGAACTCCTTTTGCCATTACCCGCCCCTGCTTACGGGGCACAAGCAATCGCGCGCATTATCCGCCCACAGGGGCGGCCATATAAAAAGCGATTGTTCGTTGCGGATTGCCACGCGGTTGAGAAAAACACGCTGCCAGCGACGAAATGGGCGAAAAAAGCTGAGATGCGAATACTAGAGAGAGAGAGAGAGAGTGTGTGTGTTGCCGGAAACGGCGAAGTGTGTCAAGTGGGCCGCGCGGAAGATTTTCCGCCGCCCGCCGGCGATTCGCTGCATATTCTTGTTTCTATCAAAACCCGCGGGAATTGTCAAGCGGCCTGCGCGGCGGCGGGGCTGTTGACTTGGGTACCCGGAATCGGCTCCACCCCCAGAGACCTTGAAACGCCCCTTGCTTCACGCTATCCTTGCATGCAGGAAGTGCATCAATGAGAATCTTCAAGTACCCGAAGTTCAGCCGGTTTGCCCGCAAAGAGGGCATTACGGACGAGGAGCTGCGGGCCTTTAAGATCGGCGCAAAGGAAAAGGGCCGGGCAGCGCGCGGAGGCGCCGGCCGGCCCTGGCGGAAAACAGCCAAAAGCCCGGGCGAGCCGGGCCGGCGCCTTCCCAAGAGCGCCGCGGCTCTCGGGCGGCGACGGGCTAGAACAGCGCGTCCTCCGACACCGCCGGCGACGGCGCCTTCCTCGGGCGGCCGGGGCCCTGCTGGGGCGGCGGCGCCGCTGCCGGCGACGGGCGCGGCGGAGGGGCGGCTGCCCCAGCAGGGGCTGCGGCGGGGGCAGCCTTGGGCGCGGCGGCTGCGGGGGGGGGCGCCCCCTGGGTCAGGCCGGGCGCGACGTCGGCGGGCGACGGGGCCGCGGCGGGGGGCTGCGCCTGGGCGGCGGCTGCCGCCTTTGCCTGCTCCCGGCCGGGGAAAATCTGCTTTCGCAGGCGCGCCTCGAGGTCGCGGGCAAAGTCGGGGCGCTCCTCGAGGTAGGCGCGGGCGTTTTCCTTGCCCTGCCCCACCTTCTCCTCGCCGTAGGAGTACCAGGCGCCCTTCTTGTCGATAAGGCCGTGCTTGACGGCGCAGTCCAGAACGCCGCCGATGTGGGAAACGCCCTTGCCGAAAATAATCTCAAGCTCGGTCTTGCGAAACGGCGGCGCAACCTTGTTCTTCACCACCTTCACGCGCACGCGGTTGCCCACCGCCGGGCTGTCCTTCGACGCCTCGATCGTCTCGGTCTTGCGCACTTCCAGGCGCAGCGAGCAGTAGAACTTCAGCGCGTTGCCGCCGGTCGTCGTCTCCGGGTTGCCCATGAACACGCCGATCTTCATGCGGATTTGGTTGATGAAAATGAGAATCGTGCGCGACTTGCCTATCGTCGCCGTCAGCTTTCGCAGCGCCTGGCTCATGAGCCTGGCCTGCGCGCCCATCTGCGCGTCGCCCATGTCGCCCATGATTTCGGACTGGGGCGTCAGCGCCGCCACCGAGTCCACCACGATCACGTCCACGGCGCCTGAGCGCACCAGGCTTTCGGTGATTTCCATCGCCTGCTCGCCGTGGTCAGGCTGCGAAACCCACAGCTCGTCGATGTTCACGCCGAGGTTCCTGGCGTACACGGGATCCAGCGCGTGCTCCGCGTCGATGAAGGCCGCGGCGCCGCCCAGCCTCTGCGCCTCGGCGATGGCGTGAAGGGCCAGCGTCGTCTTGCCCGAGGACTCAGGGCCGTAAATCTCGATGATTCGCCCCCTCGGGTAGCCGCCGACCCCCAGCGCCTCGTCCAGCATTATGGAGCCGGAAGGCACCACCTCGATTCCCGCCGCGCTGTCGTGGGAGCCCAGCTTGATAAGGGATCCCGCGCCGAACTGCTTCTCAATCTGAAGGCGGGCCGCCTCCAGCGCCTTCGCCTTTTCCTCCGGCGACGCGTTGGGGTCGCCCCTGGTTTTCTCTTCGCTTGACTTAGCCATAAGTGTCTCCTTGCCTGCATATATGGCGCGGAACCGCGTTTTGCTTTAGCGTCTCGGGAAGATTATAGCGCTTTTTTCGCGGCGGGTTCAATCTGCGCTCAGGCGGCGGCGCGGCGCGGCGAGGGCATGCCGGGAGGCGGCCCCTGGCGCCGGCGCCGGGGCGCGCTCAGCGGCTCCCCACGGCGGGGCCGGGAATCCTGGGCGAGCGAAGCTGCGCCGCGGCGCGCGCCTGCCACTCGCCGGCGCCCGATCTCCCCGCGACGAACGACCAAAGCCCCCTGGCGGAGCGCTCGTGGCCGCTGCCGAACAGCGCGTTGCCCAGGTAAAAGGCGACCCTGTAGTAGCCCATCTCCTCGGCGTAGCCCGAAAGCATCATGTCGCGCTCTATCTCGCCCGCCAAGTCGCCCAGCGTCGTGAAGGCGAAGTCGAAGCGCCGGCGGATAAGCTCGTCGATGACGACGGTGTTCTGGATCAGGAAGGCGAACATCAGGTGCTCCAGCGCCCGGCCGTGCCTGCCGTCCGCCGCGTAAAAGAAGCCAAGCTCGCGGTGGGCGCGCATAACATGGGCGTTGCCGTAGCGGTACAGCTCGAGGAAGCGGTCGGCGCCGTCGGCCTGCAGGGTGCGGGCCATCGCCTCCCGGACGAACGAGCCGGCCTGCCAGCCGTCGCCGGCGCCGTCGTCCCAAAGCGCGCTGCCCTCAACTATCGAGCGCAGCGCCGCCTCCATGGCGCGGTACTCCCCGCGCAGCCTGCGAGCATCGGCGATCTCGTGCAAAAGCTCCAGCTCCAGCGCCGGGCTCCCGAACGCGGCGCCCTGCGAGAGGGCGCGCTCGAACTGGATCAGCGCAAGCCCCGGCTCGCCGCCTGCCATGAAGGCCCTGCCGATCCACATTTCCGCCTCGGGAAAGTAGCGAAGCCCGCCAAAGGCCTCAAGCGCCGCCAGCGCCGAGTTGCCGAAGCGCTCCCTGGGGACGCGGAAGTAAAGCTCGTCCAGCGCCGCGGCCGCCGCCGCGAAATGCCTCTCGCGCGCGTAGCGGTCAACCCACTCAAGCGAGTCGCCCATGCGGCGCACCGACGGCAGCGAAAGCAGGTCGACAAGGTCGCGCTCCATCTGGTCGAACGCGGCGCGCCTGCCGCGCCTCGCGTCCTCGAAGGCCATAAGCGCGTTGCCGTAGTCGCCCCGGCCGAACAGCAGCCTGCCGCGCTGAAGCTCGTACCACCAGTCGCGCGGCCCAGGCTCCGCCGCCGCGGCAATGCCCGGCAGCAGCGCGAAAAGCGGCAGGAGGAAGGCGGCCCTTCCAAATCCGGCGCTATATCCCATCATCCTGCCCTCCCTCGCCAGCGGCGCCGTTTTCCGCAGCGGCGCCGTTCCCGCCGGCGCCGCTTGCCGCCTCGCCGTTCAGCGCCGCGCCGTTTCGCGCGCCGCCGTTCAGGGCGCCGCCGTTCAGCCCGGCGGCGCCGCCCGCCGCCTCGGCGCCGTTTCCGCGGCGCCCCTCGGCGGGGCGCTGCCTGAGCCAGTGGCGCCCGGCAATCTCGGCCGCAAGCGCCCCGTGGAACTGGGGCCCCGCGCCGCGATCTCCGCGGCGCCCGGAGCCCGGCGGGCCGGCGTACATGCCGATAGAGGGAACCAGGCTAAGCGCCAGCTCCCACTGCCTGGTTATGCGCCAGGACAGGCCCGCCGGGAAGCGGGCGCCGAGCGCCGCGGCCATTCCCCTGCCGCCCCTCAGAAAGTAAAAGCCGGCAAAGCCGCCGGCGCCGAGAAACCAGTCCACGACGAGATTGAAGGTGTAGCCGTCCTCGTCCTCCAGCACGTCGGTGATGAGGTTCCCGCCCAGGAAGTGCCAGTCGGCGCTGGCGCCGAAGCCAGCCGCCGAATTGTGCCAGTTTCCGAAGGGAATCGCGAAGACTCCCCAGAAAACGGGCAGCGCGTCCAGCCTGAAGCTGATCCCGGGATTCAGAACAAAGCCCTCGCTGCCGCCGCCAACGGCAACCGAGCCGCCTATGGCGCTGCCGCCGCCGGTCTGCCGGGCCTCCGGCTCGCTCGCGGGCGCCGCATGCGCGGCCAAAAGGCCGGCCGCCAAAACCAAAATGACTTTTCTCATTCGCCGCATCCCCACTCCAAAATGATGGCGCTACCCGCGGCGCCGCGCGTCCTCAAGCGCCGCCTCGAGGGCCTCGCCAAAGGCGCTGTCCGCGTCGGCGGCCGCGACCGAGCGCTCGATCCTGCCGCGGCGGAAGACAACCGCCCTGCCGCCCGAGCCGGCAATGCCGACGTCGGCCCTGAGCGCCTCGCCCGGCCCGTTCACCTCGCAGCCCATGACGGCGACCGTGACAGGCTCGTCCAGCGCGTACAGGCGATCCAGCCAGCGCGCCATGAAGCCGTGCGTGTCGAAGCCGCGCCTGCCGCACCTCGGGCAGGAGACGATCCTCGCCCCGCGCTGCCGCAGCCTTCGCGCCGCCCGCTCGCCCCCGCCGGAAAGCGGCGCAAGCTCCGCGGCCGCCCGGCATATCTCCCGCGCCGCGATCACCTCGCTCTCCATGCTGTCCGACAGGGAGACGCGGACAGTGTCCCCGATGCCCTCGGCCAGAAGCGCCGAAAGCGCCGCGGCGCTGCGGACGGCGCCGGCCACCAGAGGCCCCGCCTCCGTCACGCCCAGGTGCAGCGGCTCCCGCCGGCGCCCGGCAAAAATCCGGTTCGCCCTTACAGTATCGGCAATTTCCGAGGCCTTCATTGAGACCAAGACGCGGCCAAAGCCGAATTCGTCGAAAACGGCAAGCTCGCGCTCGGCGGCCTCGGCCATCGCCTCGGCGCGATCCATCCCCCGCCCCACCCTTTCGGCAAGATCCCTAGGGAGGCTCCCGGCGTTGACCCCGACGCGGATCGGGACGCCCCGCCCGGACGCCTTTTCCAGCACGGCGCGGACCTTCTCCCTGCCGCCGATGTTTCCGGGATTCAGGCGGATCTTCGCAATGGGGAAATCGAGGCAGCGCAGGGCCAGCCTGTGATCGAAGTGAATGTCCGCGACAAGGGGCATGCGGGCCATTTGCGCCAGGCGGCCCAGCGCCTCCGCGGCGCCGAGGTCGGGAACGGCGAAGCGCAGGATCCGGCAGCCCATGGCGCCGAGCCTTTCGACGCGCCGCGCCGCCTCCTCAAGCCCGGGCTCGCAGAGGCGGTCCTTCCACATGGTCTGGACGGAGACGGGGGACTCGCCCCCCACGTCCACCGCCGCAACGTGATCGAACCCGCCTATCCTCACGGCCTTTGATGCCGAGGGCCGAGCCTCTTTTTCGCCGCCCATGCCTGCCGCCCAAGCCCGGCGCCGCCGCTGCGGCGCCGGAAAGGCAAAGCCCGGCTAGCCCGTTACGGCTATGAGCGTGAAGACCATCGCGAAAAGGGCGACGGACTCCGCGATGCCCATGACGATCATGTACTGGGCAAAGCCCTTGTTCTTCTCGGCCATGGCGTCGCAGGCGCAGGCCGCGATTTTGCCCTGAACAATGGCCGTGAAAAACAGCGCAAGCCCCGCGGCCACGCCGTAGGACAGCAGCAGCAGCGGATCCATCACGCCTGCGGCCTCCCTCGTCGGCCCCATCAGAAGGAACCCGTAGAAGGTCTGGGTCAGCGGGTTGCCGGTGAAGGCAAGCATCGTCATCGGCGCGGGCTTGTTCGCCAGGTAGCACTTTTTCCACGCGCCCACCGTCGCCGGCCCCGCTATGCCAATGCCAAAGCCCGATCCAAGCGCCGCAAGGCCAAACACGAGGCCCGCGCCTATCATTCCGGCGTCCAGCCTCGCAGCGGCCTGCGCGGCGGCCTGGGCAGCCTGCGGCGCGGCCTGGACGGCCTGGGCAATCTGCATCAAAACATCCTGTTCCATTCTCAGCTCCTTACATATTGTCGTTATCCGAAGGGGGCCAATGCCCCCGCTTCTCCATCACCGCGCGGGAAGCGCCGCCGCAGCCCTGAAGCCTGCGCGGCTTCAAGCCTGAGGCTTCAAGCCTCAAACCGCAGGCACCGGGCTTCAGGCCTCAAGCCGCAGGCTTCAGGCCCCTAGGCGCCCCGCCGCCGGCGCCGCCGGGCCGCGCTCCCGTCATTTTTTCCCTGGCTCCGCAAAGGGCCTGTACGGAATGCCCGACCAGGTCAGGCCCGCATGCCCCGAGAACTCGAGGATGTTCAGGCGCACCCCGTGAACCAGCACCGAAAGGGTGTTCAGCACCACGTTGAGCCCGTGGCCCGCCACCAGCACTATCGCCCCGGCAAAGATAAGGAAGCCCCCCAGCATGGGGCCCGCCATGGTGTTGAACGCCGCCGCCAGCGCGAACCCGGCCATCCCGACCGCCCAAAGCCTGACGTAGGACATGATGTCGGAGAAAATGCCGGTCACGCCCAGCACCACCGGGAAAATGTTCTTCAGGCTGCCCAAAACGGACTGCCCGAGATTCCTCTCGTAGTACGAAAACAGGAACGACAGCGCAAACCCGCCGGCCAGCGCGTGCATCGCCGCCGGCTGAATCGGGAACCTCTCGGCGCTGACGACGAGCATCAGGATCACGTTGTACATGCCGACAAGCATCCCCACGGAGCCAAGGTCGGCAAACAGCCTGAGATCGCGCGAGCGCAGCTTCTTGACGGCGCCGCCCAGGCGGGCCGCGCCCAGGTGCAGCAGCGCCAGCGAGAAGCAAAAGACCTGCAGGTTCTCGTTGACTACGGACTGCGGCGTCCCCGTGGCGGTGGTGAGCCACGGCAGCGAAAGATCGAGCAGAAGCGGCGGCAGCAGCGCGTGGTCAATCGCGAACCAGCTAGCCGTGACCGTCCCCCAGGCAATGTTGCCCACGGCGAAAAGCATCAGCATCCGAAGGCCGAGCGGGACGCCTTTTTTCGCGGTCCTGACTATGCCGACCAGGGCAATGGCGAAAAATATCAGGCCGTAGGCCGCGTCGCCCAGGATAATCCCGAAGAAAACGGTGAGGAACAGCAGGAACCAGCCGGAGACGTCCCTTTCGTGGTAGCCCGGCAGCAGCTCAAGGAAGCCGGTCAGCGGGCTAATGAGCCGGGTTACGGCGTTGTTTTTGAGCTCCGTCGGCGGCGCGTCCTCAGGGCCTGGGTCGGACGCGGCCAGCGCCCAGCAGTTTTTCGCCGCCGCCGCCTTAAGGCCGCCCAGCTCCGCCGCCGGAACGAAGCCCGACAGGCAGGAAACGCCAAAGCCGGCAGGGGCGCCCTCCACCGGCTCCAGCTCCGCCCGCGCCCTCTCGAAGTCTATGTCGCGCTGAACGCCGGCCAGCATCCTTTCCAGAACGGGTCGGCGGTTTGCGAAGCTCTTTATCCTCGCGTCAAGCGCGTCCAGCCTGCCCTTAGACTCGGCAAGCTCCGCGTCAAGCTGGGAAAGCGTCTTTTCCGGGACGCGGAAGGGCTGGGCACCGGGAATCTTCCCGTCCAGCGCAAGAAGGCGCGTCGAGGACTTGCCCTCGCTGATCTTCACGAAGCGCGCCTCCTCCGGAACGGCCCTGAGCATTTCCGGGCTAAGCTCGTACAGGTGAACGGAGACGCCGTGCAGCGCCAGAAACTCGATGTCCGCGGGATCGAACTCGCCCCAGGGGGCCACCCGCCCGCGCTCCTTTGCCAGCGCCGCGTGCTGCTCCTCAAGCGCCTCAAGCTCGGCGCCCATGTCTAGCAGCAGATCCGCCAGATCCGGCCGCTCGGGCGTGTTCACGGCGTCCGCCGAGTACGGCTCCAGCTCCTCCCTTCCTATCCTGTCCGAGGCGCGCCGCCCGAAGTCCCGGGCGCCGTCCTTCCCCTGCGGGTCCTTTTTTTTCTTGATGGGGTTCTTGAAAAGCGCTATGGCCTTCTCGACCCGGGCCCTGCGCTCGAGCAGCGCGGCGAGCCCCTCCGTGGGCCCCTTCGACGGCTCGATGTGCATGACGCCGACCTCGCGCAGCCCGGCCAGCGCCTCGTCCCTGCGGCTGTCCTGCACCACGAGGCTCACCTTCTTCATTGGAACGATCATGCCTAAGCCTCCGCCTTTTCCAGCCTGCCCTTGGCGATCTTCCCGCGCACGACGGCGGCGGTCTGCTGGTCGCCCAGGTACACCTGGATTTTCTTGATGCTTCCCTGCGTCTCGGGTATCTTCACCTTCTCGAAAAGGTTGACCCGCTGGGTCGTCACGCGCAGCTCGCGCTCGAGGAGCCTCTTCTGCTCCTCGACGATCCCGGCCTCCAGGTCCAAAAGCAGCACCCGCTTCATCTTCTCAACCGCCATGTCGAGCCACAGCGGCGAGCGCTCCAGGTCGTAGGCCGCGATCTCGAACTCGGCGCCCTCGAAGACCGGGATGCGCACGCCGGCCACGTTCCCCGTTCCGGAGCGCAGGCTCGATATCCGCAGCGTCTCCGGGAGGAAAAAGCCCGTCTCCGCGAAAACGCCGATCCACGACCTGAAGGACTCGTTCAAAAGATCCCTCTCCGTGCGCAGCTCGCGGATGCGCATCTCGGCCAGGCGCACCTCGCCCTGGAGCTGCTGCTTTTTGAGCATCAGCGTCGGCAGGTAGCGCCTGAACATCTTCAGCGAGTCCTTCTGCTTTTTCAGCTCGTTCTTGGTGAGCTTGACTTTTGCCATAGGCCGCTAGTCCTTCTTCGGCCAGAACTTCTCGATCAGCTCGGTGCGAAGGCCCGTGTCCTCCGGGCTGAAGCAGTCGGCGAGAATTTCCCAGCCAAGGTCCAGCGCCTTCTCCAGCGGGATGTTGACCGAGAGATCCATCATCTTGCCCTCGAACTGAATGCCGTAGCGCAGCAGCTTGTCGTCCCAGGCCGACATGTTGAAGCCCATCGCCTTTTTCTCCAGCGTGTCGCGGTAGGAGGAGTAGAGCTTGATCATGCCGTCCATCAGCGCCCGGTGGTCGGCGCGCGTCTTGCCGTTGACCTGCTGCTTCAGGCGGCTGAGCGACCCGAAGGGCTCGATGCGCCCGTTCTTCAGATAGTACTGCCCCTCCGTGATGTAGCCTGTGTTGTCCGGAACCGGGTGCGTCACGTCGTCGCCGGGCATCGTCGTGACGCCCAGGACGGTGATCGAGCCTGCCGAGTCGAAGTCGACGGCCTTCTCGTAGCGGCTGGCGAGCTGGCTGTAAAGGTCGCCCGGGTAGCCGCGGTTCGAGGGCACCTGCTCCTGCGTGATCGAGATTTCCTTCATCGCGTCCGCGAAGTTCGTCATGTCGGTCAGCAGCACCAGCACGTCCTTCTCCTGGAGCGCGAACTTCTCCGCGACCGCGAGGGACATGTCCGGGATCATGAGGCACTCGACCGTCGGGTCGCTGGCCGTGTGCATGAACATCACCGTGCGCGCCAGGGCGCCGGCGTTCTCAAGCGTCTCGCGGAACGTGAGGTAGTCGTCGTACTTCAGGCCCATGCCGCCGAGCACGATTACGTCGACCTCGGCCTGTATGGCGATGCGCGCCAGCAGCTCGTTGTACGGCTCGCCCGACACCGAGAAAATCGGCAGCTTCTGCGAGACCACCAGGGTGTTGAAAAGGTCAATCATCGGGATGCCGGTGCGGATCATGCTGCGCGGGATGACGCGCTCGGAGGGGTTGACCGACGGCCCGCCGATGGGGATGACGTTGTCGCGCAGCGCCGGCCCCTTGTCGCGCGGCTCGCCGGAGCCGGAGAACACCCTTCCCAAAAGGTTTTCCGAGAACGGCACCTGCATGGGGCGGCCCAGGAAGCGCACCGTGTCGCCCGTCGAGATGCCGCGGCCGCCGGCGAACACCTGCAGCGAGACGATGTCGCCCTGCAGCCTGTTCACCTCGGCCAGCGAGGTGCCGAACACCGTGTCCACCTCGGCGAGGTCGCCGTAGCGCGCGCCCTCGGCCCGGACGGTAATAACGCTGCCGGTTATGGATTCAATCTTGCTATACACCTTCTTCATTTTGCGCCCGTCCTATGCCAAAAGTTTTTCCGCGGCCTTGTCCAGGCCCTCCGACTGCCGCCTCACGGTCTCGTCGATTTCCTTCTCGAGCGCCTTGAAGCGCGCGTCCTGCCAGTGCGATCCGTTGTAGTCGAGGAACTTCTGCCTGAGCCTGCTGAACCAGACGCGCGCCTCGTTCTTGTCCGGGAAGCTGAGGCGCGAGGCAAGCACGCGCATGAGCTTCGCGAAGGTGTACTCCTGGCGCTCGGGCTTGACCGCCGCGTCGACCTCGTCGAAGGAGTTCTGCTGGAAGTACACCGAGTCGATGAGGTCGCCCTTCAGGTAGACGACGTAGTCCTCGATGCTGGTGCCCTCCTCGCCGACGACCTTCATCATCTGCTCGACCTCGCTGCCGCGGCGCATGAAGCCGTGCGCGTAGCCCACCTTCTCCGCATCGATGATGCCCCTGTACTTAGACCAGGACTCAAGCGGGTGTATGGCCGGGAACTTGCGCGCGTCGGATCTCTCGCGGGAAAGCCCGTGGAACGCGCCGACGACCTTCAGCGTCGCCTGCGTGACCGGCTCCTCGAAGTTGCCGCCCGCGGGGCTGACCGTGCCGCCGATCGTGACCGAGCCGGTCGAGCCGTCCCTGAGCCTGACTATGCCGGCCCTTTCGTAGAAGCTGGCGATCGTCGATTCCAGGTACGCGGGGAAGGCCTCCTCGCCGGGGATCTCCTCCAGGCGGCCGGACATCTCGCGCATGGCCTGCGCCCAGCGGCTCGTCGAGTCCGCCAGCAGCAGGACGTGCAGCCCCATCTGCCTGTAGTACTCGGCCAGCGTCACCGCGGTGTAGACCGAGGCCTCGCGGGCCGCGACCGGCATCGAGGAGGTGTTGCATATGATGATCGTGCGCTCCATGAGCGAGCGCCCGGTCCTTTCGTCCTTAAGCTCCGGGAATTCCTTCAGCGTCTCCACGACCTCGCCCGCGCGCTCGCCGCAGGCCGCGACGATGACGACGTCAACGTCCGCGAAGCGGCTGGTGATCTGCTGCAGCACCGTCTTGCCGGCGCCGAAGGGCCCCGGGATGCAGTAGGTGCCGCCGCGCGCCACCGGGAAGAACGTGTCGATGAGGCGCACCCGCGTGACCATCGGGTCCGCCGGCTTGAGCCTT
>Ga0209755_10003988_pt1 | contig 17866 bp, 13 predicted proteins | sample TergutCo191P1_FD_187301 | JGI IMG/M metagenome (GOLD analysis project Ga0209755, IMG submission 187301) | Cornitermes sp. P1 segment gut microbial communities from Petit-Saut dam, French Guiana - Co191P1 (SPAdes) (version 2) | ecosystem: Host-associated > Arthropoda: Insects > Digestive system...
ATATTTTATAGTTATACAGACTTTTATGGCAAAAATGGAAACATTGAACCAACTTGACAGCCCTGAAAAAAATGGTATAGTTACAGAAGAAGAACTATTACAGAGAGGGGTAATATATGACAGAAGAAGATTTGGAGAAATTTTACGAGGAATATTCGAAGCTTATAGAAACACCGAAGAGAGCGGAATACGTAACGTATCTGCCAACGGAAGAACAATACCTAGAGGAACAAGCCTTGTTGAAGAAACAAAAATCCGAGTCATTAAAAACATAAATGTTATTGGAAAAATTATAAACTCAAATGAAGATGTAGCTTCATTACTTGCTTTGTCTAGAGAACCTAGGTATGAAATTTCACATATAATATTGACATCAGATAAAGGCGAGGTGCTTGCACATAGAGCGTATACAAGCGGATTACCCGGAGCTGTTGCATCTCGCCCTAAAGAAATTATTGATTATTTGATAAATCAAATAAAATCATTTAATCCAAAAGAAGCGTGGATAAGCCATAATCATCCAAGCGGAAGTTCAACCCCTTCTTTTGAGGATTTTATTACTGCAAATAAATCAAACGAATTTTTTAATAAATTAAATATCAGTTTTCAAGGAAGCGTAATACTTGGAGATGAAAGTTTTTCCATATTAAATTCAAGCGGTCAGCATTATCAAAAAGAATTAGAATTATTACAGAGAGGGGTAATATATGACAGAAGAAGAATTAAAGAAGATTTACGAAGAATATCCGAAACTCATAAACAAACCGCCAAAACCGAAGATCGAATGGCTCTCGAAAACAAAGCCTCAATCCCTAGAGGAACAAACTTTGTCGAAGAATCAAGAATCCGAAAAACTAAGAGCATAAACAATATCTAAATATTTCCAATTTTTAATTTTATTGTAACAAAGGTTTTTTTTGGCAAAAACAGACATATTAAACCAACTTGACAACCCTGAAAATAATGGTATAGTTACAGAAGAAGAACTATTACAGAGGGGAGTAATATATGATTCCGGAAGAAGAATTGAAGAAGATTTACGAAGAATATCCGAAGATTTTAGTAGGACCACCAAGACCACCATACGAAACATTTTTGCCAACGAGGGAACAATACCTAGAGGAACAAGTCTTGTTGAAGAGTCAAGAATCCAAAAAATTAGAGACATAAATATCATTGGAAAAAATATAAGTTCCAATGAAGATGCCGCCGCATTACTTGCACTAATCAGAGACCCAAGAAGCGAGATTTCAAGTATAATTTTGACATCAGAGAAAGGAGATATACTTGCTCATAGAGCATATACAAACGGAGTACCGGGAATAGTTTCAATGTTCCCTGAAGAAATACTTGATTATTTAACAAAAGAAATAAAAGCTTTTAATCCAAAAGAAGCGTGGATAAGTCATAATCATCCTAGCGGAAATCCAGAACCTTCATTTGAAGATTTTATTTCTGCAAAAAAAGCTAATGAATTATTTGATAAATTGGTTATAAATTTTGCAGGAAGTCTTGTACTTGGTGATGAAAGTTATTCCATTATTAATTCAGATAGTCAATGTTTTCATAAAGAACTTGCTCCTGAACAAAAAATATTTTATCCAGAATTGATAAAGCAGGAAAGATTAAACCAGAAATCATTGTGTTCTATGTTTAAGAGTATATTAAGTCAAAAAGAAGATGTAAACATTATTGCGGTATTAAACGGCGATAACAAATTGGTATCATGGAATTATATTGACAATGAAAAAGAAGTTGAACCTGTTTATGATTATCTTAGGGCAAGCGGCGGTAATTGCATATCAATTTTATCAAACAATGAAATTAATTATAGATATTATGAAAAATTGGCAAGAAGCAATTTCAAAACAGAACGGGATATTTTTCTTGATATAGTTAAATTTAATAATACAACATCAAGTTTTGAACATTCATTTACTAATATTAATTTTAATTGGAATGATCATATTGCATTAAACTACCCGACAATGCACTTTATTAATCGCGACATTCTTCAACAAGAACGGTTAATCGAAGCAGCGCGGAAAATCGGTCATGTCCAGGGCGTATGCGAATGTGTAGCTGCTCTTGGAGATAACTATATACTCGGTAAAAAACTGTTATCTGAAATGCAAGTGATAAAAGACATGGCAAAGAAATTCGCAAACCCTGAAACTTATAAAGTTCTTGAAGAAAGCATTTTTGCGCAGAAACCGGAACATAAACTTGAACAGACGCAGAGTGTGAAAAGATAAGCATGATGATGGTATTGCAGACTATCATTTTATCCCGATTTTATTTATATTTTATAGTAATACAAACTTTTATGGCAAAAACAGACATATTAAACCAACTTGACAGCCCTGAAAAAAATGGTATAGTTACAGAAGAAGAACTATTACAGAGGGGAGTAATATATGATTCCAGTGATTCCAGAAGAAGAATGGGAGAAGCTCAGAGAAGAGTATTCGAAGATTTTAACCGGTCCGAAAAGACCGGAATACAAAACGTATTTACCGACAAGGGAACAATACCTAGAGGAACAAGCCTTGTTGAAGAATCAAGAGTCCAAGAAGTAAAAGGTATAAATATTCTTGGAAAAAGTATATATTCTCATGAAGATGTCGTTACCTTGCTTTCTCTTTTTAGAGACCCTAGAATCGAAATATCAAATATAATTTTAACTTCTGAAAAAGGAGAAATATTAGCGCACAGAGCATATACTGATGGAGTGCCCGGAACAGTTGAATTATTTCCTAAAGAAATATTCGATTATTTAAAAAATGAAGCAAATTTATTTAATCCCAAAAAAGCGTGGATAATCCACAATCATCCAGGCGGAAATTCAGAGCCTTCATATGAGGATTTTTACTCAGCCAGAAAATCTTATGAATTATTTAATAAATTAAATATTAATTTTGAAAGAAGCCTTGTATTAGGTAATGAAAACTACTCCATTATTAATTCAAACGGTCAATGTTTTCAAAAAGAACTTCCACCCGAATTAAAAATATATAACCATGAATTATTAAAACAAGAAAGTTTGGATCAGAAATCATTAGGTTCTATGTTTAAAGATATATTAAACCAAAAAGAAGATATAAACATTATTGTGGTATTAAACGATTATAACAAATTGGTATCATGGAATTTTATAGACAATGAAAAAGAAGTTGAACCTGTTTATAATTATCTTAGAGCAAGCGGCGGTATTTGCGTATCAATCTTATCAAATAATGAAAATAATTATAGATATTATGAAAAATTGGCAAGAAGCAATTTCAAAACAGAACGGGATATTTTTCTTGATATAGTTAAATTTAATAATATAACATCTGAATTTCAACATTCCTTTACTAATAGTGATTATAGTTGGAATAATCATATTGCATTAAACAACCCGACAATGCACCTTATTAATCGTGACATTCTTCAACAAGAACGGTTAATCGAAGCAGCGAGGAAAATCGGTCATGTTCAGGGTGTATGCGAATGTGTAGCTGCTCTTGGAGATAACTATATACTCGGTAAAAAACTGTTATCTGAAATGCAGGTTGACAAAGACATGGCTAAAAAATTCGCGAAACCTGAAACATATAAAGCTCTCGAAGAAGGAATTTTCGCACAGAAACTGGATAAGAAACAAGAACAGACACAGGGTTTTAGGAGATAACCATGCAATTTAGCTCAATTTCAGAATTTAAATATTTAAAAAATTCTGATGTCTTGCTTGATAAAATTAATAAAATTAAACAATTTGTTAAAGATCAAAATTGCTTTGTAATAGATTATCCGGATTATACTAATCACATTAGTATTAATGATAATTACCTTGAGTTTGACATTAGAATTTCTATTCCTCTGCCTTGAAAATATCTATTTTCTTTTAGAAATAGGTTTTACATATTCATAAGGATTAAATTTTTCTCCTTTAAAATACTCAAAGAAATGTTCAGCCAGTTTGGGAATATTTTCAACGCTCAATAATGAAAAATCTACTTTTAATTTTTCTTCTTTTGAAATACTTACAAGGTTTTGAATGTGTAATTCAGCAGCTACCAATGATAGAGCTTTGAGAATGTTTTCGTTTTCATTCATGTGAATACCCTCTGGGGTGTGATACCTCCGCTCAAGCGGTGGTTGTTTGGTTACAATAATTGTATCACATTCCGGAGGTTTTTAATAAAACATTGTTATGACAAATTAAGGAGGTAAATTTTGAAAATAAAAGATGTATTAATGAAAAAAATTTATGAATTGTTTTGCAAAATCGGCGAATATCCCGAAGTCTTTGCCGCTGGTTCGGCTGTTACAATTATCAGTTTTATTTTTACGTCATTACTATTGCATTCTCTGTAAGGTAAAGAAAAAATGATTAATAATAAAATATTAAAAGAAATTACAGAAACTTTCTCCCTCTCCGAAGAAGCGGCGAAAACCGCCCTCCTCCTCCTGGAAGCCAGAGCGCGTACCCTCGATTTTACCTTTGAAGAATACATCCAACGCTACCATCCTAACGGTATCGCGGTAAAAGATGATAACCTAGACGAAAAATTTGAAGGTTACGTTAAGTTTCTAAAAGACGACGCGACATCAGTTTTAAACGCGGGTAAAAGCTCTAACTTTTTTACTTTCGTCCACGAATGCGCCCACGTATTCCGCAGACAATTAACCGGTGAATTGCTGCAGCAAGCTAAGAAAGCTTTCGGTGTCGAAAACGGGGTATGGTCGGAAGAACAGGAAGAAAAATTCGCGAGAGGTCTTGAACACTGGATTAAAAGACGTAACGCGAAAGACCAAACAAGGACTGAAGTGTATAACAAAGGGAAAAATTTTATAAATACTGTTTATCGAAGCATGGAACGCATTATCGATATTGACAGTCAAATGGATATAGTTTATGAAAAGCTCTTTGAAGACAGAACATACATTTTTAACCAAAATGAATATGAAAAAACCCTTAAAAATATTTCAGAAGGAATCCTCCCCGAAAATAATCATATCTTCTTAGGAATGACCCCGCGGATATATGAAGAATTAGGTTTCCAGCGGTTACCGATGGTAATAACAAATAAACATTTATATACTACTCTGCGGGAAAACGGTTCTCTAAAAGGATTTAATTATCATAATCTCGGAGAAGAAATTTTATCTCAAATTCCATACCAATTAAAAAAACCAATATGTATCATACAATCAGAAAAAGATGAAAATGATATTATTTCTATAATTTCATTAATAGATAAAAACAATGAGCAAATAATTATCCCAATCGCACAATCACAAAAAGGCACTGTAAACGGAGCTGAAATAGAAATAAATCTTGTTAAATCGTTATACGGTACGGATTTCCAATATTTGCTGAAAAACGCTATAAAAGATAATCGTTTGTTATATATAGATAAAAAAAGAAGCGAACCGTTTCTGAATGGGCAATTAACGCACACTTTTCAGACCCGTTCTATCTTGCCTCCCGAACTGAATCCGCCCGTCGTACTACAAGATATATTCGGCTTCCTACCTGAAAATATAATGCATTATAAGAAAACGGTCAAGAAGAATTTCCCGGAAAGATTCCCGCTGTCAGGAATAAGTATTTTATATAAAAACAAAGACGATAACCAGCTCCACTTAGATTTTCCGCCGGAAATAAAAATACCTCTGCCGAATACGCCTGATAATTTTAATTCTAATTTCATTAAAATTTCCGGTGAATTTAAAAGCGACATCATCGAAGCGGCGAGATTTCTGCTGAGAGAAATGTCTAAAGAAGACCGTGAAAAATCTTTATCTGTTATGCAAAAAGCCGGATGCAGCGATAAAGAAAGCTATCATAAATATTTATTATCATTGTTTGAATCAGACAACAAGCGGTACACAGCTTCGGAATGTGTAATGATGTATGATTATGACGCTCTCGAAAACTATGTTAATAAGAATATGAGTAAATTTGATTTCAGACGTTATTTAGTGAGTAAAGGATATAATGTAGCAGAAATTAACGAAATAGAAACATTTTCCGAAACCTTAAAACCGACAAATGAAATACAAAAAAATAACGAATTAAATAATAACGATCACGGATTTGTAAGAAGCCAGGCAGGGATTGAAAGAAGACTAAACGCAGACCCTGATAAAATTCTAGACAGATGGGTTGATCAAGTTATAGAAGCGAATGAAAGATATACTCCTCAATTCCTGCCTTACGGCTCATGGATGGGTTTTAACGGCAGAAGGCTTTCAAACAAAGATCGTGAATTATATAACAACAAAGCTCTGGAAATAATAGAAAAAAACGGAAATGAAATTTTAAATGAGAAAGAAAAAACTATTCTACGTTACTACAGCGGATTCGGCGGCATCAATGCAAACGAGCGCGGAGTGCTTTACGACTACTACACCTCGCCGCCTGTTGCCCACCTTGTTTGGAAGTTGCTTGAAAAACAATGCGTCATTAACGGCGCGAAAGCGCTTGAGCCGTCCTGCGGCACAGGGGTGTTTTTTGAATACGCCCCCAAAGATAAATCCTTGTCATTTACAGGCGTAGAATTAGATTCCAGAACCGCGCAGGCAGCGAAACTTCTGCACTCAGGTGAAAACACGGAAATTATAAATCAGAGCTTTGAAGCGTTTAACCTTTCGGATAAATCTGGAAATTACGATCTGGTTATCGGTAACGCGCCCTTCGGTGAAAGAAGCGTCTCTCTTTCCTCGCTCGATATGCCCGATGAAAAATCACTTGATAATTATTTTATCAGCAGATCTATAGACAACCTTAAAGAAGGCGGTACAATGGCTCTTATTGTAGCCCCCGGAGTGCTGGAAAATAAAACCAATGAAGATTTTCGTTTATCGTTAAATAAAAAAGCGGGTTTTATCGGCGCTGTAAGATTGCCGGACAGAAGTTTCCATCATACCCACACTCAGGTTATGCCGGATATACTTCTTTTCCAAAAACTGCCGGACGATATCCGTGAACGTTTATCAGTGCTTAATGATGATGAATTTAAATCCACCCCGGTTTATGACGAAGTTTTTGTCGGCGGAAAATATTATGATAAATACCCAAAACACATCGCAGGGGAATTAAGCAAAGGTACAGGGCAATGGGGGAACGATGAAATAAAAGGCGATATTACTCTGGAGAACATCGAAAAGATTCTTTCCTCCTTTACATCTTCAGAGCATTACAACAGTTTAGACAAAGAGGTTTTAGACAAATTAAGATCGGATTATCAGCCCCCTGTAATTTCAGTGAAAAATAAAAAATTACGTCTTACAGATTTAGAATTATATCAACTCGGGAGTATGGAATTAAGATACGGCGCGTTAAAAATATCTGAAAACCAAGTATACATTCTTTCTGAAAATTATTCATGGAATCTTATTACAGAAGATAAAATATTTGCAGAAAAAATAATTGATATTAAAATAATTTCTGCCAAAGTCGGACAAATACGGCAGGTAATGCAGTCAGAAAACGCCCCTGAATTAAAATTAGACAATACATCAAGGATAAGCCTGTACCAGGAAGAATGTAAGAAACAGCTTTCAGAATACAAACAAAAATTTAAATTTATCCCGGCAGACGATCCTGATATTAAAAAATTTGTACGCGATAACCCCGCCGTACAGGGTATTTACGAAGCGTTTCTTACAACCGACGATCCTCTGTTAACTCAAAAGAATGTCTACCGTAAAGAAGTGGAAATTGTAGACGGCCACAACGCCGCTGTAAACGCGCTTTTAACGCTCCGTGAAAAAATGAAAGACGGCGCTGTAAATAATATAATGTCCGCTTTCCCTGAAAACGGTTATTCGCTTCTTAAAGAAATGCAAGAGCATGAAGATATATTTTTAACGCCGGAAGGTATTTTCCAATTGCGTGAAGATTTTATCTCAGGCGACGCATGGAAAAAAATCGATGAACTGCGGAAAGCGGCGGCGGAACAAGAAGATGAAGTTGATCAAAATGATCCGTATTACGTTTATGATAAATTCGCTGATACAAGTAATTTTAAATCGGAAATTCTTAAATCCCCGAAAGCGCTATGGCTTCGCGGTGCCGACGAACTGGAAAAAGCGGTCGGCTGGACTCCTTTAGAAGAAGCTGATTTCTCCCCGCGTTCATCATGGATCCCGGTAGAAATAATACGCGAATGGGCTTCAGGTAAAGACGCTCTGGATAACAGCCAATTAAAAAACCTTGCAAAAAACAATGAAGGCAGATGGGGTATCCTTCATTACAACGGCTGGCAGGAACATTCCGATCCGTTAATTTATTACCTTAACGGGCAAAAACAAAGAAGCCGTTATTATGACACTGAAGCATATAATAAAGAGCATGACGATCTTTTCCGTTCTTTTATTTCAAACCATGAAACATACCGTATACAGATTGAAGCGGACTATAACAGAAAATTTAAAACGCATATCATAGCTCCTGTTAAAACATATCCTGTTAATATTGCAGGCTGGACAAACGCGGAAGAAGGCGGCAAAGACATAAAACCCCATCAATGGCAATCCGTACATCACCTGTACCGCCGGCAGCGAGGGATATCCGCGTTAGGTACAGGTTTCGGTAAAACCCTTACTTCAATCGCTCTTATGTCTCTTTTACGCCAGGAAGGAAAAGCGAAAAGAATTTTCCTTCAAGTGCCTAATAATAAAGTTAAAGACTGGATAGAAGAAATAAAGGACGTGATGCCCGGTTTAAAAATCGCTTCTATTGATCCGGAAGAGCCCGGATATTCAAACCGCGGCAAACGTTACGCGAAATACCAAGCGATGGCGGGAAGCGACGCAGATATTATCATCATGCCGGAAAGTTCGGCAAGCGAAATACAATTATCTCCTGAGAATGATGCGATTGTCACTTCAAAAATTTCATCGCAATATAAAATGGAAAAAACAGAAGGCACGGCGCGTCAGCAGGAAACAGCGGTTCTTAAAGGCGAACGCAAGGCGCAATCGGGAAAAACAAACGTCACAGTATGCTTTGAAGACTTCGGATGCGACGTTCTTTTAGTTGACGAAGCGCACCGTTATAAAAATTTATTCAGCTCAAGCCTCTCACGCGAGACAGGTTTAAATGACGGCAGGCAATCTGCCAAAGCGATGTCGTTATATAAAAAAAGCGATTATATCCGCAGTAATAATAACGGTAAAAACGTATTCTTGCTTACCGCCACACCTCTAACAAATTCGCCGCTTGAATATTACAACATGATGCAGTTTATCGCCCCTGAAGACTTACAGCGCATGGGCGTTAATACTATCGACGGCTTTATTCACGAATTCGCCCACATCGAAATGGGATGGCTCTATGATTGGGGATCAGGGCAGGCTAAAGAAGGGAGAATCCTTACAGGTTTTAAAAATTTACAAACTCTTCAAAATTTATTTTTTACATACACCGATTTACAGAACAATCCGGACGCTATAGGTCTTGAAAAACCATCAGCGCAAAACCGCCCTCATGTTATACCCGCAGATAAAAAACAAATGGAAGTTATCAAGGAAATATCTCTTGAACTTGAAAAATATAAATCATTGGATTCTTCAGAACGCCAAGAACGATTCCCAAATCAAAACTTTTTAACATTTTATACCAGAATGAGAACCGCAAGCCTTGATCTGGAACTTTACGATCCTGAAACCTACAGGAACTGGAAGAATCCGAAATTGACAGCCCTTGCGCGTAACGCTTTTGAAAGTTACAGCGGTACAAAAGGCGGTCAGGTTATTTTTTGCGACCGTGTTATTTCCTCAGATGCAAGTTTTAATATTCATGAAAAAATAAAAGCCGAACTTATAAGAGCCGGTTTTAAAGAAAATGAAATTGTCATCGTAAACGGCTTTACAAAAAGCGGCGGGAGCAAAAGCGACAGCGCGATTGAGAAAGAAGTATCAAAAGCCATCGCCGATTATAACGCCGGAAAGTATAAAGCAATAATCGGCACGACAGCCTGTATCGGCGAAGGCGTAAACCTTCAAAAAAATTCATCATCAGTACACCATCTCGATATACCTTACAGGCCTTCAGATTTTATCCAACGCAACGGGCGCGTTGACAGGCAGGGTAACGAACAGGAAAATGTCGTTTTAAATACATATCTTGCGGCGGGCACTATCGATAATTATTCCGTTAATTTAGTACAACGTAAAGCGAATTGGATTGATATGTTGTTACGCACTAAATCAGATGTATTTACAAACCCGAATGATGAAAACAATATTGACGCTGACGAATTATTATTAGCTTTAACAGAAGAATGGGGGGATAAAGAAAAAGCGCATGAACGCAGGGAAGAAATGGAAAGGCAGAAACAGGAAAAAATCAAAGAAGCGCAAGAAAAACAAATGAAAGCCCAGCTTAAAAACTTATCGTTATCTCGCGGTGCTTTACTGCTTCTTGAAGGTAAAGAAAATACAGCGGAATATAAAAAACGTTTAACTCAGATCGAAAATATCGAATTATCATTAAAAGCAAACCCGGTGTTTGACCGCCCGGATATTTTAACTAATAAAGAACCGTTTATTTATGATTCAAAAACAGGAACTATCTTCCGCAAAGGCGATGTATTTATTAATAACTGCGGTGTGTATTTGATTGAAAATCTTAATTTTAAAAAACAGGAATTGCTCTGCGTTGAATTACCGAGCGATGAGCGAAAAGCGGAACGTGTAACAAAAAATGTCGTTTACGGTTACAAAAAAAACGATTTAAAAAGAACATATAATATATCAGACTTATGCGATGAAAAGAAAAGTTACGGTATGATACGGTATCACATCGAAAAAGCGTCTAAAGAAACGGCGGAGATCGCAAGAATTTCATGTTCCAAAGCTTTTTATTCCCTCCCTGAAGAAGATAAAGAAAAATATTACAGGCTGCACATTCTGACATCACGCGAACAAAACGGAAATTTCAGCCCCTTTGTTTTTTCTTTAAATGACGACGGATCTCTTAAAATTGTAAAAAATAAGTACCGCTCCTCAAGCGATGCCGAACCGCTTAACCCTTTCTCTGCCGGGGGGAAAGAAATAATAATAAAAGCTCTTGAAAAAAACTTTGATTATCCGGCTTATGATAAAAATAATATGCTTGAAACGTTATCTGAAACGCTCCCTGAATTTAAAAATCTTATAGAAACAGCCGTTGAAAAAATTGAAAACGAAACAAAAGCCCTGAAAGCGGAACTGTTCAAACAATCTGAAGCGAGAATGAACGCAGATACAAACCATATACAAAGCCGTGTCCATGTAGTAGGGTTAAAATTATAGGAGGCGTGAAATTATGTACTACAGCGACGAATTTATTAATGAATTAGAAAAAAAAGTCAAACTCGATAAAGCGATGTATGCCAATATACAAGCCCATAATGTCGTTAAAATGCTAAAAAGCAATAAATCATGGTACAAATTGTTCGGCGTTTACTGGTGGGCGGTGAAAGACGCGCTTAGAAAATATGTCGGTAACGGTCAATGGTACTGCGGGAAACAAGACGACCCTCTGATGAAAGAAAGAGCGTGGCACGGCAGCGAATTCAGAACCATGCTCGCGGCTATGTACTATTCAAATAATAATAAAGAATTAACCGGTTCCTGCGAATGGTACGGTCATGACGGCGGTATACACAATTATACTTTATCCGATCCGGACGCCGAATGTTAAAATAAAAACTGTTAAACGCTAAGGTTATAACCCGATTTAATTTTCTTTGTTTAATTTCTTTAAAATTTTTTTGGCAAAAACAGACATATTAAACCAACTTGACAACCCTGAAAAAAATGGTATAGTTACAGAAGAAGAACTATTACAGAGGGGAGTAATATATGATTCCAGAAGAAGAATTGGAGAAGCTCAGAGAGGAATATTCGAAGATTATAGAAACACCGAAGAGAGCGGATTACAAAGGGTTTTCGAAGACAAAATCTCAGTACCTAGAGGAACAAGCCTTGTTGAAGAAACAAAAATCCGAGAAACTAAGGGCATAAATAATATATAATTATTTCCAATTTTTAATTTTATTATAACAAAGGTTTTTTTTGGCAAAAACGGACATATTAAACCAACTTGACAACCCTGAAAAAAATGGTATAGTTACAGAAGAAGAACTATTACAGAGGGGAGTAATATATGACTCAAGAAGAAGATTGGGAGAAAATTTACGAAGAATATTCGAAACTCATAAACAAGCCGCCGAAACCGGAATACATAACGTATTTACCAACGAGGGAACAATTCCTAGAGGAACAAGCCTTATTGAAGAATCAAGAGTCCATAAAGCAAAAGGTTTAAATATTCTTGGAAAAAATATATATTCTCGTGAAGATGTCGTTACCTTGCTTTCTCTTTTTAGAGACCCTAGAATCGAAATATCTAATATAATTTTAACTTCTGAAAATGGAGAGGTTCTTGCACATAGAGCGTATACAAACGGAGTGCCGGGAGCAGTTGAATTATTTCCAAAAGAAATATTTGATTATTTAACAAAAGAAGTAAAAATATTTAATCCACAAAAAGCATGGATGAGCCATAATCATCCATGTGGAAATTCAAAGCCCTCAATTGATGATATATGTAATGCCAAAAAAGCTTATGAATTATTTAATAAATTAAATATTAAACTTGAAGGAGATCTAGTATTAGGTGATGAAAGCTATTCCGTTATTGATTCAAAGGGACAATTTTTTCAAAAAGAACTTCCATTTGAATTAAAAATATGTAACCATGAATTATTAAAACAAGAAAGTTTAGATCAGAAATTATTGTGTTCTATGTTTAAGGATATATTAAATCAAAAAGAAGATGTAAACATTATTGCGGTATTAAACGGTGATAATAAATTAGTATCATGGAATTATATAGACAATGAAAAAGAAGTTGAACCTGTTTATAATTATCTTAGAGCAAGCGGCGGTATTTGCGTATCAATCTTATCAAACAATGAAAATAATTATAGATATTATGAAAAATTGGCAAGAAGCAATTCAAATACAGAACGGGATATTTTTGTAGATATAATTAAATTTAATAATACAACATCTAGTTTTGAACATTCATTTCCTAATAGGAATTATTGCTGGAATGATTATATTATATTAAACAACCCGACAATGCACCTTATTAATCGTGACATTCTTCAACAAGAACGGTTAATCGAAGTAGCGAGGAAAATCGGTCATGTCCAGGGGGTTTGCGAATGTGTAGCTGCTCTTGGAGATAACTATATACTAGGCAAAAAACTGTTATCTGAAATGCAAGTGACAAAAGACATGGCGAAGAAATTCGCAAACCCTGAAACCTATAAAATTCTCGAAGAAGGCATTTTTTCTCAGAAACCGGAACAGAAAATCGAGCGGACGCAGGGCTTAAAAAGATAACTTATTAAATAAAACTATTAATATTTCTTATTTGTAAAATATGATTGAAATAAAAAAAGACCCCGATTACCTCAGCGCGTTAAAAGAACTTGACGCGGAATTCCCATGCGCGGTAACCTGTCCGCCTTCTGTTAAACCTGAAGATAAAACAAACAGGTTTTTATTAAAGATCGCGTTTTATATAATTGCAAACATTTCCGCCGCAGTCTTTATCTTTTTTTTATTGTTTCAAATAATTAATAATTTTTCGGCTTTTATTTATACGTTCTGTTCATTATTTATGTTTAACGTTCTATTTCTTAATAAATTTCTTGAAAGGATAGAAAATGAAGGATAACGAATTCCTGCGCGGAAAACCCCGTGACGTAAAAGACGAACAAGGCTTAATGCTCTTTTTTAAAATCGTCACATTCGCCGCTATTTTTACCGGTATATGGGCAGCGACGCAAAATTTTGCAAAATCTGTCGGCTATGACCCGCTCTGGGTAGGCGAGCCTTTCTATACGTTGTTTAATACACCTTTATACAGGCCCTTTAATATCGCAGTATGGGCGGTAAAATTTTACAAACAAACCGCTATACACCCTTATCTATACAACGCTTCTAAAATAACAGGCATCGTAGCGTTAAGCGCCATTCTTTTCTACTTTCTCATCGAATTTGTTATTATGAAAAACGGTCTTTCAAATATTTTCGGCACCGCCCGTTGGGGGAATAAAAATGATTTAAAAAAATCGGGTTTATTGCAGAAAAAAGGCGGTATGGTTCTAGGGCAGTTATCTTCGGCAAAATTATTCGCTAAATATGATAATGTAAAAGATTCTGTTATACTGCATATGAAAAAGCCGGCTCAGAAAATTATCCAGAGCGGTATATATAACACTATTTTATCCGCGCCGACAAGGAGCGGCAAAGGGGTGTCATGCGTTATACCGACGCTTCTTTCATACCCCGGCAGCGTTATCGTCCTGGATTTCAAAGGGGAAAATTTTAATTTCACGTCCGGCTTCAGATCTAAATTCGGGAAAGTGTACAGATGGGAGCCTACCGGGGAAAACGGGCATCATTTCAACCCGATGATGGAAATAAGGGAAGGGGAAGACGCTTTCTCGGACGCGAACCTTATCGCGGACATCTTGACCACCCCTGCGTCAGGCGGTGGCAATGCGACATCGGAACATTTCCAATCCGGCGCGAAAGATTTTTTAACTTCTTTAATCCTGCACTGCCTGTGTTCCGATTGGAAAAATAAAAGCCTCCCCGGATGCAGGGAATTCCTCGCGCAAGGCGACCCGACAGACCCAAATAATAAAAAATACATATACGACCTTATGATCAATTCCGATCACGGGGATGAAATTATACATCAGAAAGTAGTGGAAGGCGCGATGGCGCAGCGCAACAGGCCGGATGATGAAGGCGGGTCTATGCTTTCCACAGTCAACAACGCGCTCAATGTTTTCGCTGACCCTAAAATTATGCGCAACACATGGAATTCGGAATTCTACATAGACGAATTCGCGGAAACTAAAACGCCCATTTCCCTTTACCTTACAATCCAATACTCCGATGTCCAGCGAATCTCTTCATTAATCCGCATGTTTGTAACGCTTTTTTCCAGGCGTTTTACAAGCGGAGAAACAAGCGCGGCTGACCGTAAATTTAAAGTGCCCCTGCTATTTATACTTGACGAATTTGACAAGCTGGGGCGCATGGACGAGCTTGAAATGAATATGGGCATCCATAACGGTTTCGGGATTCATTATTTCTTAATATTCCAATCCTTAAACCAGCTTAATAAAATTTACACTAAAGACCATTCTTTCCTCGCTCATTGCAGAAACAGTATTTTTTACGCGCCCGGCGCGGGCGAAATCGACAGCGCGGAACTTATTTCAAAAATACTGGGGAAAGAATCTATCAGCCGCGCCAGTATCAGTTATTCGGGAGGTAAATCCCAAGTCGGCTATTCATCCAAAAACGTATCCTCGCAGGAGCAGGAAAGAAATTTAATGAACGCGGATGAAATAATAAAACTGCCCTTAGAAAATTTTATTTTAATCTGCCAGGGGAAACCCCCTTATATCGGGAAAAAAAACGTTTACTATGAAGACAAATTATTTAAATCCAGAATGTTCCCCCCGGCGTTTAAAAACCGCGAAGAAGCGTTGCGTATAGCGGCTTTTACCATTGCAAAACTTAATAAACGCCGCTGGTTCGACCGCGGCGACAAACAGCGTTCAGTCGAAATGACCGAAGACGACATATCTGAAATGTGGAAAAAACTCGGAAACTTATTTGACGACCCGCAGCCGCAAACGCAGCGTCCAGAAACCGTCAGAACATTCGGTGAGAAAATTGACGGCCCGCAAACGCAGCGTCCTGAAACCGTCAGAACATCCGGCGGGAAAAATACCCTTAACGCTTTTTCAGACGATGTAAATTTTTTGAAATAATTATTAAATGAATAACCAAAAAAATCAAAAACAAAAAAGGCTTGACGGTAAAAAGAAGCTCCTTTCTTTCACCAGCAAGATGCAATCTGATATGCGCTCGTTTTGCAGGGACAAAGGCATAGAAAGCGAGAGCGAGCTAATAAGGCAGGCTGTAGCCGGCTATATTTACGCCGATTACCAGGACGGCACGCTTAAACTTCAAGGTTTAATGCGTATGCAGAAAACTATCGACGAACTTAAAGATATGTTAAGCGTTTCATTCAGTTACATGAGGATGATGCATATAAATATTCTTGCCTATCACCCTGAAATTGATATTTCATTCGCGGACGCCGCATTCACTTCCGCGACTATGAGGCATGACAAATTTTTTAAAGCCTTGCAGGAAAGTTTGAAGAACGACCCGCCTTTCTTTGAAAGGCTGCTGCACACGTATTATTCGGAAGATAACAATGAGTAGGGAAGAAGACGAATTAGAACGCCGCGGTCGCCTTATGGAAAACCTCCTGGGCGATCTTGAAAAACTGATTCCGTTTTTTAAAGAAAAAACAATCACCGACATTTTTATCTACGGCGGCGGCGATGTCTTTGTTAACGATTTCTATAAAGGCTCTTATTTCACCGGAGTGGCTTTATCCCCTTCAGAACGTATGCGAGTCATTAACAGCTTGTCAAGCGTAGTAGATTCCCCTATCGATAAATGGTCGAGGCCTACGCTTGAAAGCATCATACCCGTTTATAATATCAGGACTACCGCGATACTTGACCCTTGGCTTGCGTCTCCTGAAATCACTTTCAGAAGGCCGGCTGAAAGAATCATACCTTTGGAAGAATGGCTTGATGAAAAAAGAATGCCCAAAGAATTATATGATAAAATCGTAAGCCATATCGAAAAACGCAGCAACATTGTTATATCAGGATCGACGGGAAGCGGTAAAACTACATTCACAAACGCCTGTATTAAAAAGATGGTTGAATTTGCGCCTAACGAGCGAATTTACATCGTCGAAGACACGCCGGAATTGCAATGCGACAGCCCTTTCAAAACGCAGCTCTATATAAGGAAAGATCAGGCGGTCATCGCCATTCAAACGGCTCTGCGCTGGACGCCTAAACGGATTATCTTCGGCGAAATCAGGTCCGGCGAAGTGGCTAACGAATTACTGGAAGCATGGAACACGGGGCATCCGGGCAACATCACCACCGTCCATGCGGATAACGCCGCTTCAGTGATACCGCGCATCGAAGGGCTCTTGCGCCAGGTTATTAAAGGCAGCCTCCCTGACCTTGCGGACAGCATCCACCTTATCGTGCATCTTTCAAACCGCGCGGGCTTCGGCCCCTTTGTGAGCGAAGCTTTAACGGTTAAAGAAATACGGGGGGCGGCCTTATGACGTAAACGTGTTTTAAAAATTAATTATTAAATTTAAAAATTATTAAAAATATTTAATTAGAGTCTGTCTATAATGTGGACACATTATAGACAGACTACTTTAAAAACCGCATTTTCGCAGCCTTTAGGCGAGAAAATGCCACGTCTGTCCACAATGTAACCGACTTTGTGGACAGACACTAATTAAGGAGTTAATTATGAAAAATTTACAAATTAAAACGGGGATTAAAATTATCTTTTTCTTGCTGCTGTTTGTTTCCGCCGCGCCGTTATTCGCCCAGGTTATACCCCCGCAGCTTCAAACTGTGTCACAACAAATTGAAGAAGCGTTTACCGGGCCCATCGTCAAAATTATACTCGTTTGCTGCTTGGCTGCTTGCGGCATCGCTTACGCTTTTAACAAAGATAATGAAAAAATGAAAAGAAACCTTATCGCGATTATTGTCGGCATTGTAATAATCGGCGCGGCGACAGAGATTGTAGCAATGGTCGGCAACAATATAGGTTAAAAGGGGTTATTGTGGTTGATATGCATGATTACAAACAGCCCGTCCGCCGTTCCCTCTTGCAGCGGGAAATGCTCGGAGGCATCCCACAAGCGGGGCTGCTTATCATTTTTATACTC
>Ga0209755_10003990_pt1 | contig 17865 bp, 14 predicted proteins | sample TergutCo191P1_FD_187301 | JGI IMG/M metagenome (GOLD analysis project Ga0209755, IMG submission 187301) | Cornitermes sp. P1 segment gut microbial communities from Petit-Saut dam, French Guiana - Co191P1 (SPAdes) (version 2) | ecosystem: Host-associated > Arthropoda: Insects > Digestive system...
ACTGCGGCTCTGTCGCAGAAGTACTCTACCACATTCATGTCGTGCGAAATAAAAATCATCGTCATTGAGCGGCTCTTTCTAATATCATCAAGTAAATTGAGGAGCTGCGCCTGAACGGAAACGTCAAGAGAGGCAAGCGGCTCGTCTGCGGCAAGGAGTGAAGGCTCGGACAGCAGGGCTCTTGCTATTGCGAGGCGCTGGAGCTGTCCGCCTGAAAGCTCCCTCGGCCAGCGGTTAAGCAAATCGTGCGACAAGCCTGTATCGTTTAACAGTTTATCAATTTTGCTATTGCTCTCTGCTTTGCTGTTTCCATAGTAACGGCAGACTTCGGTGAGAGCCTCCCATATCCTGATTTTCGGATTAAAAGAAGCGAAGGGATTCTGAAAAACCATCTGCATCATCCTTCGCACCGGTCTTAACTCCTTCCGGCTGATACCTGTAATTTCCCTGCCCTCAAAAAAAACCTGACCCGCGCTCGGCTCAATAAGGCGCAGAATAAGACGCGCCAGAGTTGATTTACCGCATCCTGATTCTCCTACGATGCCGAGCGCTTCATTTTTTTTTACCTGAAATGATACGCCGTTAACAGCCCACAGCCTGCGGTTATTATTTGAAGTAAAGCATTTCTTTAAATTTTTTACCTCTAGCATATATCCCCCGAATGATGACAGCAGACTGATCTTCCGCCGCTAAGATCTTTAACCGCAGGCATTACGGCGCAGGATTTATCTGCAAGCGGACAGCGGGGGACAAAGGGGCATGACGTAATTGGATCGTACAGCCTCGGATGGGAGCCGGAAATTACAGGCAGTCCGGCTCTCTGTTTCGTTCCCGAACCGTCCCCCGCAGGACGCGGAATACAGTTGATCAGAGCCCGTGTATACGGATGGCACGGCGATTTGATTATGTCCCTTGCCGACGCGGTTTCAACAATTCTTCCGGCGTACATTACAGATGCCTTATCGCAGTTTTCGGTAACAAGGGCAAAATTATGCGTGATTAGCAGAATCGTAAGCGAAAGTTCTTTTTGTAAACTTCTCAATAAACTTAATACCTGAGATTGAATGGTGAGATCAAGAGCGGTTGTCGGCTCATCGGCAATGAGCAATTCAGGGTCGCAGCTAATAGCTTGAGCGATCATAACACGCTGCTGCATTCCGCCTGAAAGCTCAAAAGGATACTGTTTTGCCGTCTCTCTGTCGAGCCCTACTTTTTCAAGAAGAGACGCGGCGCGGTTTTTCAATTCTTTTTTGGACAGGTCAAAATGATTTGCCATAGCTTCTTCAATTTGATTTCCGACAGTCTCAAGCGGCGAGAGGGAATTCAGCGGATCCTGAAAAATCATCGAAATGCGTTTGCCTCGGATTTTTCGCATTTCTTTTTCAGATAGTTCCATGATGTTTTTGCCGTCAAAGCGGATTGCGCCTCCGAGACGGGTATGCTTTTTGTCAACAAGACCGAGAATTGCCCGTGAGGTGACACTTTTTCCGCAGCCCGACTCTCCGACAAGACCGTGAATTTCTCCCCGTTTTAAATTTAAATTTATTCCGCTAAGAGCATAGACGATCCCCTCGACAGTTAGAAAATCGCAGGAGAGGTTTTCAATGGAAAGGATATCATTTTCCATTGACTTTACTCCTTCGCTTCTCCATTTTTTTGAACGAAGGAAGCGCTCTGCCCTGCGGATCAAGATATTGCGTTATGCAATCGCTGACCACATTAAGACTGATTACCGTAACAACAATCGCGCCGCCCGGCGCCAACGCAAGAAGCGGACTCTGAAGCAGGAAATTTCTTCCTTCCTGAAGCATCGCTCCCCAATCCGCCGTAGGCGGACTTACGCCAAGCCCGATAAAACTCAGCGCCGCTAAATCAAGTATTGCGTAGGCAAGGTCTAAAGTGAGCTGCACCATCATCGTGTCGGCGCAGTTAGGCAAAATATGACGGAATAAAATGTAAGGGCGTGAATAGCCGATTGATTCTGCGGCTTCGACATACGTTTTATTTTTTTCGACAATGGTGAGGGAGCGGACAAGACGTGTGATCATCGGCACATAAATAATTCCGAGAGCAAGCACGGCGTTTGCCATCCCCCGCCCGAGAGCGGCTACGAAAAGGAAAGCGAGAAGCAGCGAGGGGAACGAAAGCAGCACGTCGCAAAAACGTCCCACAATCGAGTCGAACTTGCCGCCGTAAAATCCCGAGAAGAGTCCCAAAGGTGCGCCGATGATCACGGATATTAAAACGACAGCGAAAGCCGAAACAATGGTAACTCTTCCGCCGAAGAGCATCCGTGAAAAAAGGTCTCTTCCCATTTTATCAGCGCCGAGAATCCGCTCAGGCGAAGGCGGCGCGAGAGACGCCGACAAATCCTGCTCCGACTCTCCGTAAGGCGCAAGAACAGGAGCAAACGCGCAGCAAATTACAATCAGCAGAAGAATTGTTCCTGAAACAACAAAAGGAGGAGTAAAAAAATTTCCATAAGACCGCCCGGCTTTCTTTCCGGAGAAAATACCCCGCAGCAAAGATTTATGTTTATTCATTGCCGACTGCCTTCGCTCCTGCCCGAATCCTCGGATCGATAATGAAGTAAATCAAATCCACAATCAAATTGAGGATAAGAAACAACGCAACAAGAAAGAGCATAATACTCTGCACGACAGGATAATCGGAAGCCTGAATCCCCTCAATGAGCAGAGCGCCGATTCCGCCGAGCGCGAAAATATTTTCAACTAACACAGCGCCGATAACCATAGCGCCGATTTGAACGCCGGCAACGGTGATAACGGGAATCAATGAATTTTTTAAGCAGTGAACAATCGTGATTCTGCCCGGGGGCGTTCCTTTCGCTTTAAGAGCCAGCGCGTAATTTGATTTAAACTCTCCTATCATCCGGTCGCGGACAATGCGCCCCATAAGAGCGACCATGTTGAGGCTGAGGGCAAAAGCGGGCAGGCACAAATAATAGAGGTTCTCGATAAAATTGCCGCCGGTTCCAAAAGCGGGAAACCATCTGAGGCGGAAAACAAAAATCAGCATTAAAAGTAAAGCGTTTAAAAAAACCGGCGAGGACACGCAGAAGATCATAAAAATTGACAGAATCCGGTCGACAATTGTGTCTCTTTTAACAGCGGCGAGAACTCCCGCGGGGACAGCCAGAAGAATCGCGAAAACTGCGCTCATTAAAACAAGCTGAATAGTGGTAGGAAGCCTTGCCGCAAGAAGTCCCGCGACAGGCTGCCTGTGGCGGTAACTGTCGCCGAGGTTCCCTTTAAATAAGCCGTTGATCCAAATGACGTATTGATGAGGAAGACTCTTGTCCAGATTGTACTGCGCCGTGAGAGCCGCCCTCGTCTCAGCGCTGATTTTCCTTCCGCTTGTAATGGAGCCAATCGGATCCGCAGGCGTCAGGCGGATCAGAAAAAAAATCAATACCGACACCGCCAGAATTATCGGTATAAGGAAGAGAATCCGCTTAAAAACATATTTCGCGATATAGTTCACGTATACAAAAGAATACTATACATAAAATTGATTGTATAGGTTACAGAAAAGGGGGATTTTTAATTCTAAGTTAAAAAAAGCCGCGGCAGCCACGAAATAATCACCACAGCAGCCAGAATAAAATACCCAATCAGCCTAGTTCTGTTCTCTATTCTTTGTTCTTTATTCTCTGTTCTTTGTTCACTGTTCTCTGTTAATTGTTCTTTATTCTCTGATAATTGTTCTTTGCTTAATTCCATCATCATGCTGTCAATTACAGCAATCAGGTTTTTGGACGTTATGCGGTATTTTTTATTTATGATTGCTGAAAATAATCGCAGTGATTCGCCGAGAATTTCACCAAACACGCCGGGGATTTTTAAATCATGCCTGATTGTCAATTTTGACAGCATGACAAGAGCGGAAAGGGTAACTGCGCGGTGGATACCGGCTGTAAGAGCGCCCTGAGTTATCCTAAAAGCTCCAATCGAAAAAAGGACACGCCCGTAGGGAATGATCAGATTAAAGGCGGTAATAAAAACAAAAATCAAAACCGTAAAAACAGGATTCGTCTTTTTTCCGCAGAGTAACGCTAAAACCCAAAAAAATAAAAACTGATAAACCCTGTATTCCGTACTCGGATTAAACAAAAACGCCGGTAAAATCAAAACTCCCGCAATAAATAACGCCTTCGCGCCAAAAAAGCTATTGTAAACATTAAGTCTACTGTTAAACATCTGCTCTTTGTTCTTTGCTCTTTGTTCTTTATTCTCTGCTCTTTGTTCATTGCTCTTTGCTCTCTGTTCTTTATTAATTGTTCTTTGTTCTCTATACCAAATAGATTTTTTTATAAAAACTTCGCAAAAAATACCTAACACAATTCCTGTTACAATTCCGGCAGCCAAAAAAGGAGGAGCGATATAGCGGGTATTTTCCTGAAAGATAAAAACATGAGCCAATGCCAACTGCGAAATATTTGAAATAAAAGCGCCCGCTGTCCCGATGCCAATCATTGTTATCCGCTCTTTTGTGAAAGTACGGCGCAGAAGAAACATGATCATAGCAGACATAAAAGTTCCGGTTAACGAAAAAAGAAAAATATACGAAAAAAGAGTGCCTGTAATCAGAGCCTGCCCGATAACTTTTATACAAATTAATACCAGAAACGCCGGTAACGGAACAATATCCAGCGCCATCATCAGCGGAACATTCGCAAGCCCGATACGCATAAAAGGCAGCGGCTTTGGGATCATGTATTCGACAGCGGAGAGAAAAAAGCAGAAAGCCCCTAACAATGCAATTCTCTGCGAATTTTCCCGCGTTAAAAAAAACTTATTCCTGCGCCTGAGTTCATCAGGCGGAGCGTTTTTTTTACCAGGCGACAGCATCGACATCATCGCTCCTGCCTGATACTCCGCCTGAAGCGCCTCCCTGAATCACCACTAAAACATTATTAGGCAGACAAGCGGTCCATTGTCCCTTGCGTGTCAGATAGCCCGCCGCTGCGCACGTCTGATTATCGCAAGGCGAGCTTTTTACCCAAACGCGGTTTTCCGCGATACTCACCATTGTATCACCCAATGGTCCCGAAACAGTGATTACCTCATCAGCATCGATTGGAAAAAACCATTCGCTTCCCTGTCCCCGTATCAACACTTGAGTCTTTTCATCAGGCTTCATGTAGACGCTGTATCCCGAAAAAAGAGTAATGCCTGTAACAAGAATGATGATAATAATATCAGGAAATTTTATACGAGGTTTCATATATTTATATTATATTAGAGTAATATATTTTAAACTATCTGTAAATTGACAAAGCAGCATGACGCTTTACATTCCTTGCGCAAACCGATAAATTATCATTATGAAGAAAATATCTCTTACAGGCATAAAACCAACAGGCGACCTTCATATCGGCAACTATTTCGGCGCGATAAAACCGGCGCTTGAACTTGCAAATGAATATGACGCACGGTACTTTATCGCGGATTACCACGCCCTTAACACAATGAGGGATCCGAAGGAACTCAATACAACAATAAGGCAGGTAGCGGCAGGCTGGCTCGCCGCGGGACTCGATCCTGATAAAGTTATTTTTTACAGGCAGAGTTCAATCCCTGAAGTTTTCGAGCTCACAACAATGCTGATGGCTTTTACCGCAAAAGGATTGATGAACCGCGCCCACGCTTACAAAGCGGCAGTTGAGGTAAATATTGAAAAAGATGAAGATACCGATGCCGGAATCAATATGGGGCTTTTTACTTACCCTGTTTTAATGGCAGCCGACATCATCATTTTTGATTCCGATATTGTTCCTGTAGGAAAAGATCAGGTGCAGCACATTGAGATGGCGCAGGATATCGCCCAGTCTGTAAACGCAAATTACAAACAGCAGGTTTTAAAAGTGCCTCAGGCGGCAATTCAGAAAAATTCCGCTGTCATCCCGGGACTTGACGGGCGAAAGATGAGCAAGAGTTACAACAATGTCATCCCGCTTTTCGCCCCTGAAAAAACGTTACGCAAAACAATTATGCGGATTGTTACTAATTCCCAGTCTGTTGAAGAGCCGAAAAATCCCGATGAAAGCCAGATTTTTCAGATTTACAAATTGTTTGCAGATAACGATGAGCAGAACGCGCTTGCTTCCCGTTACAGAGGCGGCGGCATGGGCTGGGGAGAGGCAAAAGAGGAGCTGTTCCGCGTTATAAACCGCTGCCTTGCTCCGATGAGGGAGCGGTTTGACGCTATCATGGCGGACATTCCGTCTCTGGATAAAATTTTGGAGCAGGGAGCGGAAAAAGCGCGTCCTATCGCGTCTGCTACTGTTAAACGCTTCAGAAAAGCGGCGGGGGTGGATTGATGATGGACTGTAAAATATCGTTTATAGGATGCGGCAACATGGGCTTCGCTTTAATGAACGCTGTTTCCGGCGTAATCAAGCCTGAAAATATTTTCGTAACAGACACAGATTCAAAAAAAACGCAGAACGCTTTTATTTCGTTAGGAGTAAAAGTATTAAATTTAAACACGGAAGCAGTTGAAAAAGGTAATTATATCTTTCTTGCCGTTAAGCCTCAGGCGCTTGAGCAGGTGTTAGTTGAAATCGCCCCCGTCTTGCGCAGATATTCTGCCGAAGGCGCATATCCTGTTTTGGTATCAATGGCAGCCGGCTGGTCAATAGACAGAATACAATCAGTAATTTCAGGTGAACTGAAAAAAAATAGTTCCATACCGCATGAATCTCCGCCGCAAGCGCCTGTTATAAAAGTGCCTGTTGTGCGAATGATGCCTAACACCCCCGCCCTTATCGGCAAGGGAATGATCGCTCTTTGCCCTTCAAAAGAAGTTACGCAAAAAAAAATTGACGAACTCGAAGAGCTGCTAACAGGCGCGGGAATAGTCGATGTAATAGACGAACATTTGATGAACGCTGTTACAGGGCTTTCCGGCTCAGGACCGGCTTATGTTTTTCTTTTTATCGAAGCATTGGCGGACGGCGCCGTCCGTGCGGGCCTCCCCCGTGATAAAGCGCTGCTTTACGCCGCGCAGACTGTAATCGGATCTGCCTCAATGGTTCAGGAAACAGGCAGACACCCGGGCGAACTGAAAGATATGGTAACCTCTCCCGGCGGCACAACAATCGCCGGCATCGCCGCTCTTGAAGACGGCTCTTTCCGCGGCACGGTAATGAAAGCCGTTGAAGCGGCATGGATAAGAGCGAAAGAGCTAGGCTGAAAAACAATACTGTTAAACGAAATTCTCTGTGCGCGGCGGCAATTGTCAGTCCAGATTTAAACTGATGTTGTTATCGCCGGGCGGAATATCAGTCCAGTAAATATCCAGTTTTTCCGAGTACTTTTTATAAAAGGAACGGGCTTTCGCGCTAAGCGCTGATACATTTATACGAACGCGATTAGCCGGATTTTCATCTCCGTTGTTATGTGCAATTACCGCGTCTGCAATTGCATTTGAGATTAGCTCATATTCGGCTCTTTTAATAGACTGCGATCGCATCTTTGATATTAAAGGGGCTTTTATCGCCGCTCTGTGTAAATTATAAATCTCCTGCGCAAAATCCGTATCAGGATAAATATTTTCGGCAAGAAAAACAGTTCTGATATGCATAACATTATCTTTAAGTTCTACAAAACGCATCGGGCAAAACGGCGGGGTTACGGTAGAGCCTGATTGAATATCATAAATATATTTCCCGCCGAAATCAGCGCGGGCAATATCCTGAGTATGAGAGTGACCGCTAAAAACAACCCTTACATTCCATGAAGCGAAAAGCCTGCCGACATTATTAAAATCCGCAATAATATATGAAGGAGCGCTCTTACCCTGCCCTCTAAAATGTTCAACGACACCGTGATGCATCATGACAATAACTGCCTTTTTATTTTTATGCGCATCACTAAGAACTTTATTTATCCAGTTAATTGTTTTGCCCTTAAATCTACCTGACGCGTAAGGGCTGCTCCTGTTCTTGCTTTCACTGTGCCGGCAAGAATCAAGAGATAAAAGCCATAAACCTTCTACAGGTTCGGCGGCATAACTTAAAGAATTGGCATCGCGGCTTATTACGGAACTAAATCCAAAATTTTTATACACTTGCGCAAATTTATCAGCGCTGACGCCGGGAATTTGTTTTGAGCCATTCTCAGTAAATCTGACAGCTTTAGCATTATTGATATCATGATTTCCGGGCGTCACAAAAACCGCGATACCCGCGTCTGTTAAGCGTTTGAATTTTTCCGCCGTTATCTGATGATTTGTAAGTTCTCCGTCTTTTGTTAAATCGCCCGGTACAATTACAAAACTCACGCCGGAAGCTAAAATATTATCAATGGCAAAATCAAGCAGCGGAATACTGTCGGAAAATAATTTTGAACCATGCAGTCTCTTTTGTAAAAATTCCGATTTCGGCGAATGAATTGAAGGATCAAAAGTATGTATATCGCTTAAAACAGCAAAAGAAACGTCAGGATAGGGCATCCCGGATTCATCCGTTGTATTAAAATTATAATGATGAGCGCCTGCGGTGTCGCTTGCACAGCTCTCAAGTAATATAAAAAATGTTATTTGAAAAAATAACATAATAACAACTAAAAATGTTTTTTTCATATTATCAGTGTAATATATAACTTTAACTTTGAAAAGATTAATTTAATACGCCGCGAACGGAATAATATCGGTAATTTGAACCCTGAAACGAGCCGATACAGCAAGCCGTCCGCTCTCCATAAAAAACCTTGGAAACGCCGCAAGGCTTATAAAACCAGCCGCTTCCTTAGGGCGGTTTCTTTCGCTTCCGCGAAGCATTGCCCGTATTGCCGCGCGAGCGGCGTCTTCCATCGCGATTTTTCGAATCCCAAGCCATGTCGGGTCCTCATCAAAATGTGACGGCGCGTACCCAACAGCCTGAGCGTTTCTGACAGCGCCGGAACGCCAGACTTGCAGACGGCGCTGCTCAGAATCGTTTAAATGATAATCTATCCAAACCCACAGCCGCCTGTCCCTGATTTCTGTATCTGTAACGCGCAAACCGGGCGCGCCGAATTTAATTTCACCCAGAATATTCAAATCAAGTTTTTCATCGATCCGTCTTGCCCTCTCCCCAATATCATAATTAAAAGACCAGCCGTAAATCATCGCGGAAAATAATAATGCCGCGGTTTCAAGCGACCGTTTTCCGGCAGCCGTAACGTCAAGAGGGTATTCTTTGTCAACGTGGCCTGCGTAAATCGGCTCAAATTCCACAAAAACTTCGCCTCTGAGAACAAATTCATGGTTTCCCTGCTCACCGACCTGCGCGAAAACAGAAAAAATTGCCGTGAATATTAAAAAAATCGCGAAAAAAAACCTTGAGATCATCCTATAATAATATCGGTTGAAATAAATTGAATTTGATTTATAATGATGATATGAAACAAATAATCGGAAAAATTTTTATTTTATCAGCCATTTGTTTGGCAGTTTTAAGCGGATGCGGGAAAAATTATTCCCTCAATTATAGTTTTAACACAGAGACAAAAGTTCCGCCTCAATATCCTGACGTCAGTTTTGCGGTAATCAGCGACATTCATGTTTATTCCGCTGAGTTAGGTTCCAGCGGAACAGCTTTTGAAGTAACGATGAGTTCGGACAGAAAGCTTCTTTTGGACAGCATTGATTTGCTTGATTTTGCAATCTCCGAAATTCTTCAGACTGATGCAAGTTTTGTATTAATTCCGGGCGACTTAACCAAAGACGGCGAACTCGTGAATCACATGATAGCCGCGGATAAATTACAGCAATTAGTTGACGCGAATAAATCTGTTTATGTTGTTCCGGGAAATCACGATGTCAACAACCCTGAATCTTTCAGTTATTCGGGAAACACAACTCAATTTGTACAAAATGTGTCAGAAGAAGATTTTGCGCAAATTTACGAAAATTTTGGATACGGCTCAGCTTTAATGAGAGATTCAAATTCATTGAGTTATGTCGCAGAGCCCGCGGAAGGCATGTGGCTTCTTGCGATTGACGCGGCGAGGCATAGTGAAAATGTTTTCGGGCATCACGCGATTGTCGGAGGAAAAATCAGCCAGGCGACAGCAGACTGGATTGCCTCAGTGTTACGTGAAGCGGACAGACAGAATATCGCTGTAATGGCGATGATGCATCACGGTTTCGGCGAACACTGGAAAGGACAGGCAAAACTTCATCCTGATTATATCATCCTTGACTACGAAGGTTTCGGCAAATTCCTCGCTTCATGGAATGTAAGAGCCGGATTTACAGGTCATTATCACGCTCACGATGTTAAACGCAATGATTTTGACAACGGCAAATATCTTTACGATATTGAGACAGGCTCCCTTATCACCGCCCCCTGCCCCATTCGTTATGTGCAGCTCGACAGCGGCATGATGAATATCCGCTCTGATTTTTTCATCGAGAAACTTCATCCGGGAACCGATTTCGCGGAAAAAGGACACGCTTTTGTTAAAAAGACCGTTATGCTGGAAGCGGCAAACACCCTGCGTAAATATAAAGTTTCCGAAAAGGACATAGCAATCATCGCGGACGCTGTCGGAGACGCTTTTGCCGCTCATTATTCGGGAGACGAAAATCCCGCTCTGCGCCCGGCGATTCAAAAGTCAAAACTCGGTCTCTGGGGACGCATAGTTTTAAGCACGCAGCAATATGTCCTTGACGGCCTCTGGCAGGATTTGAACCCGGAAGATATAACTGTAACTTTGAACTTAAATTAGAACAGAGAGCAAAGAACAGAGGACAAAGAACAATGAATTGTTAATTGTTCTTTGTTAACTGTTCTTTGTTAATTGATATTATGTTAAATATTTTTTTTCTTGGGCTTATCAGTTTTTTTACTGATTTAAGCACGGAGATGGTCTATCCGTTAATTCCCCTTTACCTTGTCGGCACGTTCGGCGCGACACATGTACTTGTCGGAATTATCGAAGGAATAGCGGAGAGTCTCGCGAGTTTACTGAAAGTATACAGCGGCTACCTGACGGACAAATTTCAAAAGAAAAAACTGCTCGCATTTTCAGGTTACGCGGCGGGTCTTATTTATAAAATCGCCCTTCTTTTCGCAGGCTCATGGATTGGAATTTTGGGAGCGCGTGTTATCGACCGCTTCGGAAAAGGGATACGTACCGCGCCGCGCGACGTTTTAGTAAGCGAAAGCACAGACAGCGAAAACATGGGCAAAGCGTTCGGTCTGCATAAAGCGCTCGATATGTTCGGCGCCGCCTTCGGAATATTAGTTATTTTTCTAATAATGAGAGGATCACAGGGCGATTATAATTATAAAAATCTTTTCGCCCTTTCGATGATTCCGGCAGTCTTTGGGCTTGTGATGTTTGTTTTTGTAAAAGAAAAAAAACGGGAACTAACTTCAGAAAACACTGAAGAAAAAAAAACAAACCGTATTCCGTTCATTGAAAATATCAAAAAAATTGACAATCAGCTTAAATTATATTTAGTAGTTGTTTTTATTTTCACGCTTGGAAACTCGTCAAAAGCATTCATGATTTTAAAAGCAAGCAGCGCGGGCTTTGATGAAGTAAATGCCGTTCTTTTATTTTTGATTTTTCATGCTGTAGCCGGTCTTTTATCCGTCCCAATGGGAAGACTATCCGACAAAATCGGACGAAAAAACCTCCTTGTTCCTGGCTACATCACTTTTGCTCTCTGTTATGCTTGTTTTTCTTTCGCAGCTACTCCCGCCGCCATGATTACGGCTTTTACGCTTTACGGAATCTACACGGCAATGATAACAGGCGTTGAACGCGCCTTTGTAGCGGAAATCGCTCCCAAAGAATTAAAAGGAACCATGTTAGGCTTACATTCAACCGTCGCCGGAATCGCGCTATTACCGGCAAGCATTATCGCAGGGCTTTTATGGAACAAATTCGGCGCCGCGGTTCCATTCCTCTTCGGAGCCGCCCTTTCCCTTCTTGCGGCAGTGTTGCTGCTATTTTTTATGAAAGGCAGGAAGGAGGGTTAATGTAAAGTAAAAGCGCTTTTTGTATGCATCAAAGCTCGGCAGCATACCTGAAAAAACGCCTAAGAGCCCGCCGCCGAGCCTCGAACATAGAAAAAAACGATACAGTTATTCCATATCTGATAACGTTTATTTTAATGTCGAGTCTCTTTGGCGGAGAACGCCGGCAAGATGTTTTTTCATGTCTGCTGCCAACTCTGCTGCATACAAGTGGCGTTTAACTTTGCCTTAACACATCAAAACGAGGTAGAGAGGTTGAACATAAAATGTTTTATTTACATATTTTTTACTAAATGTAAATAAAACGTTATATTTATGTGTCTTTATCACGTAGATATGTGATAATGCAAAGTATGAATCTCCTTGTCCATGCACAAGCGGGCTGGCGGGAAAGACATGGCGGTGACATACGGCGCGGGTAAATTAACGCCGCTATATCCAATACACGTTTTACGAGCTACCACAGCGCGTGAATAAACTCAAGCCGTTCGGAACCGCTATGGCTTTCCCGCCGGTAAGCTTGTGTATGGACACGGCGTTTTTATTACTTTGCTATATCTCTGCGCTAAATCCTTGTTTAATGCAAAGACTTTTGGAACAACCGCAGTTTCTTTAAATTTTTATTGGACAAATAACAAAAAACGCGCCATATTTAATATATCTGCGAAGGAAAATAATTATAACCCTAATTTTGGTCTCATTCCTTATAAATTGATTTTTTTTAAGGAGGAAAATATAATGAAAAATTTATTCATTATCGGACTAACCGCGGTATTGGCTGCGGTTGTATCATTCACAGTTGCTTGCCATGGTAATGGCAAAGAGAACGAAGACGGCTTGCGGGTTACCCAAACCGGAAATGGAGAGGAGGAGATGAATCAAATAAAGCAAGATTACTTTAATCAATTAGTTAAGCCAATTAATGTTGACGCTCTTTTTGAAGATTTAGAAATAGAAAAGGAATATGGTTTATTTGAAGGGTATATTGTAGTAAGGTTTAATTCCGTATTTAATTATCCAGCCTTGTATATACCGATTGAAATCAACGGTGTGGAGGTTAATTGGGAATTTGCGAACAGAATAATTGCATGGAAAGATGGACAAGTATTTACACTAATTTCCGCACAAGAGAATAATATTCTTTCACAGAAAAGCCTTCGAGAGATTGCGCTTATAGATAATCTCCTATACAGGAGATGAAAAGTAAAAAAATTGCTTAAAATCGACTATCCACCACAAAAGGTGTTGGCTTTTACGCCGATTTTATGGCTACGCCACCGCAATTTTTTTAAATATTAATTTCAGGCATAGCCAAAAGTACATTACCACCTGCAAAGCAGGTGGTTTTCCAAGCTCCAATAAACGTTTTATGAGCTGCCACAGCGCGTGAATCAACAACCCCGCCCTGAAGGACGGGGTATGTTGTTCTAATAAGAAATTGCATTCGGGGTTTAATCCTTTTTTAACCGCCCTGAAGGGCGGGGTATTAAACCCCTCAGCTCGAATAAACTCAAGCCTTTTAAATGACCGCGGTAGCGGTCTATTTAGGAACCGCTATGGCTTTCCCGCCAGTAAGCTTGTGTATGGACAGTGAGCTTTTATTACTTTGCTATATCTCAATGCTAAATCCGTGTTTAATGCAAAGAATTTTGAAACAACCGCAGTTTCTTTAAATTTTTATTTGACAAATAATAAAAAACGCGCCATATTTAATATATCTGCGAAGGAAAATAATTATAACCCTAATTTTGGTCTAATTCCTTATAAATTGAGTTTTTTTAAGGAGGAAAATAATGAAAAATTTATTCATTATCGGACTAACCGCGATATTGGCTGCGGTTGTTTCATTCACAGGATGCGAACCAATCGAAAACAGTTCTCAAATACCCCAAACAAATGAGGCAAAAATTGAAGCGGCAAAGGGCGAGCTGGCAATACCGGCGGAAACAGACCGCGACCTTGATCTGCCTACGGTCTTAAACGGCGTGGCGATTAGCTGGGCATCGTCTGACGAAGCAGTCATAAGCAGTGCAGGTCATGTAACGCGGCAGCTTTACGACACCTCGGCAACTCTGACAGCGAAGCTGGCGCTGGGCGGCGCATCAGATACCAAGGAATTTGACGTTATTGTAACAGCAGCCGAAAACACTTCCCAAACAAACGAGGAAAAAATTGAGGCGGCAAAGAACGAGCTGGCAATACCGGCGGAAACAGACCGCGACCTTGACCTACCCGCAGTTTTGAATGGCGTGGCAATTAGCTGGGCTTCGTCTGACGAAAGTGTAATCAGCAGCGCCGGCCGTGTAACGCGGGGGCTTTACGATGCGGCGGTTATATTGACAGCCACGCTGGCGCTGGGTAGCGCATCTGACACCAAGGAATTTGACGTTACGGTAACAGCAGCCGAAATCGAAGTCGTAGTTGAGGAAGCAGCAGAGCTGGTTGATGTGCAATGGTATCTCCCCCCACAGACCTTCCCTGCCCCGATCGGTAGTCCACGGTATTATGTGATAGACCTGATATATTCTGGCGAGAATGTTATTTTTGACTTCACTGTTGATAAAGGCTCTGTTTATGTAGGAATGCCAACGATTGGACCAGAGTGGTGCACCCTTTACAAAAGTATGAGCGTACATTCCGGAACAAAGGAAACAGTTAGTTGGCATAACGGGGAGCTGGACGGAAATTTGATAAACATAGATACCGCTTTTATTGAAATTTTATTAAGGGCAGAAGGAAACATCATAGGGTACGCTGTAATAGAAGTCCTCAAAAAGCCTGAGGCTTCCTCTATTCCTTATGGCGCGATTGTTTTAAAATCCGTTCTTTTCCCGCAGCTAGACGGTGAATACCAGAGGGTAAGCGAAGGATACGTAAAAACTGCTATAGAAAAAGTAAAAGCTGAAGCCAATACCATTAACGCGCTCCCTCTTCCGATAGAAGAAGAAGCTGAACTGGTTGAGCTGTCTTATTGGCATCTTTCTTCCGGCGTAAGGAATAACAGAATAGCAATGATATACACTGGCGAGAATGTAGTTTTTGACTGTTCGATTACTAACGGATACTTAATAAGCTATATCCCCTTAATTACTAAAACTGATTATGATTTGAAAAATGCGCTCTTATATTCCGGCAATGTAATTTCTTGGCAGCCACTTTCTATTGGTTCTTATGACTTTATCGAAGTTATTGTAAAATCAGAGGAAAACATCATTGGATATGCAGTGATCGGAGTCGACTTTAAAAATCTAAGTAATTATAGTGCAAATATTTTTAAATCCGTTCTTTTCCCTCAGTTAAATGGAGTATACCAGAATGTAAACGAAAAATATTTAAAAAAACAGACTGAAAAAATAAAGGATGTAAACAAATGAGACATCCCATTATGAAGGTAAAAAAACTTAGTGTAGTTTTTCTCTTGTTGCTCTTATGCGCGGGTTTCTTTGTAACCTGTTCCGATCCCCTTACAGAGCTGGGGCTTACAGGGGCAAGAACATTGAATCAACGTTCCAGAACGCAATTACTCTCTGAAATGACGGAGAAAGAGTGTGTGGAATTTATTATTAAAAAAGGTGTTGCAATTCCGCCGATGTTTGCAAATTTGCCTAATTTGGGTACTTTGGCAAAACACCTTGTCAATGTTGTCGAAGCCAATCCGAATTATCTCAATACTCATAGCAGCAGAATAATGCATGATTTTGTCAACAGCATTATTAGGGTAGTTAATGATTATTACGGAGTAACCCGTAGAAATACATCACGAAATACTGACGAGCCTTATGTATTAAAACATAATCTGGTGAGGAACCACAGTGGACAATGGGTAAGCAGCGGCGGTGCCTGGCATATTAGCTACGATAGGTATAATTGCTATAGCTATGCAATCGGGATAACTAATGGATTTGTAGAACCGGGATATCATTCCGGTTCAGAGAATCTCTTTGGTTTTACAGCATCTTATCTGGCTGAGTTAGTGGAAGCCGATTTAGTGTCTTTAGGATACAGTAATGTTTCTATAACAAGTATTGCACCTGACCCTTTAACTCTTGGACCAGATGAAAATTTAATCTGTGTTCGGGAGGGAGGTTTTCTTATTGATGATGAAATAATAAGTACTGATTTCCATTTTATGAAGTATAACGATGGGTACTGGTATCACAAACCAGGAAACACTGCGCCCTTAAAATACTTACATCATCCTTCTGATGGAAAAGTATTGAATAACTTTATATCAGAATATGTTTGGAATGTTGAAATAAGTAGTTTTCGAGATTTTTATGGTCCGTTTGGTTTTGAAGGTGTAAGGGATGATGGTTTTTGTTATTTTGGAGATATCTATTATATCACTTATAGCATGTTGAGCTGGTTGCCTCCGGTTACAATCGATGTCGATAAGTTCTATTTACCTGCCCCTGTTGACGCTTTTACGCCGCATACATTTATATTTACAAGCCAGTACACCGGGACAGTAACATGGGCAGACCATAACGGAGTTCCACTGGGAAGCGGAGCAGCCTTTGCCGCTGGAATACAGTATACCGCGACCATTTCTCTGATACCGGAACCAGGGCATACCCTGTATAATGTGTCGCTTAATTTTTTCAAGGTTGATGGAGCCGCAACAAGCAACGCCGCAAATATCGGGGTTATTACTGCAGTATTCCCGTCAGCTCCCAGTACAATTGATTTGGTTATACAGGGAGTTCCTGTCCCCAGAGTAGGAGCAGTGCCGGTAAAGACAATAAATGAAACCCAATATACCGGAACGGTAGGTTGGTACCCCAAAGATCCTGTTTTTAATGCCGGGGTACATTATACAGCAAGCATTACCCTTTACCCAAAAGCAAACTATACTTTGGTGGGCATAGATTATAACTCCTTCATAGTACAGGGGGCCGAGCTAACTTCTTATACCATAACCAATGTTCATTCGATAACAGCATTGTTCCCGCCCCCCTTGCTAGAATAGGCTCCTTTGATATAATTTTTGACGAGTATCCATCAAGAAAAACACCAACAAGAAGCAGGGGTGTAATAGGCAAATTTGTCCTTTATGAAGACGATATCTGGGAAATTGAGAGATATGAGATTTCTTCGTATTTGGTTACTTTTGATCCATCGCAAGATAAATTTGCTCATTTTCTGGAATGGAATGTTCCCTATGAAATTACCAACTATCTGGCGCGGCAGGACAAGAAGGCCGCAGTTCCCTTGACTGTGGAATTTCTTGCTTATGATAGTACTTATACATACTCGTCAGGTGCAATATTTTACGGAGCATTTTCTATGGATATGAGAGTAACAGACAGCGGAGCCAGAATAATAAACGAAAATGATTATTTTGATGTGCTAGATGAACAAATAAGTTATAGACCATACCCCATCAGAGTTGTGCCTGTAAGCGGCAGCTTAATACCGGTCTCAAGTTTTTACGATGGGGATGGAACGGAAAATTACCCGTATCTGATTGAAAACATAGCGCATCTAGGGAAAATCTCCGAGTATGACTCCAGTACCACCTACTTCAAACTAATAAATGATATAGATATATCTAACGCGTGGACATTTTCAGTCCGGTTGCCTTTACCGCATTTTTACGGTCATTTTGACGGAAACGAAAAGACTATTTCCAACCTTTCAGGCTATCAACCGCTTACCTCTGGAGGAGGCTTTGGGTTATTTGAAGAAAACTCCGGCACAATCGAAAATTTAAATGTTACAGGATGCATAGGGGAAACCGAAGAAACTCGTACGGGACTGATTGCAGGCATAAATCACGGACTTATTAAAAAATGTACAAGCAGGCCCAGTTCCAGAAACAATATGATTTATGGTACCCAAGGATTCAATTCTTATGCAGGGGGAAT